>CDZS01004551.1_pt1 | contig 46011 bp, 44 predicted proteins | sample 557751 | NCBI WGS metagenome assembly CDZS01 (sample SAMEA3182113, study PRJEB8094) | gut metagenome | biome: human; feature: gut; material: Stool; isolation source: human stools | place: Canada | collected 2013-05-07 | reverse complement strand
AAAATGTATGAGGACTGGTCTGCCGGACGCATAACCGAGTATAACTTCAATATGCTGTCCGAGAAGTACCAGAACGAGCAAAAGGAGCTTGAAACAAAAATAAGACAGCTTCACGAAACGATGGCAGCCGCCGTACAGACCGCAGCGGATGCTGAAAAGTGGATTGCCCTGATGAAACAGTATGTCAACCCTGTGGAGCTGACCGCCGAACTTCTGAACACTCTAATTGAAAAAGTAACCGTCCACGAAGCTGTCAAGGGCGAGGACGGAAGCCGTGAGCAGGAAGTAGAAATCTACTACCGCTTCATCGGCAAAATCGACTGACCTTTCTTTTTTACCCAACAATATCTTTAATTAAGGGAAACGGGAAAAAGTTATCCTGAATTACAAATTCTTGTAAGCATAAGCGATCAATTTGATATTTCGCTTGATACTTTATTAAAGGAGGATTCAAAAATGGTACAATCTATAGATAAAGAAAGAGTAATGGGAATCATAAAGCGTGAAAAATCTGTTGTAGATTTTTTTACAGGTGCTGGAACAGGAATTATTGTATCTTGCTTATTTTCACCAGATTCATCGCTAAGAACGGCAGTCATTATCGTTGGAATTATAATGGTATGTATTGGCTGGTATAAAAAATCAAAGAGTGACAAAAAGATATCTCGATATATTGAAGAGCATGATTAAGTGAAGTTTAGCATTCATAAAAGTAACGGCATTGTAGATCGCTTTCGCAACATACAATGCCGTTACTTTTGTTCCGTTTTAGTGGACTAGACGGGAGTCGAACCCGTGTCCAAAAGCCCATTCCCTGTCCTTCTACTATCATAGTCTGTCTATTTGCCGCCGGTCTTGCTCCGGCACGTTCCCTCCTGAATCCGGGAGCAGACACCCTGATCCATTCGGTAGCTTCATGATACGCCTGCAGGGACAAAGCTTAACCTGCATCGTTTCTCACATAGTTGATGCCCGGGTCTTAAAGTGTGAGTGCTCTAAGTCGGACAGCTGCCATTAGGCAGCGTATGCTAATTCGTTGTTAGCGTTTGTATTTAATTTGTGATTTGACGCATCACCTGCGGATAGCTTCTCCAGCTGCAAGACCCCTGTCGAAACCTTGACTAGCCCTTGATCAGAATTATTATAAAGGTTTACAGACGGCATGTCAATGCTTTTGCTGCTTTGATTTAACGCATATTTATCCCCTTTTCCCCATAAAATGATATTGCGAATGAAATGGCGCGTGTGAACTGTCACGTTTCTGCAGAAATGTTTTGTGTAGATCAGGAGGTCAGATGATAAAAAAGAAAAGCGTAGAGAAAAGCAATCCGGAGTGCCGTCGCAGTTTGACAGACCGATCGGAGCTGCAAAAGTTTGTGCTGCATCTGCTGCAGGGCGCGATGATCGGGATCGGGGCAGTGCTTCCGGGAATTTCAGGCGGTGTTTTGAGCGTAGTGTTTGGCATTTACGAACCGATTATGGCATTTTTGTCAAACCCTAGGGAGGCGCTTTCACAATACGGCAGACTTTTGCTTCCGGTGCTCTTGGGGGCAGCGGGCGGATTTTTGCTCTCTGCGCGTGCGATCGGATTTTTCCTGACACGCTATGAAGTTTTGTCGGTGTGCCTGTTTGTCGGGCTGATCGTCGGAATGCTGCCGTCGATGTTTCGGGAGGCAGGAGAAAAAGGAAGGAGCAGGTGGGATCTGTATGCGCTGGCGGGGGCGTTTTTTACGGTGCTGATCCTTTTGAGTCTCCTGCGTCGGATCAGCGTTTCGATTCCGCAGGGGCTTTTTGGAAATCTGTTCTGCGGCTTTTGTGTGGCGCTCAGCATCATTGCGCCTGGAATGAGTTTTTCTGCGCTTTTGATGCCGCTCGGGCTCTATACGCCATTTATGGAAGACGTCGGAGCAGTGTACCTGCCTGCGGTTGTTCCGGCGGTACTGAGCGCAGGCGTGACGATGGTGCTTCTGGCAAAACAGATCACGCGGCTTTTGGAACGGCATTACTCGGTGGTGTTTCATGGGATCATCGGGATTGTTTTAGCGGCGACGCTGGCGATTGTGCCGTTTTCTGCGTTTGGAAATCCGGAAACATCGGCAGTGAGCCTGATTTGCCTGGCAGCGGGCGCCGGGACTGCGCTGCTGTTTTCTATGCTGGGGGAAATGTAACGGGCGACGCTATGGGGCGGCAGCCAGTTTTTTTTCTGTATAGGAAGCGTAGCGTGCGGCGCATGTTGACTGAGGATGGGCTGTACGCAGCATTGTGAAAAACGGGATGCTGGAGGAAAGTTTATCCTTTTTTAATATTTAATTCCCGACTGGTATATTGCATTTTGGGCGGAATGCAGTAAGATAGACTGGTATCAGAAGAGAAAGCCGCAAACCTGGCGGCGGAATGAGAGGCAGCATGAAAAACAATTGGAAAAATAAAATGATGCAGTTTATGCAGGGATGCTACGGGGCGGATCAGATGGGACAGATGCTTTCGGCAGTCAGCATGGTGTTTCTGATCATTTCCCTGTTTTCCAGAAATCAGGCATGGTTCTTGCTGGCGGTGATCGGAATCGTCTACAATTATTTCCGGATGTTTTCCAAAAATATTTCAAAGCGCTACGCGGAAAACCAGAAATATCTGAAGATGACGGCGGGAATCCGGAGAAGGCTTGCTTCCTGGAAATCCCAGCTTGCACAGCGCAAAATTTACCATATTTACAGATGCCCTGGCTGCAAACAGAAAATCCGTGTGCCCAGGGGGCGCGGTAAAATCGAAATCCGCTGTCCTAAATGCAATACCAGATTTGTAAAGAAGAGTTAAGAAGATTATGTTTGGATATATTATCGTAAATAAGCAAGAATTGAAATTTCGGGAATTTGACGTATATCAGTCCTATTATTGCGGGCTTTGCCAGAGCCTGAAAGAACGCTTCGGCAGACGCGGACAGCTGACGTTAAGCTACGACATGACGTTTGTTGCGCTGCTTTTGTCTGCGCTGTATGACGAGCCGGTGGAAAGCTCCACCTGCAAATGCGTGGCGCATCCGTTTGAAGCGCATGCGACGAGTCGGAGCGTGTTTACCGATTACGCGGCGGATATGAATCTATTATTGTCTTATTATAAATGTCTGGACGACTGGACGGACGAACGCAAATGGAAAGGGCGTCTGCGGGCGGCAGCGCTGCGCGGCCGTGACAAAATGGTGGAAGCGCGCTATCCGGAGAAAGCGGAGCATATTTATACCTTGTTGGAGCACATCCATCTGTACGAAAAGGCGCAGGAGCCTGACGTGGATCTGGCGAGCGGCTGTTTTGGCGAAATTATGGGCGAAATCCTCGCCTGTCGGAAGGATGAATGGGAAGACGACCTGCGCAGGATGGGATTTTTCCTCGGAAAGTTTATTTATCTGATGGATGCCTACGAGGATATGGAAAAGGACGAAAAAGACGGCAATTACAACGTATTTTTACTGCGCAGGAAGAAGCTTTCCGATGACGAAGCATTCGAACAGGAAGCCTATCAGATTCTGCAGATGATGATGGCGGAGTGCTCCAGAATATTTGAAAAGCTTCCGATACTGGAGCATGCGGAAATTTTACGCAACATCCTGTATTCCGGCGTATGGTGCCGTTATGAGATGATACAGAAGAAGAGGAAACAAAAGGATGCGTGACCCTTATCAGGTACTTGGCGTGTCTCAGGATGCGTCGGAGGAAGAAATCAAAAAGGCATATCGGAAACTGAGCCGGATGTATCATCCGGATGCCAATATCAACAATCCGAACAAGGCGCAGGCGGAAGAAAAATTTAAAGAAATCCAGCAGGCGTACCAGCAGATCATGAAGCAGCGCGAGCAGGGCAGCAGCCCTTACGGCAATCAGGGCTATGGCTACGGGAACAACGGCTATGGAAATGGCGGGAATGCACAGAATGGCTACGGAGGTTATAGTGATTTTGGCGGGTTCGATGATTTTTTCGGCGGCTTTGGCTTTGGTGGCTTCGGTTCGGCGGGCGGCTATGGACAGAATGGCTATGGACGGTCAAACGCCGGTGCGGACGACGAAGAATCCGTTTATTTCAGGGCTGCGCTTAACTATATCAGCAGTGGACATTATAAAGAAGCGTTGAATGTGCTGAACAATATTCCGCAGCACAGCGCGCAGTGGTATTATTACAGCTCCATCGCAAATCAGGGACTTGGAAATAATGCGGCGGCGCTGGAACAGGCGAAAAAGGCGACGGAGATGGAACCGCAGAACGCAGAATACGCAGGCTGGCGGCAGCGGATGGAGTCCGGCGGCAGTTGGTATACCGGACGACAGACGCAGTATGGTGGAATGCCGGTATCCAGCGGCAGCGGATTTTGCTGGAAGCTGTGTCTGGCAAACCTGATCTGCAACCTCTGCTGTGGAGGCGGGGGATTATGCTGCGGCGGTATGCCGGCAGGATATCATTTATGACAATAGAATGCTGCAGAGCGTGCATTCTATTGTTGAGAAAGGAGATACTTTATGCAGACAATTGTGATTTACTCCAGCCAGACAGGAAATACCAGAAAGCTTGCAACACAGATTTTTGCGGCAATTCCTGGCGATTCCAAGGACTTAAAAAATATTGACGAATATCGGGAAAAGGACGCAGAGCTTTATTTTGTCGGTTTTTGGGTGGATCGAGGCGACTGTGACGAAAAGACAGTAGAACTGCTTTCAGGTCTGCATGGCAAAAAGATCGCCCTGTTCGGAACCTGCGGGATGGGAAACGATCCTGCCTATTACCAGAAAGTGATCGACCGGGTAAAAACATGGATTCCGGAAGATAATGAATATATGGATGCATTTCTCTGCCAGGGTAAGATGCCGATTCAGGTGCGCAGACGCTACGAGGAAATGGCAAAGAGCGGACAAAATACCGAACAGATTCAGGCTATGATCCGAAATTTCGACCGGGCGATGCTGCATCCGGATCGGGCAGATGAGGCAGCGGCAGCAGATTTTGCGGTACAGGTCTGGAAACGGATCGGATCATGACGTGCAATCCAATGTGCAGCGCCGTTTGGTGCCACAGAATACAAGGATCATTTTTTTACATGTAAAATGCAAAAATCCCCATTGCTTTTGAAATTGTCTGTGGTATATACTACACAGAGTAATTTACAAAGGGAAGGGGATTTTTTATGGTAAAGGATATGACAGAAGGCAAGCCCGGAAGACTGATTCTGGAATTTGCTATCCCTCTTTTACTGGGAAATTTATTCCAGCAGTTTTACAGTCTGGTGGATACTGCGATCGTTGGAAAGTTTCTGGGCGTGGATCAGCTGGCGGCGGTAGGCTCCACCGGCTCGATCAACTTTTTGATTATCGGGTTCTGTATGGGAATCTGCAGCGGTTTTGCGATTCCGATTGCGCAGAGGTTTGGAGCAAAGGACGAGAGCGGAATGCGCCGCTGTGTAGCCAACAGTGCATGGGTATCTGTGATCTTTGCAGTGGTGCTCACGATCGTGACGGTGCTTCTGTGCAGAAATATCCTGCAGTGGATGCGGACACCGGAAAATATCATCGACGATGCATGGATGTATATCGTCATCATTTTTGCGGGAATTCCTGTGACAATTCTCTACAATCTGACTTCAGCGATTATCCGTGCGATGGGAGATTCCAAAACACCGGTTTATTTTCTGGTGATGTCGGCACTGTTAAATATTGTACTCGATCTGTTCTGTATTCTGGTACTGAAAATGGGTGTTGCGGGCGCAGCGCTGGCAACCGTGGTTTCTCAGGCAATTTCCGGTATCTGCTGTCTGGTCTATATGATCCGCAAATACGAGATTTTGCGGATGCAGGGAACAGAAGGAAAGGCTGACCCGGAACTGATGCTTCGTCTGGCAGGAATGGGTGTTCCGATGGGATTGCAGTATTCCGTTACGGCGATCGGCAGCGTTATTTTGCAGAGCGCGGTCAATACGCTCGGTTCCACTGCGGTTGCAGCGGTTACGGCCTCCGGGAGAATCAGCGGATTTTTCGTCTGCCCGTCCGATGCGCTGGGTGCGACGATGGCGACCTGGGCAGGGCAGAATATGGGCGCGAAGAAGCCGAAGCGAATCCGTGAAGGACTTCGGATGGCAAATATTTACGGAATCGTGTATGCACTTATTGCATTCGGTATCCTGGCAGCTGCCGGTAAGTATATGGCACTTTTGTTTGTGGACGGGACAGACCCGGAGCTGATGAACCGGATTCAGCAGATGCTTCTGATCAACAGCGGAAGCTATACGTTCCTGATTCTGGTCAACAATGTCCGCTTCCTGATTCAGGGAATCGGCTTCAGCACGCTGGCAATTTTCTCCGGCGTGAGTGAAATGATCGCCCGTGGTATTGCAGGCTTCGTGCTCGTTCCGATGTTCGGATTTCTGGGCGCGTGCGTTGCAAATCCGCTGGCATGGCTGTTTGCAGATCTGTTCCTGATTCCGGCGTATCTGTATGTCATGCGGCGGGTGGAAGATTTCTTTGCCGGGAAACGGGAGCAGCTGTAAGCGGTTTGGTGATACCGGAACAAAGATCAGGAAACCTCCTGTAAGCAAGACTACATCGGATTTCTGACTTTTTGCCCTGGCATCACAAGTTCACATTTCTGACATATTTTTCTGCTACACTGCGGATAGATAAGTGATGACAGTTGCCGCGCTGCGGCAGATGAGGAGGCTATATGGACAGACAGAAGATTCTTGTGGTAGACGATGAGAACAGGATGCGCAAACTCGTAAAAGACTTTTTACAGAGAGAAAATTTTGAGGTACTGGAAGCAGGAGACGGAAGCGAGGCACTGGATGTCTTTTTTGCCCATCAGGATATCGCGCTGATAATTCTGGATGTGATGATGCCGAAGATGGACGGCTGGCAGGTATGCCGGGAGATCAGGTCCTATTCCAAAGTGCCGATTATCATGCTGACGGCGAGAAGCGATGAAAAGGATGAGCTGCAGGGCTTTGATCTGGGCGTGGATGAATATATTTCCAAGCCGTTCAGCCCGAAGATTCTGGTAGCGAGAGTAGAGGCGATTCTGCGCCGCACCGGTAAAAGCGCACAGGAAAATGAGGTATTGGACGTTGGAGGAATCCATCTGGACAAAGCGGCGCATATGGTGGAGATCGACGGCAGAAGCGTCGATTTAAGCTATAAGGAATTTGAACTGCTGACTTATTTTATGGAAAACAGAGGAATCGCTCTTTCGAGAGAAAAGATACTGAATAACGTATGGAATTATGACTATTTCGGCGATGCCCGTACGATTGACACGCATGTAAAAAAGCTGCGCAGCAAGCTGGGCGATAAAGGCGAACTGATCAAGACCATCTGGGGAATGGGGTATAAGCTCGATGCATAAAAAAGAGAAAAAGACCGCAAAGCGGACGTCCATTCGCAAACAGTTTGCAGGGATTTTTATCGGTTTGATGGCGGGGACGATTCTGCTTTGCTGGTTTTTAAACAGCGGTTTTTTGCAGAAATATTATATCTCGAATAAAAAAGCAGTTCTGATGCGGATGTATGAGGAACTGGGAGAGGCGGTTGCAAACGGCGAGATTGATACGGACGAATACCAGCTTTCTCTCCAGCAGCAGTGTTCGAAGTATAATTTGTCTCTGCTCGTGCTTAATGCGAATTCCGAGGTGGTTGCGGACTCCGGCGGCGGTTCTGAATTTTTGAAGCAGCAGCTTTTACAGCATCTGTTTGCACTAAGCGACGAGAAGTACGAGATTATGGAAAACGGCAATAATTATATTGTCGCACGCGTTTCAGACAGTCGGGCGCAAATGGAATATATAGAAAGCTGGGGCATTCTGACGGGCGGATACTTTTTTATTGTAAGAAGTGCGCTGGAAGGAATCCGGGACAGCGCGAAAATTGCGAATACGTTCCTTGCAAGCGTCGGTATTTTCTCAGCAATTATCAGCGGTATTGTGATCTGGATTGTTTCCCGCAGGGTGACGACGCCGATTCTGCAGCTGGCGGACATTTCGGAACGGATGTGCCATCTGGATTTTGAAGCCCGTTACAGCGGAAACAGCAAAAACGAAATCGGCATTCTCGGCGAGAATATCAATCAGCTTTCCGATACGCTGGAGCATACGATTTCAGAGTTGAAAACGGCGAACAATGAATTAAAAAAGGACATCCAGAAAAAAGAAGAGATCGACCAGATGCGTCGGGAGTTTCTGTCGAACGTTTCCCATGAGTTAAAAACGCCGATCGCACTGATCCAGGGCTATGCGGAGGGACTTTTGGAGGATGTCAATTCCGATCCGGAGAGCCGGAAATTTTACTGCGACGTCATTGTGGACGAAGCGGCGAAGATGAACAACATGGTCAAAAAGCTTCTGACGCTCAACCAGCTCGAAGCCGGCAACGACGTTGTTTCGATGGAGCGCTTTGATATTACGGCACTCGTGCACAACTATCTGCAGTCCGCAGATCTTCTTGCGAAGCAGAACGGCATTTCCGTCCATATGGATCAGACGAAGGAGATCTATGTCTGGGGCGATGAATTCAAGATCGAAGAAGTTCTGATGAACTATTTTTCCAATGCGGTCAATCATTGTGAAAAAGAAAAGGTTGTCGAGGTAAAGATCGAGGAAATGGACGGGCACGCCAGAGTTTCGGTGTTCAATACCGGTATGCCGATCCCGGAGGATTCTCTGCCGCATCTGTGGGAGAAGTTTTACAAGGTGGACAAGGCGAGAACGAGGGAATACGGCGGAAGCGGTATCGGACTGTCGATCGTCAAGGCAATTATGGAGTCGATGAACCAGAAATACGGCGTAATCAATTACGAAAACGGCGTTAGGTTCTGGTTTGAACTGGAGCTTGCCGGGGAAGAATCGGAGATTACCCCTGCAATTTCTGAAAAAAACAGTTGAAATATGAGGTTTTTTAGGATACACTTGTATAGTATTGAAACCGTGATTATTTAGGAGGAAGATTTTATATGATTTCTGCAGGTGATTTCAGAAACGGCGTTACCATTGAGTTTGAGGGCAATATTTACCAGATTATTGAGTTCCAGCACGTTAAACCTGGTAAAGGCGCTGCTTTCGTTAGAACCAAGTTAAAGAATATTAAGAGCGGCGGTGTTGTTGAGAAGACTTTCCGTCCTACTGAGAAATGTCCCACTGCCCGTATCGAGAGAAGAGATATGCAGTACCTGTACAACGACGGCGATCTGTATACTTTCATGGATATGGAAACCTATGATCAGATCTCTCTGAACCAGGATGCAATCGGCGATGCTCTGAAGTTCGTAAAAGAGAATGAAGTCTGCAAGATCTGTTCTCATAACGGCAGCGTATTCGCAGTGGAGCCCCCTCTGTTCGTAGAGCTGGCAATTACTGAGACCGAGCCTGGCTTCAAGGGCGATACCGCTACTGGCGCAAATAAGCCTGCTACCGTTGAGACCGGCGCACAGGTTTATGTACCGCTGTTCGTAAACGAAGGCGATGTCATCAAGATCGACACCAGAACAGGTGAATATCTGTCCAGAGTATAAATTCTGGCAATATTGGACAGACTGGTTTATCGACAGGCTGCAGCTTCTTTATACAGGAAGCAGCTTTCGAAATCTGAAACAATAGAATGCATGTTCTACGAACTTTCTGTTGTCAGGAATGAAAATACAGGGCACATGGAAAAGGGTAACAGCTTTTGCATGTGCCTTTTTGTGTATAGATTTTTTGTGTATAAGAAATGAAATTGCCCATACGATGCAAAATACTCTGTGGGGATCCTGCTGCGGTAGAGTGAAATTCTAAAAAAAGTATGAAATTCTACTTTCATAAACCTGATATGAAAATGAAAGAAATAACGAGAAAATAAAAGAAAATAAAAGAAAATAGAACATGAACGGCGCTCAGCTGTGTTGCATAATCGACCGAAGAAACATAATATACATATAGTGTTTAGCACTCAGGACAAATGAGTGCTAACAGTAAATACGAAAGTATGAATTTTCATATAAGGAGGCAGTTATCATGAAGTTAGTACCGTTAGGTGACAGAGTTGTATTAAAGCAGCTGGTTGCAGAAGAGACAACCAAATCCGGAATTGTTCTTCCTGGACAGAATAAAGAGAAGCCCCAGCAGGCAGAAGTCATTGCAGTTGGCCCCGGCGGAGTGGTGGACGGCAAAGAAGTGAAAATGGAAGTTAAGGTTGGCGATCAGGTCATTTACTCCAAGTACGCAGGTACTGATGTGAAACTGGATGACGAAGAATATATCGTTGTAAAGCAGTCAGACATTCTGGCAGTAATCGAAGCGTAAGTTTAAACTTGAATTAGGAGGCTGATTTATTATGGCAAAGGAAATTAAATACGGCGCAGAAGCGCGTGCAGCACTGGAAGCCGGCGTTGATAAGCTGGCAAATACCGTCAGAGTAACTCTTGGACCCAAAGGACGTAACGTAGCACTGGATAAATCCTACGGTGCTCCGCTGATCACCAACGATGGTGTGACCATCGCAAAAGAGATCGAGCTGGAAGATGCATTCGAGAACATGGGTGCACAGCTGGTAAAAGAAGTTGCAACAAAGACCAATGACGTTGCAGGTGACGGCACCACAACCGCAACTGTTCTGGCACAGGCAATGATCGGCGCTGGCATGAGCAACCTGGCAGCAGGTGCAAATCCGATCATTTTAAGAAAAGGTATGCAGAAGGCAACCGAGTGTGCCGTAGATTCCATTCAGAAGATGAGCCAGAAGGTCAACGGTAAGAACCACATTGCAAGAGTTGCAGCGATTTCTGCAGCAAGCGATGAAGTTGGTCAGATGGTTGCAGATGCGATGGAAAAGGTTTCCAACGATGGCGTTATTACTATCGAGGAAAGCAAGACCATGAAGACAGAGCTGGATCTGGTAGAAGGTATGCAGTTTGACAGAGGTTATATCTCTGCATACATGGCTACTGATATGGATAAGATGGAAGCAGTTCTGGACAATCCGTATATCCTGATTACCGATAAGAAGATTTCTAACATTCAGGAGATCCTGCCTTTACTGGAGCAGATCGTTCAGTCCGGCGCAAAGCTGCTGATCATCGCTGAGGATGTAGAGGGCGAGGCTCTGACCACCCTGATCGTCAACAAGCTGCGCGGCACTTTCAATGTAGTAGCTGTTAAAGCGCCTGGCTATGGCGACAGAAGAAAGGCTATGCTGGAGGATATTGCAATCCTGACCGGCGGACAGGTGATCAGCTCCGAACTCGGCCTGGAATTAAAAGAGACCACAATGGATATGCTCGGCCGTGCAAAATCTGTTAAGGTTCAGAAAGAGAACACCATCATTGTTGACGGGGAAGGCGACAAGGCTGCAATCGCAGCGAGAGTTGCACAAATCAAGAAGCAGATCGAAGAGACCACTTCTGATTTCGACAGAGAAAAGCTGCAGGAGAGACTTGCCAAGCTGGCTGGCGGCGTAGCAGTGATCCGTGTCGGCGCTGCAACGGAAACCGAAATGAAAGAAGCAAAACTGCGTATGGAAGACGCTCTGGCAGCTACCCGTGCAGCAGTAGAAGAAGGTATCATCGCAGGCGGCGGTTCTGCATATATCCACGCTGCAAAGGATGTAGAAGCTCTGGCAAATACACTGGAAGGCGATGAGAAGACCGGTGCGAAGATTGTACTGAAGGCTCTGGAAGCTCCTCTGTACTATATCGCAGCAAACGCAGGCCTGGAAGGCAGCGTTATCATCAACAAGGTAAAAGAGTCCCCGATCGGCTTCGGTTTCGATGCCCTGAATGAGACTTATGTAAATATGATCGACGCAGGTATTCTGGACCCTGCAAAGGTTACCAGAAGCGCTCTGCAGAACGCAACCAGCGTTGCAAGCACATTGCTGACAACCGAATCCGTTGTTGCAAGCATTAAGGAAGACACTCCTGCAATGCCCGCCGGCGGTGCAGGCGGCATGGGTATGATGTAAGCTGCACAAACTTTTATAAGAAACATGAAAAACTGCTGTCGGCAGGTTTTGCCGACGGCAGTTTTTTTATGTCCGAAGCTGGTTTGCCTAGTTCGCCCGCGTCACATCATTCGCAAAAAACGCAGCTTCGTAGCTTTTTCGCTGCTGCGCAGCTGTTTTTGCTCATGAAATGGCGATCTCTTCGTAGAGCTCTACAAGCATCTTTTCATGCAAGCATGAAATCTGCTTATAGAGATCTACGAGTGAACTGTGTCCTTCATTTTATACAAAGATTTGAGAAATTTGCCTTGTCTCGAATGGGGAAAATGTTATAATTTATCTATCAGACATCGAGAACGAAAACGTGAAAATTAGAAAATGAAAGGAGAAGCAGAATGTCTTATATTGACATCATCAAAGAAAAAGCCAGATCGGACAGAAAGACGATCGTACTTCCGGAGACGAATGACAAGAGAACGCTGATCGCAGCATCCCATATTATCGAAGAGGGGATTGCCAACATTATTATGGTTGGCAATGAAGAAAAGATCATGGATGGTGCAGGATGGCTGGAAGTTGATCTGACCGGTGTGCGCGTGATCGATCCTACGAAATGTGAGAAGTTGGACGAATACGTTCAGTTATTATACGAAACGAGAAAGCATAAGGGAATGACGCCCGAAAAGGCACGTCAGATTCTGCTGACCGATAACATGACCTTTGGTGTTATCATGGTAAAAGCAAATGATGCAGATGGAATGGTGGCGGGTGCATGCCATGCAACCGCAGATACCCTGCGTCCGGCGCTGCAGATTTTAAAGACCGCACCCGGTGTAAAGCTGGTATCCGGTTTCTTTATTCTGGATGTACCCAACTGTGAATACGGCGAGCACGGTACGTTCCTGTTTGCAGATTGTGGCCTGAATCAGGATCCGACCGCTGAAGAGCTTGCAGCGATTGCAGACACCAGTGCAAAGAGCTTTAAGACCCTTGTCGGCGCAAAACCGATTATCGCGATGCTGTCCCATTCCACCAAGGGAAGCGCAAAGCATCCTCTGGTAGATAAGGTTGTAAAAGCGGTAGAAATTGCACACGAACAGTATCCCGGACTGACATTGGACGGTGAACTGCAGACTGACGCAGCGATTGTGCCTTCTGTTGCAAAATCTAAAGCGCCTGGCAGCGAAGTTGCAGGTAAGGCAAACGTTCTGATCTTCCCGAACCTGGACTGCGGCAATATCGGCTACAAGCTGGTACAGAGACTGGCAAAGGCGGAAGCCTATGGGCCAATGCTGCAGGGTATTGCAAAGCCCGTAAACGACCTGTCCAGAGGCTGTTCCTGGGAAGACATCGTCGGAGTAGTAGCATTAACTGCTGTTCAGGCACAGCTCATGTAACGCACGCAAGTGAGTCAGCATGCTTGCATGATTGAAGAACGGCGAAGTTACCGAGTGAGCTATGCTCACGACATAATTGATACAATAGAAAAATAAACGCCGCCCGTATAGGGCGGCATTTGTTTTTCTTGCATCATTAACGAACGGGCAGCCTGCGCAGCAGGAAGTAAAGTGTGCCGGTGCGAGCCCGTGAGTCTAACAGCCTGCTGGGAATAAAATTGTGCAAACCGTCTCGGTTTTAGTTGTAAATTGGGATAGTTTTTGTTATTATGGAGAGGTGAGATTCAAATAACACGAACGGGGGTATACAAAAATGAAAATTCTTGTCATAAATTGCGGAAGTTCTTCGCTGAAATTCCAGTTAATCGATTCGGAAACAGAAGAATTGACAGCGAAAGGATTATGTGAGAGAATTGGTATCGCTGGCAGCCGGATCAGCTACACACTGACCGGTCATGAAAAGCGTAAATGGGACGCTCCGATGGCAGATCATAAGGATGCTGTCCGTCTGATGCTGCAGACACTGACGAATCCGGAAGACGGCGCGGTAAAAGAACTGTCCGAGATCGGTGCAGTCGGACACCGTGTTGTACACGGCGGCGAGCATTTTTCAGAAGCAACCCTGATCACACCGCAGGTAAAAGAAGCGATTATGGAATGTACCGTACTGGCGCCTCTTCATAATCCGGCGAACCTGCAGGGAATTGAAGATTGTGAGTTACAGCTGCCGGGTGTTCCTCAGGTAGCGGTATTTGATACTGCCTTTCATCAGACGATGGATGAAGAGGCATATTTATATGCGATTCCTTACCGTTATTACAAACAGTTTGGAATCAGAAGATACGGTTTCCACGGCACGAGCCACCAGTACGTTTCCAGACGTGCGGCGGATATCCTGGGCAAGCCGTATGAATCGTTAAAACTGATTATCTGCCACCTTGGAAACGGTGCGTCCGTATCTGCGATCAAGGACGGCAGATGTATAGATACCTCCATGGGACTGACTCCGCTGGAAGGTCTGATTATGGGCACCAGAAGCGGTGATGTAGATCCGGGTGTACTGGAAATGATGGCAGGTAAGGATGGTAAGAACATCCACGAAGTAGTGAGAATTTTGAACAAGGAATCCGGTGTGCTTGGACTTTCAGATGGTTTTTCCTCTGATTTCAGAGATCTGGAAGACGCTTATCTGGAAGGAAATAATCCGGCTGCGACAAGGGCGATCAAAGCGTTTGTCCTTCGGGTTGCAAAATATATCGGTGCATATGCGGCAGAATTAAATGGTGCGGATGCGATCTGCTTTACAGCGGGAATCGGCGAAAACAGCCCGGTTATCCGTGAGCTGATCTGCAGCCCGTATCTGGAACATCTTGGCGTAGAGCTGGATAAGGAAGCCAACAATATCCGGGGCAAGGAGAGAATCGTTTCGACGCCATCTGCAAAGACCAAAGTGCTTGTGATTCCGACAAATGAAGAACTGGAGATTGCCAGACATACCCTTGCGATTGTAAAGGGCAAATAAGGCGTCCAGTCAGAAAATAAAGGACGGGATCAGGAAAAATGTCAGGAATTGAAATCGGAAATTTAGAAAGTTTGCATACCTTAGTATTCAGCAGTCTGGAATTTCTGTTTCGATATCTGCCGCTTTTCCTGATCCTTTTTTATGCGGTTCCGAAGCGGTTTCGGATGTTTGTGCTGTTTGCGTTTAGCTTGATTTTGTATGCCCTCGGGGATCCTGTACATGTGCTGATTTTGCTCGGAATGTCGGTTGTCAACTGGCTGTTCGGGTACGGTCTGGCGACGGAGCCGGATGCAGACGGCAAAAGAATGTCGGGGCTTCATAGAAAAAAGGAGCATCCGGGTGTGAGGGGGCTTCGCAGGAAAACCATAAACTGGAGCGAACTGCAGATTTTCGAGGAAACCGTAGATCAGAGGAAAGAGGAGCCCTATAGAAACACGGCCAGCCCCCAAACTGTCAAGAAGCGCAAATTCTGGCTGGCTGTCAGCGTTTTGTGCAACGCGTCGCTTCTGATCTTTTTCAAGCTTTCCAATGTGTTCGAGGAAAATATGCTGCTTCCGGTGGGGATTAGTTTTTATACGTTTAAAAGCATTTCCTATTTGATTGATGTGTACAGAAGCGGGCACGCGGAGCGTTCATTTCTCCGGTTTGGCGCATATTTGTGTTGTTTCCCGCAGATCGTTTCGGGACCGATTATGCGATATAGCGAGATGGAACAGGCGCAGCAGTTCGGTGTCTGGAAGGCGGCAAGGGCAGAAGACGGGCTGAAATATATCACTGCCGGACTGGGCATGAAGGTGCTGCTGGCGGATCGGCTGGGCTTTTTGTGGAACGATATCCAGACGATCGGCTTTGAAAGCATTTCGACGCCGCTTGCATGGCTGGGCGCGGCAGCCTATTCGATGGAGCTCTATTTTGATTTCGCGGGGTATTCCCTGATTGCAGTCGGAATCGGCAGGATGATCGGGCTTCCGGCGATCAAAAACTTTGACCAGCCGTATTCGTCCCGCTCTGTCAGCGAATTTTACCGTCGCTGGCACATGACGCTCGGCTCGTGGTTTCGGGACTATCTCTATATCCCGCTGGGAGGCAACCGGAAGGGAACGCTGCGCACGGTATTCAACCTATTGCTCGTATGGGCGGTGACCGGCTTCTGGCATGGCGGCGGACTGCATTTTATCCTGTGGGGGATGATTTTGGGATTACTGGTCGTGATAGAAAAGCTGTGGATCGGAAAATGGCTGAAAAAGAGCAAAATTTTATCCCATGTATATGTACTGTTCGTGATTCCACTGACCTGGATGGTGTTTGCAATTCCGACCCTGTCGGAAATCGGCGTTTATTTCGCACGGCTGTTCCCGTTCTTTGGCGTGGGCAGCGCGGTCAATCCCGGGGATTTCGCAAAAGAACTGACACTGTTTATTCCGGAGCTTGTCGGCGGCATTTTGCTTTGCATCCCGCAGGTTTACCGGTGGTGTGAAAAACACAGGAAAAATGTGATAGTAGTCGCTGCACTGTTTGTTGTTTTCTGGTACAGCGTATATCGGATGGCGAATGCGGCGAACAACCCGTTCATGTATGCGAACTTTTAAAAAAGATAGGATTGTGTGCGGGTTCATTGGCGCGGCAGCACCTGCAGAATGGAGAAAATATGAGCTTTTGGAAAAAATGTCCACTGTTGGCTGCAGTGATTGTCAGCGGACTGGTGATAGAGGGAACCGGGGTTGCTAATGGGGTAAAATCCGGCGAAATAGAAAATCCGGCGAGCTGGAAGCAGCCTGCGTTGGCGTCTGTTTTTATAGATTTAAAGCAGGGCGTTTATCCGTGGAGTGACAGGAGCGTACAGACGGCGGCGATGGATGCTGCAGATGTGCAAAAAGACAGAATAACGGAGGAAACTGCGCTGCAGGAAGAAGACGGCGAAGGTTCCGGTCAATCTGGAATATCTGCGGAAGCCCAAAAAAACGGACTGGATATATCGGAAACCGGTGGGCAGGCGAATGAAGAAAACGGGGGAGAAAAAGCCGGACAGATGGCGAATGCTGACCGGGATGCAGATCATAAAAACGGGACCGGAAACGAAAATGAGGCAGGCGTAAGCGGAAATGCTGTGCCAGGCAAGGCGGCAGAAGCGACGCAGGAAGCAGAGGAGGAGCCGCTCGAATTTACCCATGTGGACAAGGAGTATTTTGCGGACGCCGTGTTTATCGGGGATTCCCGGACACAGGGACTCTACGAGTACAGCAACCTGGCAGATGTGGCGACCTTTTACAGCAAGACATCTCTGACGGTCTATAATTTATTTGAAAAACCGAAGGATTTTATCCGGGAAGGCGATGAAAAGCTGACGCTGGAGCAGGCGCTTTCCAGACACCAGTTCAAAAAAGTCTATCTGATGATCGGCATCAACGAGATGGGCACGGGAACGCCGGAATCATTTTTTGAAGCCTATGCGAGGGCGGTATATAAGATTCGGGAGCTGCAGCCGGACGCGATTATTTTCGTGCAGGGAATCATGCGCGTGGCGGGGCAGAAAAACGCTTCCGATCCAGTATTTAATAACACAAACATCAATATCCGCAATGTGGAAATCGAAACTCTCGCAAACGGAAAGGATATTTTTTATATTGACGTCAACGAAGCGGTCTGCGATGAAAACGGCAATTTATACGCGGATTGGACATTCGACCAGATCCACCTGAAAGCGAAATATTATCAGGTCTGGGAGAATTTCTTGATGGAACACGGAATCGTAAAAAAGTAAGCAGAAAGAATTAGTGAAAATTATCTTGACAAAGGCAAAAGGCGTCTGTATAATCGTATGAGTATGGACGAAGTCCGTTTGGATTTTGCCATGTCGTTAGGAGTATACTATGTTAGTGAATGTGACAGATGTTTTTACATCCGAAGGCAAAGTTCTTACGCAGGAGTTTGCGTGGGAGACTGCAGAGATTACACATGATGGAAGCTCTTATCCGGTAAAGAGCAGCAGTAAGCTTTTGCTGAAGCTGACGAATACCGCGCAGGGCGAAGCACTTGTGGAAGCAAAGCTGCAGTTTGTGGCAGGAATTCCCTGTGACAGATGCTTGGAAGAAGTAGAAGTTCCGTTTGATCTTTCCATCGTACAGAAGCTGGTGGCACCTGACCGTGCTGATCAGGATGCTTTGGAAGAGCAGGAAGCTTTTATGGAAGGTTACTCGCTGAATATAGATAGTCTGATCGATAATGAGATTACGACAAGCTGGCCTATGAAGGTGTTGTGCAGACCAGACTGCAAGGGACTGTGTCCTGTCTGCGGGAAGGATTTGAACACGGGAGCATGCGGCTGCGATACTTTTGTTCCCGATCCGAGGATGGCGGCAATCATGGATGTCTTTAACGCGAATAAGGAGGTGTAACGATGTCTATCTGTCCTAAGAATAAGTCTTCCAAGTCCAGAAGAGATAAGAGACGGGCAAATTGGAAAATGAGCGCACCCACTCTGGTGAAGTGCAGCAAATGCGGCGCACTGATGATGCCTCACAGAGTCTGCAAGGCCTGCGGTTCTTACAACAAGCGCGAAATCGTTAAGGTTGAGGCTTAAATAATAGAATCACACTCTGCGAGATTCTATTATTATGAATAACAGACGAGCAAACAAAAGGGCTTCCGGAATCTTCCGGGAGCCTCATTTTTTTGCCTGAAAACGTCAGGAAAATTGACTTTTCTACGGTATTTTAGTATAGTAAAAGATGTTACAGTTCACCCACGCCATTTGCAAAAAGGCACGAACGAACTGTAACAAAAACAAGAAAGGGCAGGTGCTTTAAGATGGCAGAGCTGGTCAGAGTTGCTGTGGACGCGATGGGCGGAGACAACGCGCCGACAGAGATTATAAAAGGTGTTGTAGAGGCAGTTCATGCAGATGAACGCGTGAAGGTTTTTCTGGTAGGACAGGAGGACGTTGTGAAAAAGGAACTCGCAGCCTATTCCTATCCGGCAGAGCGGATTGAAGTCGTACACGCTTCCGAAGTGATCGAGACGGGCGAGCCTCCGGTCAATGCGATCCGCGGCAAAAAGGATTCCTCCATTGTAAAAGGTTTAGGTCTGGTGAAAAACGGCGAATGCGACGCGTTTGTATCTGCGGGAAGCACCGGCGCGGTTTTAGTTGGCGGACAGGTGTTAGTCGGTAGGGCAAAGGGCGTGGAGCGTCCGCCTCTGGCTCCGCTTATCCCGACAGAAAATGGCTGTTCTTTGCTGATTGACTGTGGCGCAAACGTGGATGCAAGACCTTCTCAGCTGGTGCAGTTTGCAAGAATGGGGTCGATCTACATGGAAAATGTCATGGGAGTAAAGAACCCGACAGTTGCCATCGTCAATATCGGTGTGGAAGAAGAAAAAGGCAATGCGCTGGTAAAAGAAACCTATCCGATGCTGAAAGAATGCAAAGATATCAATTTTATCGGAAGTATCGAAGCACGTGATATCCCGGCAGGAAAGGCAGACGTCGTTGTGTGTGAAGCGTTTGTCGGTAATGTAATCCTGAAATTATACGAGGGTGTCGGCGCAACCCTGATCAAAAAAGTAAAGGGCGGCATGATGACAAACCTGCGTTCAAAGATTGGCGCACTTTTGGTAAAACCTGCACTGAAGCAGACCCTAAAGGCATTTGATCTGGAAGAGTATGGCGGCGCGCCGCTGCTTGGCTTGAAGGGACTTGTTGTAAAGACCCACGGAAGCTCCAAATCAGTAGAAATTAAAAATACGATTCTGCAGTGCATCACGTTCCAGGAGCAGGATGTTGTTGGAAAAATTACAGCCAGCATTGCAGCTGCAAAGGAAGAAGGATAAGGGGTATGGAGTTTGAAAAGCTGAAACAGATCGTGGCAGAGATTTTGAGCGTAGATCCGCGGGAACTGACGGAGGAGACGAATTTTATCGACGATCTGTGTGCGGATTCCCTGGATCTTTACCAGGTCATTCAGGAAATTGAAGAGACGTTTGAAATTGCAATACCAGAAGAAGAGGCAGAAAAGATCAAAACCGTCGGAGAAGCGGTAGAGCTGATCAGAAAGACAAGGAACGAGTGAACAATATGACTGAGGAATATACGATAGGTGAGCTGGAAAAAAAGATTGGATATCAGTTCCGGGATAAGAGTCTGTTAAAACAGGCTCTTACTCACAGCTCTTTTGCCAATGAACAGAGAATCAACAAATTAAAGGACTACGAGCGGCTGGAGTTTTTGGGAGATGCTGTGCTGGAGCTGATTTCCAGCGATTTTCTTTTCCATGAGAATCCGCAGATGCCGGAAGGAAAGCTTACGAAGCTGCGTTCCTCGATGGTCTGTGAGCCGGCGCTTGCGTACTGCGCACGGGATATCGAGCTGGGACGCTACATGTTGCTTGGAAAGGGCGAGGAGGCGACCGGTGGACGCAACCGCGATTCGATTACCTCGGACGTGATGGAGGCGGTGATCGGCGCACTGTATTTGGACGGCGGTTTTGACGCGGCACATGATTTTATCCACCGATTCATTTTATCCGATCTGGAAAATAAAATTCTGTTCTATGACAGCAAGACGGTGCTGCAGGAAATTCTGCAGGCAGAAGGCGATGGGGAGTTTTCTTACGAACTCAAAGGAGAAGAGGGACCGGATCACAACAAATCGTTCTGGGTTGATGCAGTCAGAAACGGGGAAGTGATCGGCAGCGGGCATGGCCGTACCAAAAAGGCGGCGGAGCAGCAGGCGGCTTATGAAGCAATCCTGAAGCTTCGGAAGTGCTAAGGAGCCTATAATATATGTATTTAAAGAGTATAGAAGTACACGGGTTTAAATCCTTTGCCAATAAAATCCTGTTTCAGTTCCACAACGGAATCACCGGTATTGTCGGACCAAACGGCAGCGGAAAGAGTAATGTTGCAGACGCCGTGCGCTGGGTGCTGGGCGAGCAGCGAATCAAGCAGCTGCGCGGCGCAACGATGCAGGACGTTATTTTTTCCGGTACCGAATTGAGAAAACCGCTGGGCTATGCCTATGTGGCGATTACGCTGGATAACAGCGACCATCAGCTGGCAATTGACTATGATGAAGTGACGGTGGCGAGACGCCTGTACCGTTCCGGCGAAAGCGAATATCTGATCAACGGGACACCGTGTCGTTTAAAAGACGTCAACGAGCTGTTTTACGACACCGGTATCGGGAAAGAAGGCTATTCGATCATCGGACAGGGTCAGATCGACAAGATCTTGAGCGGGCGCCCGGAAGAGCGCCGCGAGTTGTTCGACGAAGCTGCAGGAATCGTAAAATACAAGCGCCGCAAGGACGCTTCCGTAAAAAAACTGGAATCCGAGCAGCAGAACCTCGTGCGTGTCAACGATATTTTGTCCGAGCTGGAAAAACAGGTCGAACCGTTGGGCAAACAGGCGGAAAAGGCAAGGGTTTATTTAAAACACCGGGAAACATTGAAAGCGCTGGACGTTAACGTATTTTTGCTGGAAAGTGAAAAAACGCGGGCACAGCTTTCCGATACGGAAGAAAAATACCGGATTGCAGACGGAGATTTCAAGGATACGACGACCCGATATGAGGGCATTAAGGAAGAATATGACCGGATTGCAACGCAGATCGAGGCGCTGGAACGACAGATGGAGCAGGCGCGGGCACAGCTGACAGATACGTCCGTCCTGCGCGGAAAGCTGGAGGGTGAAATTGCCGTCCTGCAGGAAAAAATCCGTTCCATCCGGGGCAATGAAGCACATTTGCAGAGCAGAAAAGAGACGCTGCGCAAGGAGATTGACGCACGAAACGCCGACAAAGAAAAGCTGCTGCAGCAGCGAAACGAGATTCAAAAACGGCTCGAAAAGCTGCAGGAAGAGCGCAACAGCGCTGCAGCAGAACTGGAAATCATCCAGAGCCGGGTCGCAGGTTTAAACCAGTCGATCGAAGATGCCAAAAACGCGATTATTGATGCGCTGAATGATCGTGCGGCGATCAAGACGAAGATGGGGCGCCAGGATACGATGCTGGAACAGGCGCAGATTCGGAGGGCAGAGTTGAATTCCCGCCTGCTGCGCGTCAAGTCCGACGAGGTACAGCAGGAAGAGAGTATCAAAAGTCTGGAAGAAGCCTTTAATACAGTGACGCAGGAAATCGCGTCGAGGAAGGAAGCTCAGACAGTGATGGAGGCGAAGTTAAACGAATTTCGGGAGACGATCGCCAAAATGGATCAGGCGCTGCGGGATGCACAGGTGCAGTATCATCAGGATAAAACGAGACTGGAAGCGGTCAGCAACCTGACGGAGCGCTATGAGGGCTACGGCGGCAGCATCCGCCGCGTCATGGAGCAGAAAGATAAAAATCCCGGCATCATCGGTGTTGTCGCGGACATCATTAAAGTAGAGAAAAAATACGAAACTGCGATTGAGACGGCTCTTGGCGGCAGCATCCAGAATATCGTAACGGATAACGAAGAGACCGCCAAAGGGATGATTTCGTTTTTAAAGCAGACCAAAAGCGGACGCGCGACGTTTTTGCCGTTAAACAGCATCAAAAACGCACAGGAATTTCGGCAGAAAGAAGCCTTAAAGGAGCCTGGGGTTTTAGGACTTGCGCATACTCTGGTACACACGGATGAAAAATACGGCGATGTCGCAAAATCGCTGCTTGGCAGAATCGTAGTCGTCGATCACGTCGATCATGCAACGCAGCTTGCCCGGAAATTCAAGTACTCGCTGCGGATTGTGACGCTGGAGGGCGAATCCTTATCCCCCGGCGGTTCGATCAGCGGCGGCGCGTTTAAAAACAGCAGCAACCTTCTGGGACGCAGGCGCGAGATAGAAGAGCTGGAATGGAAGGTAAAGGCGCATGCCAAAGCGGTAGATGAACTGCTCGTTTCGATCGAAGACCTCAAAAAAGACCGGAACGAATGCCGGACAGAGCTGGAAAAGAGCCGCGCTGCGCTGCAAAACGCCTTTATCCGCCAGAATACTGCCCGCCTGAATATAGAAGCGGCGCAGGAGAAAAAGGATCAGACGAAAGCAGGCGTCGAAGACCTTAAAAAAGAAGAGATCGAGATCGAAACCCAGGTGCTGCAGATTCGAAAAGAAAAGGAAGAGACAAAGCAGGAGCTGGAACGTTCCGAGGCTCTGGAAGGCGAGAAAAACGAACAGATCGAGGGCTTTACGAAGGATCTGGAAGAGGCGCGCAGGCAGGAAGCTGCACAGACCGCTGTATTGAATGAAAAAGAACTGGATGTAGAAAAAATCCGGCAACAGTTCGGATTTTATCAGGCAAACGAAGACCGTATCGCCGGAGAAATCGCACGATATGAGGGCGAGCTGGAAGAGGTCAAAAAGAGCCTGACAGACGGCGTGGCAGACGCCGCCGGGAAAGAAGAAAGCATCAAAAGGCTGCAGGAGACCATCGAATCCTCCAAAACGACGCAGTCGGATACGCAGGATAAGCTGAATGCAGACAGCAAAAAGCGGGAAGAACTTACAGAACGGCAGAAAGGCTTTTTCACGGAGCGCGAAGAGCTGTCCGCACGGATGAGCGCGCTGGACAAAGAGGTTTACCGCTTAAATGCCCAGAAGGAAAAGCTGGAGGAGTCCATGGAGAATCAGGTCAACTACATGTGGAATGAGTATGAACTGACCCTCCGGGATGCAGCGCAGCTTCGGGATGAGACGATGAACGACCTCGCTGAGATGAAAAAGCAGACGCAGACGATCAAGGAAGCGATCCGCAGACTGGGCGATGTCAATGTTAACGCCATCGAAGATTATAAAAATCTGATGGAGCGTTACACGTTTTTGAAGGCACAGCACGATGATCTGGTGGAAGCGGAGAAAACACTGGAACGCATCATCGTCGAGCTGGATGAGGCGATGCGAAGGCAGTTTAAGGAGAAGTTTGCAGAGATCAGTAAGGAGTTCGATAAGGTATTTAAAGAGCTTTTCGGCGGCGGCAAGGGTACGCTGGAGCTGATGGAGGACGAGGATATCCTGGAAGCAGGCATTCGGATTATCGCACAGCCGCCCGGTAAGAAGCTGCAGAACATGATGCAGCTTTCCGGTGGGGAAAAGGCGCTGACGGCAATTGCGCTATTATTTGCCATCCAGAACTTAAAACCATCACCGTTCTGTCTGCTGGACGAAATCGAGGCGGCATTGGATGACAGCAACGTCGGAAGATTTGCCCACTACCTGCATAAGCTGACCGCCCATACACAGTTTATCGTCATTACCCACAGACGCGGCACGATGGAAGCGGCGGACCGGCTTTACGGAATCACGATGCAGGAAAAAGGCGTATCGACGCTTGTAAGCGTCAACCTGATAGATAAAGATCTGACCTGATGGTAATCAGGATAAAAAGGAGGTAAGCGGATGGCAGAAGAAAAGAAAAGCTTTTTTGCCAGACTGCGGGAGGGACTGACCAAGACCCGCAACAATATTGTCAAAGGATTTGACTCCGTTTTTTCCGGATATTCCGTTATTGACGACGAATTTTATGAAGAGCTGGAAGAGACGATGATTATGGGCGACCTGGGCGGTCGGGCGACAGAAGAGATTCTGGACCGATTAAAAGAACAGGTCAATGACCAGGGAATCTGTGATCCGCAGGACTGCCGGGAGATCTTAATCGACAGCATCCGGGAGCAGATGCATGTCGGCAAGACAGCTTATGATTTTGAAAAAGAGCAGTCCGTCGTCATGGTGATCGGCGTAAACGGTGTCGGCAAGACGACTTCGATTGGAAAACTCGCTTCCAAGTTAAAGAAGCAGGGACGCAAGGTCTTAATCGCGGCGGCGGATACGTTCCGTGCGGCAGCTGGCGATCAGCTGGAGGAATGGGCGAACCGCGCAGGTGTCGATATGATCGGCGGCGTAGAGGGCTCTGATCCGGCGAGCGTTATTTACGACGCGGTCAATGCGGCAAAAGCACGTCATGTGGACGTTCTTTTATGCGATACGGCGGGACGTCTCCATAATAAGAAAAACCTGATGGAAGAGCTGCGCAAGATGAACCGGATTATCGACCGGGAATTTCCCGGTGTCCATCGGGAAAATCTGGTCGTACTGGACGGCACGACCGGACAGAATGCGCTGGTACAGGCGCGGGAATTTGCGCAGGTTATGGATCTGACCGGTATTATCCTGACCAAAATGGATGGAACCGCCAAGGGCGGTATTGCGGTAGCAATTCAGTCGGAGCTGCACGTGCCGGTAAAATATATCGGTGTCGGGGAGAAAATCGAGGATCTGCAGAAGTTTGATCCGGATCAGTTTGTGAATGCACTGTTTGATACAGAGAAGGATGAGGTTTACTAAAATGGAAGAAGAAAAGATGCTGACATTGGAAAAATTTGAAGAGGCTTCCGAAGTAGTGCGCAGAGTAACGCTGGAGACAAAACTTGTATACAGTGATTATTTCAGCCAGCAGATCGGTGCAAAGGTATTTTTTAAGCCGGAAAACCTGCAGTTCACCGGCGCATACAAGGTAAGAGGCGCTTATTATAAGATGAGCACTCTGACCGAGGAAGAGCGTGCAAAAGGCGTGATCACCGCCTCTGCGGGCAACCATGCGCAGGGCGTTGCGTATGCTGCAAAGTGTTATGGCGCGAAAGCTACAATTGTAATGCCGACAACCACGCCTCTGATCAAGGTAAACCGTACCAAAGGATACGGCGCGGAAGTTGTACTTTACGGAGATGTATATGATGAAGCATGTGCAAAGGCTTACGAGCTGGCGGAAGAGCATGGATATACTTTCGTGCATCCCTTCGATGACCTTACCGTTGCAACGGGTCAGGGAACCATTGCGATGGAAATCGTCAAAGAGCTTCCCCTTGTGGACTATATCCTCGTTCCCATCGGCGGCGGCGGACTGGCAACCGGCGTTTCCACGCTGGCGAAGCTGTTAAATCCGAAGATCAAGGTGATCGGCGTAGAGCCTGCAAATGCAAACTGCATGCAGGAATCCATCAAAAACGGCAAGGTGACAACACTTCCTTCTGTCAACACGATTGCAGACGGCACCGCCGTAAAGACACCCGGCACGAAAATTTTCCCGTATATCCAGAAGAATCTTGACGATATCATTACGGTAGAGGATGCAGAGCTTGTCGGTGCATTTCTGGATATGGTTGAAAATCACAAGCTGATCGTGGAAAACTCCGGTCTGCTGACGGTTGCAGCGTTAAAGCACCTTGACCTGAAAGGCAAGAAGGTCGTTTCGATCTTAAGCGGCGGCAACATGGACGTGATCACTATGTCCTCCGTCGTACAGCAGGGTCTGATTTTGAGAGACCGTATCTTTACGGTTTCCGTTCTGCTTCCGGACAAGCCGGGCGAACTGAGCAAGGTAGCTGCTGTCGTTGCAAAAGAGCACGGCAATGTTATCAAGCTGTCCCACAACCAGTTTGTTTCCATTAACAGAAGCGCTGCAGTAGAGCTGCGTATTACGATGGAGAGCTTTGGTACAGAGCATAAGCAGGAAATCATTTCTGCACTGGAAAAAGAAGGATATCGTCCGAAGGTTGTACAGACAAATATGTAACGGCAGCAGCTTAAAGAAAAAACAATAGAATGCACGCTCTGCGAGCATTCTATTGTCATGAATAACGAGCCATCCAAAACGGATTGAACTGTTTCGGATGGCTCGTTTTGACTTATTGCAGCTTAACAAAACGATTACAAATCGGTTCTGTGACGGCGTAGCTTAAGGCACGAACCAGAACTTGCATCACCACTGCGAACGGATAAATGCTTTTAATTCCTCAGCTTGTTTGTTTAAAACTTCCTGATCCCGCTGTTGCGGCGCTTTTGTGTCGAGATGTACTTTTCCGAGTGCATGGAACAGAACAAAATCGGAAAGTGCAGTCTGATAACGGTGCAGTGTTTCCTGATAATCCGGCTCTTTGGAGACATCACAGAGTTCGAAAGGATCTTTTTTCAGGTCATAAAAGGCACAGTCCTGCATACTGCCGTAGACCAGAAGCTTGTAGGAATCCGAACGGAGCATGTATCCGATCTTCGGATTCGTCTGGCTGCCAAACTGCAGCTCGGAAAAAGCAAACTGTCTGTGGTCGTTTCCAAGCAGAGAACGTCCCTGCATGGTAGGAGGGATTGGCTGCCCGCAGAGTTCAAGGACAGTCGGCGCTACGTCGATATTTTCAGAGAGGAAGGAATCCGTCTGTCCGGCGGCCTGCTGTCCGGGATATTTGACAATCAGGGGAATTTTGATGAGCGGATCGTAGAGATGCCTGCCTTTTAACATCATATGATGATAGCTCATGTAGTCTCCGTGATCGCTGGTGAAAATGATCATGGTATTGTCATAAATCCCTTTCTCCTTCAGCTTTTGCAGGATGGTACCAATTCCAGTGTCGATTTCGGAAATCATACCGTAATAGGAAGCCATCATTGCCCGGATATCCTTCTCATCTATTTTATCGGGGTGGATTGGAGAGCTGCCGAAATTAGAATCGAAGGGGAGCGGCTGATCGGTATAGCCAGGCAGCAGATGCAGGGAGTTCGGATCGTACATCGTACTGTAGGGTGCAGGCGGATCAAAGGGGTGGTGCGGGCTGATGTAGCCGATCATCATACAGAAGGGCTGATCGCAATTCCACTGATCAAGACGGTCGAGGGCACGCTGTGTGATCCATTCGCTGGAATAAAACGGAAGATCGAGATCAGACTGACAGCATTGGCAGTCATCGAATCTGTGATCTTCTGGCGGAAGCTGAAACAGACCGGATTCGTAGTGCAGATCAAAACGGTCGATTTTACCGTGCTTCATCAGAAAATGATGATAATCGTCCTCGAAGCGTCCGCAGCCGTTTTGCTCTGCCAGCTCAAGATCGGAAAATCCGATGTCCAGATAGGTGGGGGTCATATGCATTTTTCCGACTGCGGTGGTTTGGTATCCGTTTTCACGCAGGAGCTTTGGAAAAGTCGGATAGCCGGAGGGCAATGTACAATGGTTGTCCCATGCAGCATGCTGGTGCACATACAGACTGCAAAATAGCGAATAGCGGGATGGGGTACAGACCGGATAAACCGTATAATGGTTCTGATAGGTTACGCCGTCTGTTGCCAGAGCGTCGATGTTGGGTGTCTGGATATCCGGGTTGTCATAGCAGCCCAGACAGTCCTGACGCAGCTCGTCGAGATGAAGGATCAGGATGTTTGGTTGGTTCATATAAGTGTCCTTTCCGGAGGCATGGGATTCCAGACGGCAGGATTATTTTATGGTTCTGCTGAAAGGGGGTACCTCACGAATACGCATATCGGTTTGATAATATAATCCATGATAATGCAAAGAAAGGTTTTTTAACATGGATTTTCCTGCCCGATGCGAGGTTTTAGTAGTCAGACAGCACGAACTGTGGTAAGATAGAGCAAGCAACAGAAAGGATGGTAGCAAGCATGCTGGAATTTAAATATGATACACAGCTCCTGATAGAAGGAGAAAATCTGGATGAGGATGAAATCAGCGAATATTTCACCGAGCATTTCAAGGGAGACTGCCTGCTGGCGGTCGGCGACGATGAGCTGATCAAAATTCATTTCCATACCAATGAGCCCTGGAAGGTGCTGGAATATTGCGCATCCCTTGGCGAGATCTATGACATTGTAGTAGAAGATATGGATCGTCAGTCCAGAGGCTTGAAGGGCTGAGAAGAAAGAGAGAATTGTCCGTTTTTGGTAAAAAACGGACAATTTTTTTGCAAAAAATAATCCTTGCGTTCACTCCCGAATCTGATATATTGGTAATGGAAGGCGTTTCACACAACAACCGAAAAAGGAGAGGGAAATGAAGAGTTGTATCAGTACTTACAGCTTTGAAAGGCTGTATCAGGACGGGGGATTTACACGCTTTAATGCCATCGACAAGACAAAGGAATATGGCTGCCAGGGGGTAGAGCTGGTGTTGAATGACGAAACACCGGACGGCAGCACACCTATGGAGTATGCGAAGGCATTGTGTGCACATGCAAAGGAGCAGGGACTGGAGGTTCCAATCTACACGACGGGAGCGAATTTTTTCGTGAAGGAGCCGGAAAAGGAGTTGGAACGGCTCTGCAGGCATATCGACATTGCGGCAGAATGCAAGATCCCGCTGCTGCGCCATGACGTCGCATGGGGCTATTACGAGGGCTATACGGGGATCAAAAGCTACAAAAAGGTCATCGAAGCAGTGGCACCGTTAGTGCGTCAGACAGCAGAATATGCCAGGGAGCGCGGTGTGAAGACCTGCAGCGAAAACCACGGCTATCTGTTACAGGACAGCGTGAGAATGCTCGAGCTGTTTGCGGCGGTTGATCATCCCAATTACGGATTTCTGTGCGATATGGGCAATTTCACTGTAGTGGACGAGGACTGTGCGACGGCAGTATCGGCACTTTCGGACTATATCGTGCACGTTCACGCGAAGGATATGCTGGTGCGCTCCGGCATGAATTTTGACCCGGGCAGAGGCTATAACCTTTCCAGAGGCGGCAATTACTGGCGCGGCACGATTTTCGGACATGGAAATGTGCCGACGTTCCAGATCCTTTCTGCGATCCGCAAATCCGGCTACGACGGTTATGTTTCTCTGGAGTTTGAAGGAATGGAGCCTGTTCTGGAGGGCGTTGAGATCGGAACACAAAATCTGCAGCATATGATCGAAGTAATCGGGGAGGGACAGAGATATGTATGATTTTTCTATCGGCGTAATGCTGGAATCGTTTAAGCTTCCAATTCCGGAGGCAATCAAAAAAGCAAAGGAGCTAGGCGCAGAGGGCATTCAGGTTTATGCAACCTATGGAGAGCTTTCTCCCCACAATTTGGTCGGTGCAAAGCGAAAAGAATTCCTGGACATGGTAAAGTCCAACGGACTTGTGATTTCCGCTTTATGCGGCGATCTCGGAAAAGGCTTCCACGATCCTGCAAAGAATCCGGAGCTGATCGAGGAGTCGAAGCGGATCTTAGACCTTGCAAAGGAGCTGGAAACCAACATTGTGACAACTCATATCGGTGTTGTTCCGTCTGATCCGGCGAATGAACGCTATCAGATCATGCAGGAGGCATGCTTTAAGCTGGCACAGTATGCGGATTCCCTGGATGCACATTTTGCAATTGAAACAGGACCGGAAGAGTCTGCAGTTCTGAAAAAGTTCCTGGATGGTCTGCATTCCACCGGTGTTGCAGTCAATATGGACCCTGCAAATCTTGTCATGGTGACGGGGGACGATCCGGTGCAGGCGGTATACAACCTGAAGGATTACATCGTCCATACACATGCAAAGGATGGCAGACGAAACTATTACAGAGCTCCCGAAGAGGTTTATGGACTGGTAGAGGCAGAGATGCTGGCAAGCCCGTCCTTTACGGAGCTGCCGCTCGGAACCGGAAATGTGGACTTTGCGGCATACTTAAAAGCGCTGGATGAAATCGGCTATCACGGCTTTTTGACAGTGGAAAGAGAAGTGGGAGATACGCCGGAAAAGGATATTCGGACGGCAGTGGAGTTTTTACAGAAGCTGATCCACTAAATAACAGATAACAAAAATGAAAACACTCCTGTGACGTATTCGGAGACGGTCAGGATCATGGCAGTCCGGGAAGCCTGTCTGAAAGCCTCCCGCCAGCCGGGTATCTGGATCGAGGTATAAAGAACATATTGGAAAAGAAGCTAAATGGAGAGCCGGTCTGAGCTGCCTGACAGAAGCTCCCGGTATTTGGCTGGTGTTGTATGATAATATTTTTTGAAGGCTTTACAAAAGGAAGAATCATCAGAAAAATGTAACACCTGGCTGATCCTTGCAATTGTAAAATCCTGAGCGAGCATTTTGGCAGCGGTTTCAAACCGGCGCTGTGTATAGTAATCCTTGATGGACAGGTTCATGGACTGGGAAAATATTTTGGATAAATAGGCATAGCTGTATCCAAGTGCCTGACTGACATCGGAAAGCTTTTTGATATCGGTTAAGTTTGTATCGATATAATTGCAGATCTCATATGCAAGCGGATTGGATGCGTGCAGCTCAAGGGTATTCGTATAGCTTCTGGCGCGATAATTGGAAAGATCGCGGTAGGTATGGACAATGATCTGCAGGATACAGGATTCCAACATTTCCATGGAGAACAGCGTAGGTGCGGAAATCTCGTTTAAAGCAAGGGTAAAACAGTCAAATAGCTTGAAGTGATCTTCTGCGATGGGATTTTCAAGATGTTCAAAAAAATTGTAGAGTGGAAGATATTTTTCAAAATCAGGATGTTCCTTACAAAAGGAAAAACCGAGACACATGTAGCGCAGGGGATCATCCTTAGAGGAACGGACAGCATGAAGATCATGATCATTTACCAAAAAAACGGTATTGGGAGTGACTTCATACGGAACATTGTTTCGTTCGTAAATTCCATGACCGGATACAATATAAGAGATTTCTAAGCAGATCTGCTGATGAGGAGGACATTGATAGTCAGAGGAGCAGGACAGGTCACAGACCTGAAAAACCTGAAACAAACCCAGATTCAGGGCCTTGTCCAGAAACTCCATGCTCAGATGATATTTTTTCTTATATCTGTTAGAGTCTGACTGGTCAAAAAAATGGGTTGCTCGTGCCATGATCAAGGTCCTCTCTTTGTTTAAAATATCTATTTTAATAAACTAAATTATACACGTTTTACAAATGGCTTGTCAATGAATGAATAAATGTCGGTAAAATTACAACAATTCAAGGAGTGAGAGAAGGAGAAAAGGAGGATGGACAAGAGAGAAATTATCGACATCAAAGGACTTCCGGTATATCTTCAGGCGGATGTTGTAGTCTGTGGCGGTGGAACAGCAGGTGTATTTGCAGCAGTTGCGGCGGCAAAGGAGGGTGTCTCTGTATTGCTGGTGGAAGCACTGGGAGGACTTGGAGGCAGTGCAGTGAACGGGCTTGTGCTGCCAATGATGAGTGTGCACATGAAGGAAGAACCCAGATGTTCCTATCTGCATCAGGATATGATGAAGCATCTGGAAGCATATCTGCCGGACAGAATCAATGAAAACAGCTTTGATCCGCTGATCCTGGGAGCAGTTTTGGAGCAGATGTGTACAGAAAATGGGGTAGATATTCTGCTGGATGCCGTTTTATGCGATGTGGCGACAGACGGAGGAGCTATTCGCGATATTGCGGTGATGTGTCAGGGCGGAATCCGCAGAATCAGCGGCAAGGTATTTAGCGATTGTACGGGAGATGGAATTCTATCCGTTCTGGCAGGAGCAGAATATGAAGCCGGGGCGCCTGAAAGTAAGATCAATCAGCCGATGTCTTTACGTTATCTGCTGGGCGGTGTGGATAAAAAGAAACTGGGACAGTTCTTTGACAGCTTAAAGGATCCAAACACAGCACAGTCCGGAAAGGATGGAAAGAATCTGTATGCAGATGTGACCAATAAGCGGGTCAGCGGTCTGACTCCATTTTTTGAAAAGGCGATCGAAGCAGGTGAGCTCGTTTATGAGGATATGGTTTACTGGCAGCTGTTCGATGTTCCGGGAAGAACAGACGGAGTGGCACTCAACAATCCGGAATTTTTTGAATATACGGATGCCTGTGATCCAAAACAATTGACGCAGATCCATCTGAAGGGAAAGCAGGTCATCTTAAGACAGCTTAACTTTTATAAAAAATATTTTCCCGGATGTGAAAATGCCTATGTTTCCAATATTTCTGCTATGGTCGGTGTACGGGAGAGTCGCCGGATTCTGGGTGAATATGAGCTGACCGGCGAGGACCTGCTGGAACAAAAAAAGTTCGAGGATGCCATCAGCCAGGCAAATTATCCGGTAGATGTGCATGGTATGAAGGCGCTGTATCGGGATGACAGACCCCATGGAGATACAAATAAACCGTGGTATGAAATTCCCTTCCGATGTCTGGTGGTGAAAGGGTTTGACAATTTGTTGACTGCGGGACGATGTATCAGCTCGGATTTTATTGCGCAATCTGCAGTTCGGATCCAGATCTGCTGTCACAGTACAGGAGAAGCAGCCGGTATTGCAGCTGCCATGTCGATTCAAAACGCTGTTTCTGTCAAAAAAATAAAGGGACAGGAAGTACGGGCAAGAATGCAGGAGCTTGGAGCAGCTTTTGTGTGATGCCTTGATTCATTGAAAATGCAAATAGGAGGAACTGAAAATGAAAAAAGTGATGGTTGGAATTATCGGCTGCGGAACAATTGCCAATAGTGCACATATTCCGGCATATTTAAAAAATGAGGACGTAGAGATCAAATATTTCTGCGATATTATTCCGGAGCGCGCAAAGGCAGCAGTAGAAAAATATGGCTGCGGCATTGCAGTGGAGGATTATCATAGGGTATTGGAAGATCCGGAAGTGGAAGCAATCTCTGTTTGTACGCCCAATCGGATGCATACAATTATTGCGATCGACGCGATGCGTGCGGGCAAGCATGTACTCTGTGAAAAGCCTGCAGCAAGAACCTATCCGGAAGCGTTGGAAATGCAGAAGGTACAGCATGAAACGGGAATGACCTTGAATATCGGCGTCGTGAACCGGTTTAACGATATGGTAAACTTGATTCGGGAGTATATTCAGGACGGACGTTTGGGCGAGGTATATCATGTTTATCTGAGTTTTCGTGCATTTCGTTCGATTCCGGGACTTGGCGGTGCGTTTACAACGAAAGAAATTGCAGGCGGTGGTTCTTTGATTGACTGGGGTGTACATTATCTCGATCTTGTCATGTATTGTTTAAATGATCCCAAGCCCCTTACGGTGTCCGGCGAAACATTTTGCAAGCTCGGGAAAAATATGGAAGGTTATGTGTACCGGGATATGTGGGCTGGTCCTCCGAAGTATGACGGTGTTTATGATGTGGATGATTCTGTGACGGCGCTGGTTCGGACAGAAGGCCCGGTCTTTACCGTACACGGTGCATGGGCGCAGAACATTGACGAGAATGAACAGTTTATAGACTTTATGGGTGATAAGGGCGGTATTCGGCTGACGTATGGAGGAGAGTTCACCCTTTACACGACAGAACACGGAGCATTAGTCAAATATGTACCGGAAGCAAAGACCAGAAATATGTTTGAAACGGAAATCAATTCGTTTGTGCGCTGTATCCGTACCGGGGAAAAGCTGCCGTCCCACATTGACACAGCAGTGCTTACCTCCAGGATTATGCAGGCGATTTATGATTCCGCTGCAACACACAGGGAAGTAGTGCTGGAGTCATAAAATTCGGACGGCAGTGGAGTTTTTACAGAAGCTGATATTCTTTATAAATTATATAAGGAAATGTAAGAAGCGAAAAGAGAAAAAGCTTTTTTTGAAAGTAGTTTCATAAATTAAATCCTTTCGTTTGCCATAGGCTCCTCCCACTACCTTCAGGTGGTGGGAGGAGCCTTGTGAATCTTTCGCCATTAACCCTGACTTTCAATATACTTTTGTATAGTCGCTGACGATACTTCTCCAATACTGCAAGCAAAGTATCCGTCTGACCAAAATATCCTTTTCTTCCAATACTGTTTAGACAGAAACGAACCATACTTTTGCCATAGGTAATATGTTGTTTCTTGTTTTACAATCTTAACAATGTCGCAAACCCTATCAGTCGTATCATAACTTATTAAGAAATGCAAGTGGTCTTTGTCTGCTTCCATAGCGATTATTTCGTAGCCACGAGTATTGGCTATATCAAAAATTTTTTGCTTAACATCGTCAGTAATAGAACCTTTTAGTAGTTTCTTACGATATTTAGTTACAAGAACTATATGTACTTTTAGACTGTATTTTCGTCTGTTATGACGATTATATCTATTGTCCATAGCCTACCTCTGATAATCATTGACATTCACTAGCTATTATTATATACTATATCTAGTGAAATATCAATGAAGGGAGTACATCTATGGAACAGATGACTATAACAGCAAAAGTTCAAATAGTCGCTACTGATGCAGATAAAGTTTTGCTTGATGAAACTATGTCTGTTTATCGTGATGCCTGTAATTATGTTTCAGACTATGTATTCCAAACTCATGATTTAAAGCAGTTTTCACTGAATAAAGTTTTGTATTCTACTCTAAGAGAAAAATTTGGTCTGAAATCGCAAATGGCTCAGTCCGTTTTGAAAACGGTCATTGCAAGATATAGAACTATTCTCGAAAATCAAAATAAATGGATACGACCAACCTTCAAGAAACCTCAGTATGATTTAGTTTGGAACAGAGATTATTCTTTAACGCAAAACTGTTTTTCTGTGAATACGCTGAATGGTCGTATTAAACTGCCATATTTCGCTGAAGGTATGTCTAAATATTTTGACCACACAATCTATAGGTTTGGTACAGCTAAGCTCACAAACAAACATGGTAAATATTATCTTCACATACCAGTAACTTATGATGTCGAAGAAAGTAATATTTCTGACATTTGTAATGTTGTAGGCATTGACAGAGGAATTAACTTCGTTGTTGCGACCTATGACAGTCATCACAAGTCTGGATTTGTCAGTGGTAAAACCATTAAGCAGAAAAGAGCTGCTTATTCTAAACTTCGCAAAGAATTACAGATGCGACATACGCCATCCTCAAGGCGAAGACTAAAAGCTATCGGTCAGCGAGAAAACCGTTGGATGCAGGATGTAAACCATCAAGTATCGAAGGCACTCGTTGAAAATAACCCGAAGCACACTCTCTTTGTACTGGAAGATTTGTCTGGTGTCCGTAATGCCACAGAACGAGTTCGTACCAAAGACAGATATGTTTCTGTATCTTGGTCTTTCTATGACCTTGAACAAAAACTAATTTACAAAGCCAAACAGAACCAGTCTACTGTAATTAAGGTAAATCCTCGTTATACGAGTCAGTGTTGTCCTGTATGTGGACATATTGAGAAGGCTAATCGTAACAAGAAGTTACATCTGTTTGCTTGTAAAAACTGCGGTTACAAATCTAATGATGACCGTATCGGAGCAATGAATCTGTATCGTATGGGAATAAACTATCTTGAAGATAGTCAAGTACCTAATACAGTTATGGCTGAGTAAACTCTGCCATAAAGGGTGCTGTCAACCACCCTGCGATGTAACGCCACTTTAGATAGCGATATCTATTGGGGTTAAAGGTCGGAGGCGTAAGCTGTTAGTACGACTGGGCAGTTACAAGCCCATGACCTTTAGGTCGTGGGTAGTTGACAATTCGGGCAGAAGTGCCAAAAAGAAAAACAGAGAAAAGAAAAAAACAGGCAGAAGAGTAGGAAAATGTAAGATAGAAAAAGTAAAAATCCAATTGACATAGCTCGTTTCCTATGTTAGGATAGTCCCAACAACAATTTAGCGTGGTAAATTGATGAATTACTAAAGGAACGGGAGAATGAGTTATGAAAAAATTATCGGCAATGGTTATGGCAGGCGTGATGGCGCTTGGAATGGTTGGCTGCGGAAGCACAGCTGCAGAAGCACCGGCAGAAAGTACAGTACCTGCTGCAGAGAGCACAGCAGCAGAAACAACAGAAAGCACGGCAGAGGCTCAAACAGAGACAGCAGATGCACAGACAGAAGCAGGCAGACAGTTTGTAGTGGGATTCGATGCAGAGTTTCCGCCTTACGGCTATAAAGATGACAGCGGCGAATATGTCGGCTTTGACCTGGATCTGGCACAGGAGGTTTGCGACAGACTTGGCTGGACACTGGTAAAACAGCCCATCGACTGGGATGCAAAGGATATGGAGCTGGATTCCGGCGCGATCGATTGTATCTGGAACGGCTTTACCATGAACGGCAGAGAAGATCAGTACACCTTCAGTGTTCCTTATGTAGATAACAGCCAGGTATTTGTTGTGGCAGAAGACTCTGGCATTACCTCCAAGGAAGACCTTGCGGGTAAGGTAGTCGGCGTACAGAAGGATTCCTCCGCACTGGCAGCACTGCAGGGCGATGAGAAGGCTCTGGCAGATACCTTTGCAGACCTGCCGCAGTATGCAGATTACAATACCGGCTTCATGGATCTGGAGGCAGGTGCGATTGATGCGCTGGCACTGGATATCGGTGTTGCAAATTATCAGATCGCTTCCAGAGGCAGCGGCTATGTGGTTCTGGACGAGTACCTTTCCACCGAGCAGTACGGTATCGGCTTTAAGAAAGGCAACGACGAATTAAAGGATACGGTTGAAAAGACGCTTCTGGAAATGGCAGACGACGGAACCTTTATGGAAATCGCAGAGAAGTATGCAGACTATGGTCTGGTAGACAGCGTATGCCTGGGAAAGTAAGATAAAAATAGGATGCAGGTCAGAGAAAACTCTGGCCTGCGTTTGTGCGCTGATAAGAATACAGAAAACCGGATCAAAGCCGGTATGGAAAAGGAAGAACGGGAATGGATTTAGGAACGATGGTTCGGGAACTGGGAACAGGAATGCTGATCACGACGGAGATCTTCGTGCTGACACTGGTATTTTCCCTGCCCCTTGGAATGGTGCTGGCCTTTGGGCGGATGGCAAGGCTGAAAGTGCTGAGCTTTTTGACAAAGCTTTATATTTCGATTATGCGCGGAACGCCGCTGATGCTGCAGCTGATTGTGGTCTATTTTGCGCCCTATTATGTGTTTGGAATGAAAATTTCCAAAAGCTACCGGATGATCGCGGTAATTCTTGCATTTGTGCTAAACTACGCGGCGTATTTTGCAGAAATATACCGTTCTGGAATCGAGTCCATGCCGGTCGGGCAGTATGAGGCAGCAAAAGTATTAGGATACAGCCGCGTTCAGACGTTTTTCAGGATTATTTTGCCGCAGGTCATCAAGCGGGTGCTTCCGGCAGTGACCAACGAAATGATCACACTGGTAAAAGATACATCCCTGGCCTTTGTGCTGACAGTAACGGAGATGTTTACGATCGCAAAGCAGATCGCGGCAGCGCAGGCTTCCGTAATGCCTCTGATGGCAGCAGGAGTATTTTATTACATTTTTAATCTGGTCGTTGCAGTTGTTATGGAGCATGTGGAAAAGAAGTTAAATTATTACCGCGGATAATGCAGGACGCCAGAGAGACAGTTAGAGGAGCGAAGCTTTATTTCTGCAGTCAGACGGAAATTCAGGAAAGGTACGAAGAGTTACAATGAGTCAGATTTATCTGGAAATGAATCATATTAAAAAAACATTTGGGGAGCTGGAGGTCTTAAAGGATATTTCCCTTTCCGTCCATAAGGGAGAAGTCGTATCGGTGATCGGTCCGTCCGGCTCCGGCAAATCGACACTGCTGCGCTGTGCGACCATGCTGGAAAAAATGGACGGCGGCGAGCTTTCTTTTCTCGGAGAAAAGGCTGCGTGGGAAGAAAACGGAAAATGTGTCTATGCAAATAAGAAGCAATTAAAGGAAATCCGGAAAAATTTCGGCCTGGTGTTCCAGAATTTCAACCTGTTTCCGCATTATACAGTTATGAAAAATATCATCGATGCACCAGTCTGCGTAGATGGTGTTTCCAAAGAAGAAGCAAAAGAACGCGCATGGAAGCTGTTAAAACAGCTGGGGCTGTCGGATAAGGCAGATGCCTATCCCTATCAGCTTTCCGGTGGACAGCAGCAGAGAGTATCGATTGCCAGAGCGCTTGCTCTGCAGCCAAAGGTTTTATTTTTTGACGAGCCGACCTCAGCGCTTGACCCGGAGCTGACCGGAGAAGTGCTGCGCGTCATCCGGCAGCTGGCAGACGAGCACATGACTATGGTGATCGTTACACACGAGATGCAGTTTGCCAAAGAGCTTTCGGATCGCGTGATCTTCATGGAAAAAGGTCTGGTCTGCCAGGAGGGTACGCCGGAGGAAGTGTTTGGAAACCCGAATGCCCGTGTGAAGGAGTTCATCGGTCGTGTCATGCAGGTCTGAAGGACACACCTCCCTTGACAGCTATTCTGATTCCTTGCTATACTTAAGTCTACGATAAAGAGGGAAAGGATCAGGAAAATAGGGAGACTAAGGGGGTGGTGTCCATGTTTCGACTATTGATTGTTGACGATGAGTATTATGTGCGTGTCGGTATCAAAAGCGCAATAGACTGGTCTGAAATCGGTGTGGAGGTCGTAGGAGAGGCCGCAGATGGAGAAGAGGCATTGGAAATGGCCCTTTCTTCCAGACCGGATATTATCCTGACAGACGTCCGCATGCCGTTTATGGACGGACTTACGTTGATGGAGCGGCTTAGGTCGAAAATGCCGGAATGTGGTTTTATTGTATTGAGTGGTCATAACGAATTTGAATATGCTCGTCAGGCGATCCGACAGGGAGCCTTTGCGTATCTTCTGAAACCGATAGATCGACAGGAACTAAAAGATACCGTGTTTGCTGCTATGAAGAAAATGCAGGACAACAGGAGCGCAAGGGAATACTATGAGGTATTGTCTGGCGAGTATTTTGAACTGCAGCAGCGTTTTCTTCAGAGCCTGCTGAAGATATCGTGATCGAGGATATGTATCGCCAGGCAAGAGGGCTGAAAGGATAAACGAGAGGAAGAGGGCAGATACCGGAGCGGGGTCTGCTCTTTTACAAAAGGGGAAGAAAGAGGATAAAAATGATGGAAAACAAAAGAGGAAAAAAGATTATCTGCATTGATATTGGAGGCACGGCGATAAAATCCGGGATCATGGATGAAAACATGAATTTTTTAAGGACGGATGTGATGGATACGCCCAGAGGCGGAGCAGGAATCATGGATGCGGTATTGGAACGGATTTCAGAGTATTTGAGCACAGCTGCGAATCCGGAGGCAGTGTGCGTCTCCAGCGCGGGGATTATTGATTCTGACAGAGGGGTCGTTGCTGAAGCAAATGAAAATCTGATTCCCGGATATACGGGGATGAATATCTCTGAAAAAGTACGGGAACGGTTTGAGATTCCGTGCTATGTGGAAAATGATGTAAACTGCGCGGCCATGGCGGAGGCTTATCAGGGAGTCGGCAGAGGACATTCCTCTATGCTGATGCTGACGGTCGGAACGGGGATAGGCGGAGCTTTTTTGGAACGGGGAAAATTATTAAAGGGGCATACCTACAGTGCGTGCGAGGTGGGATATATGCATATGGACGGAAGCTCTTTTGAAGAACTGGCGGCAACATCTGTCCTGGTAAAGAGGACGGCAAAACGCCTGTCGAAAAGCTGTCTTGAGATTTCCGGGAAATGGATTTTTGAACAGGCTCAAAGCGGCAATAAGGTATGTATTGAGGAAATTGACAGAATGTGCGATATTCTGGCGAAAGGGATCGCCAATCTGTGCTATGTGCTCAATCCGGAAATCGTAGTGATCGGCGGGGGAATTTCTGCACAGGAGAATTATTTGCGGCCAAGGATTGAAAAGGGATTAGACCGCTATCTGATTCCGGAGGTTCGGAGAAAAACAAAGCTTGGGTTTGCAAAGTTTGGTAACCATGCGGGGATGCTGGGAGCATGCTGTGCGGCGGGAATTTTGGAAAAATATAGAATGAAAGATCAATGAGAATGTAAGAGGTATGTTTGGATGGGCAGTGTAAAGCATTTGATGATGGAAGAATATGAGAATATGACTTCTGTAGAACAGTCGATTGCAGATTTCTTTATTAAAAATGAAGAATACATGGACTTTTCAGCGAGAAATATCAGCAGAATTCTTTACATTTCTAATGCGACATTATCGCGCTTTGCCAAGAAATGCGGATATAAAGGATATCGGGAACTTGTTTTCGATTATGAAAAAGAGCTTCAGGAGCAGATAAATGAGGACAGTATCAGCGAACTTGCTAAAAAAGTAAAATGTACATATGGCGGCCTTCTGGAAGAAGTATTTCAGCAGTTGGATGAAGAAAAGATATGCCAAGCGGCAGAAATGGTAAGCAGCTATAAGCGTGTTCTTGTCTGTGGTCTGGGGAGTTCGGGCTATGCGGCTTCTGAAATGGCATTTCGTATGATGCGTCTGGGGCTTCAGATTCAGTCTGTGACGGATTCGCAGGTTATTCAGATGGCGGCAGCGGTGGCAGATGAAGACTGCCTGATGATCGCGATTTCATTAAGCGGCAATACACAGACGATTACGGAGGCAATCCGTATAGCAAAAAGCAGAGGAGCGGGAGTCGTACTGATTACGGCAAACAGAGAGGCTGAAATTGATTGTGATGTTGTATTATATACGGCAACTTCCAGAAATCTGGATCAGGGAATCGCAATTTCGCCCCAATTTCCTATTCTGGTACTGACGGATATTTTTTATGGATACTATTTTAAAAACGATACTAAAATAAAAAGGCAAAGATACCATATGACATTGGAAACCCTGAATAAAAAGAAATCCTGAAAATGGATTGGATAATTTTAACGATTTCTGAATATATTTTCACATTTTTTGTAGAAACAGCTTCTTTTGAGATAGTATTTCCCAAAGGAGGCTGTTTTGTTGCACAAATAATAGGACGTTGTTATAATGCAAACATCAACAAATACCTAAAGGAGGAACAGGGATATGAAAAAGAAAGTAATAGGAGTGCTTCTGGCTACGGCAATGGCATTTGGCTTGGCTGCATGTGGAAACAGTGCCGGGGGAGAAGCTGTAAAGCAGGAAACAGAAAAGGCAGAAGAAGCTAAAGCAGGGACAAAAGAAGAAAAATCAGGAGAGGTAACGACTGTAACACTTTGGTCATTTAAAGCAGAAGATAATGACCCTACGGCATCTTCTTCCAGATTGAAAAAGCTGATAGACGATTTCAATGCATCTCATGAAGATATCCAGGTGGAAGTCAGCTTTGGAAAAACGTATGATAATGTGGTGACCGCAATCGCAACTCAGGATACGCCGGATCTTTTTGATATGTACTGGCAGTATGCGTCGCCCTTGGCAGCAAGAGGAGCATTATATGATCTGACAGAATTCGTGGAAAATGATGCGGAATTTGAAAAAGCAGATTTTTTGGAAAGAGTATGGGATTTGTGTACTGTAGACGGAAAGATATATTCTATTCCCAATCTGGCATCTTCTTCTTTTGCAGTTTATAACAAAAATGTTTTAAAAGAAGCCGGGTGGGAGAACTTCCCGACAACCTTTGAGGACATGATTCAGTGTGCAAAGGATTGTTATGATCTGGAAAGTACAAGTATGGGAATGAATCCTTTGTCCCCTTGGCTGGATAACGTCCTTTGGCCTTCAATGACAGAAGCGAGCTGGAATGATGCGGATGGAAATCCTGTGTTTGACAGTGAGGCGATGCGTCTGGCATATTCTGCACAGAAGGAGCTTATCGATTATCAGGGCGGATATGCGGTAGCAACCGGTTGGGAAAGTGATTTTGGACCGGCAAGAGGCAGTGTGACAGATCCGATACTGACGGGTGAAGCTGGATTTCTTCTTCTTCCGGACAGCGCGATTTCGTCAATTTATAATGCAGGTGTAGAAGCAGGATATGCATATGGCGAGGATTGGGGCATTGCACGCGTTCCCGGAAAATCCATGTTTACTGCAGCAGTATATGAAATGAATGCAAAGACCAAAAATCCGGAAGCTTCATGGGAAGTAATGTCTTATCTGAATTCAAAGGAAGCGATGACATATCTTGCGGAGGGAGAAAAGGGAGTTGGCGCATTGATGCCTCGAAAGAGTGCGTTGGATGCCCTGTCGGAAAAAGAAGGGGTTTGCGATGCACTGAAGGAAGTTGCGGTATTGCTGAAAGAAGCGGATCTTCAGTCATTTCCAATGAGTGGCTATGTGAATGAGTATCTTGGCGCAATCGGAAATAACATGACTGCTTATATGGAAGGAACGATGGATATGGATACGGCAGTGTCCAATATTCAGGAAGAGGTTCAGGCAGCTGCAGACGCATTTAATGGCAAGTAAAACATCCTGGGAATAAGATATTGGGGTAATGGACGGGGTGGTGTGAGACCACCCCGTCTGTTTTAGGAAGGAACCTTCAAATAAACTAATTGAGGAAGGAAGGAATATGAATGAAAAAAGTGGTCGGGAGAAAAGAAAAGTTCGGATCTTCCAGTAAAAGGGAGGCACGTTTTTTTTGGAAGGGAATATTGTTTGCATCTCCATGGCTGATCGGTTTTGTGTGTTTTATTTTATTGCCTGTATGTTTGGCTTTTTATTACAGTTTTACAGACTATAATCTTTTTAACGAGCCTGCGTGGGTAGGACTGAAAAATTATAAAGATGCTTTTAAGGATCAGTATGTTTGGAAGGGTCTTAAAAATACGCTGTATATGGTTGTTATTTCACCAATTGTTGGTATGGTAGTGTCACTTTTGCTGGCACTGCTTTTGAATCAGAAAAATATTCCCGGTCTTCCGTTTTTTAGGACAGTATTTTATTTACCGTCTCTTGTTCCTGTGGTGGCAAGCGTCATGCTGTTGACCTGGTTATTGAACGGACATTATGGATTGGTAAATCAGATTCTGGGTCTGATCGGAATTGAGGGGCCTGCATGGTTAAATGACCCCAAATATACAAAGATTTCTTTGATGATCATGGATGCCTGGAGATGTGGGGGAACAATGATCATTTATCTTGCAGCGCTTCGTTCGGTTCCGGCATCCTTGTATGAAGCGGCAGAACTGGACGGTGCAAATGGTATTAAAAAGTTTTTTCATATTACAGTTCCCTGTATTTCTCCAACAATTGAATTTAATGTTATTATGTCCATGATTGGTGCATTCCAGTATTTTACGCAGGGTATGCTTCTGGTATCAGTTGGAGGAAACCAGATCAACGGGGGACCTGGAAATTCATTGCTGTTTTATAATTTGTATTTATATCAAAATGCATTTTCCTACTTTAAGATGGGGTATGCCTGTGCTTTGGCAGTGCTGCTGTTTCTGATTGTAATGGTTACGACAGCTTTGACAAGAAAACTCAGTGACAGAATCGTTAATTACGATGTAGAGTAGGAGGGATGAAATGAAAGCTGTTTATAAAAAGATACGTGAAATGATGATTTATAAAGGAGTAAGAGGCAGAGCTGCTCACATATTTGGTGTGATCATGTTGGTTTTTCTGGGGCTTGTATTTGCAATGCCTCTTTACTGGATGATTTCAACAGCACTTAAGTACGAGACTTATTGTTTCACAACGCCGCCGCAGTGGTTTCCAAATCCGATTAAATGGAGTAACTTTACGGAAATCTTTGGGAGAATGGATATGGCAAGGTATATAAAAAATACATTGATCACATCGATTCTTCCTGTGATCGGGACATTGATTTCCTGTCCGATGGTTGCTTATTCGATTACAAAGATCCCGTGGAAAGGAGGGAAGTATCTGTTTCCGATCATTTTGATGACGATGATGATCCCATCGATGGTAACGCAGATTCCAATGTATGCGACATGGTCAAAGCTGGGAATGCTGAATACATTCATTCCCCTGGTATTGCCCAGTTTTTTTGGAAGCACTTATTATATTTATTTGTTTCGGCAGTTTATGAAGTCGTTGCCGACCAGCGTAATAGAAGCCGCCCGTATTGATGGGGCAGGAGATTTCAGGATACTGTACAGTATTGTATATCCGATGTGTTCCTCTATTTTAACAACGGTAGCAGTCATGGTATTTATTGCCTGCTGGAATGATTATGTAGGGCCGCTGATGTATCTGCAGGACAGTAAATTGTATACATTGGGCATTGGATTGCAGATGTTTAAAAATGCAGCGCAGCCGGAATGGACGCTTCTGATGGCAGCAAGTACAGTGTTTACAGTGCCTTTGATTGTAATTTTTTTCTTTTGTCAGAATGCTTTCCTGAACGGAATACAGACAACATCAGGTATTAAATAGGAAAGCGGTAAAAGGTATGAATTCCACTAGAAAGAAAATGTGAGGAATAGAGATGGAAAGGTCAATAGAGTCGGTATTTCATAAGTTGATTGTGTCATGTCAGGCATTGCCGGAAGAGCCGCTTCATTCTTCTTTTATAATGGGAAGGATGGCAGTTGCGGCAAAAGAAGGAGGAGCCGGAGGCATCAGAGCCAATTCGGTAGAGGACATCAGAGAAATCAAAAAAAATGTTGATTTACCGATTATTGGAATTATAAAAAGAGATTATCCGGGCTGTTCGGTACGGATCACGCCGACAATCCGAGAGGTGGATGAACTGATGCAGGTAAAACCGGATGTGATTGCGGTAGATGCTACATGCCGAAGGCGTCCGGATGGCAGAAAACTTGAAGAATTTTATGCTGAAATCAGAGAAAAATACCAGCAGCAGCTTTTGATGGCAGATTGTTCTACGATGCAGGAAATGCTTTATGCAGATAAATTAGGATTTGATTTTATTGGAACAACGCTGGTTGGATATACGGAAGAAAGTAAGGGCTGTCAGATAGAAAAGAATGATTTTGAACTGATACGGGAATTGATTAAAAGAGTTAAACATCCTGTGATCGGAGAGGGAAATATTAATACTCCGCAGAAATTGAAACGGGTTATGGAAATAGGCGTATATAGCGTTGTTATAGGATCTGCGATTACCAGACCGCAATTGATCACAAAAAAATTTACGGATGCTTTAAAAGAATAAATAGTTAAGTTACTAAAACTTCCCACACCGATGTGGTGTGTTGAACCTTGAAAATTCAATATTTCAGCCAATAAAAAAGGCATAAACCTGTTCCGTTTGGTATAATGGAATTGACTAGAAACCATCTTTACAAAGGAGATTTATGCCATGTCCAGTATACCACAAAACCATTCTGATGAAAAAGCCCTAATTGACTGCGTTCAGAGATTTTTTTCTAAACACCATGTCGGCAAGCTTCTTGCCAGATGTAATGGCATGAAAGAAAAAGGCGTTTCTCCGGTTTCTCTGTTTCGTTACAAACTCAGTAACATTTTTGTCGGAAGAAGTATGTATATGCAGCAACAGACCGGCTCTTTTAAGGAAGCATTTTCCAAGAACACGTTCTACCGTTTCCTTAATTCTGCAAAGACAAACTGGCTCCGTTTCACTTCTCTTCTTGCTGCAGATATCGTAAATCACGACATCAAAGGTCTGACGAATGACAGCAGAAAAAATGTCTTCATCATTGATGACAGTCTTTTTAACCGCACCAGCTGCAAGAAAACAGAACTGGGATCAAAAGTTTTTGACCACACGGATATGCGTTTCAAAAAAGGATTCCGAATGCTTACTTTAAGCTGGAGTGATGGAAATACATTGATT
>CDZS01010025.1_pt1 | contig 48249 bp, 50 predicted proteins | sample 557751 | NCBI WGS metagenome assembly CDZS01 (sample SAMEA3182113, study PRJEB8094) | gut metagenome | biome: human; feature: gut; material: Stool; isolation source: human stools | place: Canada | collected 2013-05-07 | reverse complement strand
CTCAAGGATATATGGTATCAACTCTAAAGGATATACCTTAGTACCCTTCTTTAAATCTTTTAGTGAAACCCAACAGAAATCCAAATCAATTCTTTCATTATCCAGCTCATCATATCCATGAAACACACCATCTAATGGAATATTATCATCCATCAGATGTACATTATAATATAAGCATATCTGATGACAGGGTCTTTTTCCCCATGGAAAATAAATTTCTCCGATTGCTAACATATTATCTACCTCTATCTTAGCATGAAGCTCTTCTTCAAATTCCCGTTTAAGAGTTTCCATACTTGTCTCCATAGCCGCAACATGTCCGCCAATAATGGCATAATCATCATTCTTCGGATGCTGTAACAAGATTTTACCATTATGTTTCAATATACCGCCAACTCTGTATGAAAATACAAAGTTATCATTTTTAAATAAAATATCCACTTAACCACCTCAAACCTGTTCATAAAACCTATAGTGAAAATATCTTTATAAAATCATAAATCTCCTGGTACAAATTTATCTTTCTCACATATAAGGTAAATGTCTTTATTCATTTTCCCCTCAAAATATTGTTTCAAATTCATATTGGAATTCCACTTGTCCTGCGGATAAAAGCCATACCTTTTCTTTACGTCATTCATCCTATTTTCTATATCAAGAACTCCTTCTGCTCCTGCCAAACAATCGCACAATTGAATTAACCGGTCATATTCATCATATATGGTCTTTGCTAATTCAGTTTTTATAATTGTCAATTCTTCATCTGTAACATCAAATTTTCCGATGTATTCATCTATCGTATGATTATTAAAAGAATGGGTTAAACATATCTTTGCTACTTCATCATATCCCAATGATTTCATATATACGTATCCATCATAAACATGTCCAAGATGTCTTACACCAAATTTTCTTCCTATATCATGTAGTAAACCTAATATATATGCTTTCTCAACATCCATATTACCACATGCACTTGCTATTTTTTCTGCACAGTGTGCTGCTGTTAAACAATGTTTTCCCCAAGGTCCCGGATTAAATAATAACCCATCACGAATTAACTTCAGTGCTTCTTCTCTTGTTGGCAACATAGCTTGTACCTTCTTCCTTTTTTATTTACCTTTTCAAAACTGATAACTCCATTACTCTCCCCACAAATAGAGCCAAACCAGAGCCATTTGATAAAACAAATGATATTAAACATTGGAGCTGATTCAAACTCTTATAATTCATAAAACATTGATTCTACAAGGCTTTCGGCTACTACGAAATAAAATAAAAAGAGACCGTAAAATGAGGAATACTTGGACTCATCTTATGGTCTCTGATTTGTTTTATTTAGTTTTTGACGATACGGTATTTTGCCTTTTGGACGATAAACCATATTGCCCTTTAACATAGTAGAGACCTTGTAGCTAATATGATTATAATTTAATTAAACTTATAATACAAGCATTATCCTGTGCATCTGTGAACAATATGCACCAACATGCAATACCTATTTGCAATTTAATACATTCAGTATTCTCTTGCACATACACAATTAATTATCTTTTAATTTCTATTTCCAGAAATTATAGTTCCAATTGGAATATCATTTGTATTAATAGATACCTTTAATACTATTTCTATTATTTTCCGCTCATTATGTATAAATTCTTTTATTTCTTCCTTATCAAATTCTACAGGCAAATTAGATATAACTTCGTATTCATATTTCCCAGTTTCTTTATTAAATTTAATATTCATATCATTTATTGTTCCTGGACGAATCGATACTTGTACATCATGCAAATATACTTCAATACTATCTTTTCTTAATGCCAACCCATCAGCTACCAAAGATGTATATATACAATCATAATCATTAAGAAAATCATTAAATTCTTCTCTCAATTTATAATCTCTATTTGATAAAATATATTTAGAACCAATTAATATCGAAAGCCCATTGTCCTGCAAATATCGCATATATGCTCTATCATTAGCGAAATCATCAAATCGATTCATCAAATTAACCATTCCATTATTATTCAAGTACCAAATTAAATACAATACAAAATTTCCAAACAAGTTGGAATATACTCCTTGATATAATTCTCCATTTACCTGTTCTGTATAATCACTAAGCGTGAATGCCTTAATTTCTATTATAGAATTATCACTATTTCCATCAGAAATAATACTGCTAAATTTATTTTTAAATTTCTCTATTGTATGCATTTTCAATTTTTTACACATAGAACGTACATCAACATGTTCTTCATATGTTTTTTGTGCCGCAGCAGCTTTTTCTATTACTTTTTTCTTATACCCAATTTTTATTTTTCTCTCAAAGATGTCATACATTAAGTTCACTTCTCCCTCAATAACATCTTCATTATTTTCTTTATCAATCAAAACATACAATTCACTAAGTATCTTTTTAGTATGCTCACTGTTCGTTAAATACACATAAGATGTATATTCATCAATATCGAGAGCTTTCTCAACTATTTCAGGAATATAATACTTATGAGCCAAATAAAGAATTATAAACAAATAAAAATCTTTCACCACTGTATCACCAATCATTGTTTTTGAATTTGAATATTTAGGGAAAAGTTCATGTCTATCTAAAATTTTTAATATATCTAATGCTAGTTTCTTATTAATAAATTCTTGATTTTCTGATAACATATATAAGAAACGTAAAAAAACTTCTTTTACTTTTGCATCACCTAATATTCTTTGAGCTTGCATTTTTATACTTGTATCAACGCAATCCTCAGTCTCCCTATATCCCAAATAATATAAAAAGCAATGAGTACTTAAAACCAGCACTGCGTACTGTCTATTTTCAATTCTATATGTATTTGACAAACTATAGTAATACAAATTTTCTTTTACAATTCCCGCCTCATTATTCATTAAAAAGCCATAACAAAAATCAAATTGAATTGTGCCACTTTTATATGCGTAATCTTCAATCAAATTTTTTGGCATATTTGCTGAATAAAAATAATTACAACGTTTAAGTGTATTCCCCCAGAAATTTTTATTCACAATAGCACCCTTTTTATTCTGCATTGCTAAATAGAATCCTATATGTCGTGCAAAACTATTTAAGCAACCAATTTCATAGGAGCTTTTTTCTGCATCATAACCAATCCAATATGTCACTCTCAAAACATTATCCACAAAAGAATCAAGACTAATAACTTTTTCAAGCTTCTCATTTGATATATAATTCATTGCATCCACAAAATCACATGCAACACTACCAAATAAAGTTATTCTGCTAAAATTTTCATATCTCCTTGATTTATCTTGCATAATATACATCCATAAAGAATGATAAAATTCTTGTACAAAAATAATACCATGTACTTTCTCATTTTCACTTATACCTGCAAGCAAATTAACAGATATCTTATAGCTTAATTTATTGATATCGTCATACCCCTGCTTATCATTACATTCAATTAATGATTTCATTCCTTTTATAAATAATTTTATGTATTTATCTACTTCCTCATCATTCTGTATTTTACTGATTTCTTTCCAATCGTCTACAAATGAATCACATATATTAACTTTTTTCTGATAACTATCATCATTTTCTATGACATGTATAAAATACATTTCAATTTCTTCATGCATTTTTCTTTTTCCATTAAAGATAGAATAAACTTCTATAATGGACACTCCTACTAGAAAAAAAGTCAACACAAAAACAAAGATTACAATGTTATATAATGCCATCATATGGCAAATAGCATTTATTAGTATTAACGCTAATGAAACAAAAATTATCACTTTTTGCTTCAAAAATTTTGGTCTTATATTCAAATAATAGTCACTTACAGATGTTCCCATATATGAGTCCGAAATATTACCACTAATCAAGGCAATGATTGCAATGGTCAATGTACCTATTGTTGCTTGAATTTGTAATAATGCAAGCGAAAAATCTGGCAATGAATCAACAACCCAAAACACAATATCATTTGCAACCAAAATATCGCACGTTATCCCTATAATAATGCACATTATTCCGATACCAATACATATAGCTTCTAATCTCTTATAGTTACTTCTTGCTTTTTCCCATTGACTCATAGCTGGTCTCCTTTATATTATTTCAGTTTATCCGTATATTACATATATTACTTGTATCGGCATAACTAATCTATCACATCATTGCCATTCTAGATATCTTATCCAATGTTTTCTGATTTATCTTCATACAGCAATTTATAATATCCAATAAGGTATATGACTTTTTCTTTCCGATAACCTCTGGTAGTATTTCTTCCACTTGTTCTCTATACATTATACCATCTTTTTGTATGATGTCATTAAACCTTAAAATAGATTCTCTCTGGATATCTCCTATAAATGAGCTTTGACACAACAGTTTTATAGCGACCTCTTATGGTATAACATCTATTCTAGTTGTAGCCTTATCTCTTATGATTTTCTCATCACATTCATACAATTCATTAACTAAGATTGAACGATACCAACGGTATTAAGAATTTCGTCAAGAACTTTGCAAAAGCCTACTACTCATGGGATACCAGCAAGGAAGCCATTGAAGCAAGGACAACGGAAATCAGTAAATACCTTACCAAAGAATTACAGGACTTGAACGCCGATACCATCAGAACAGATATACCAACCAGTGCGACCGTTACAAATGTGCTGGTCTGGAATGTAGAACAGTCTGGAACGGACGATTTTACCGTTGCCTACGAAGTAGATCAGCAGGTAAAAGAGGGAGAACAGACACAGGCAGTCACAGAAAACTATACCGTGACCGTTCATGTAGATAAGGACAGTGCAATGGTCATTACCCAGAATCCTACCCTTGCTCCGTCAGTACAGAAATCAAAGTATGAACCGAAAGTACAGGAAACCGATGTCAGTGTCAGTTCCGACACAGTTAAGGACGCTACCGCTTTCTTGGAAACATTCTTTAAGCTCTATCCGACAGCTACGGAAAAGGAACTTGCCTACTATGTCAAAGACGGTGTGATTGCTCCTGTATCCGGCGACTATGTATTTTCGGAACTGGTAAACCCTGTCTTTACCAAAGACGGCGACAACCTCAAAGTCAGCGTGTCCGTAAAGTATCTGGATAACAAGTCGAAAATGACGCAAATCTCACAGTATGAGCTTGTGCTTCATAAGGACGATAACTGGAAGATTGTAGAATAAATGTTACAGCAGAATAGTATGGTAATTGTTTATCCAATCTATACTATTCTGCTTACAATTAGATTGACAAAATAAGAATCCCTCTCATATAATCGGCTGCAATGGTATTGAGGAAATACAACCTTAAATGTATAATGGGAAAGTAGCATTGCAGGAATGAGGTAGGCTAATGAATAAAATATTGATTATTGAAGATGATTTAGAAATAAATGCATTATTGGCTGATTTTCTAAAAGAAAAAGGATATGCTGTGCATTGCCAATATGATGGACTTCATGTTCTGGATTTTTTGAATAAAGAAAAAATTGATTTGATTATACTTGATATTATGCTTCCTTATCGGAATGGTGATATTATTTTATCTGATGTACGCAAGAAATTTACGATACCTGTTATTATTATTTCAGCGAAAGAAACTACACAAAATAAAATCGACTTGCTTCGTCTGGGAGCAGACGATTATATCACAAAACCTTTTGATATGGAAGAAGTGCTTGCCAGAATTGAAAGTAATCTGCGAAGAGTACAATTTCAAAATAGCCAGACAGAATGTTTGCAACATAACAATCTGACTTTAGACCTAGAGAAAAATACAGCATTTTTGAATGGAATAGAATTATCCTTAACCGCTAAAGAATTTGGCATTTTAGAATTGTTGATGAAATATCCAGATAAAGTATTTTCAAAATCGAATCTTTTTCAAAGTGTTTGGGATACAGAATATATTGCTGAAGATAATACACTTAATGTTCATATCAGTAATTTACGTAATAAATTAAAAGCGATATGCTCTGATACAGAATTTATTGATACTGTTTGGGGCATTGGCTACCGCCTACATAAAGCTAAGGATTAAACGTTCCTTAGCTTTATTATTTTTTTAACTTTTCTCATTACGATTTAAGAAATTCTTTAAAATTGCCCGTTATACTGGTTTAAGTAAAGGAGGTTTGGGATATGAGTTCAATTATTTTAGAAGCAAAGTCTTTAACCAAAGAATATAAACAAACATTAGCATTAGACCACATAAATTTACAAATAAAAAAAGGAAAAATTTATGGATTTATTGGTCAAAACGGAGCAGGTAAGACTACTTTTTTAAGATTAGTCACAGGGCTTGCGTTTCCAACAAGTGGTACACTTTCTTTATGGGGAAATTCTGGAACAGAAGAATTGCAGAAACAGCGTAAACGAATTGGAAGTATGATTGAAACGCCTGCTCTATTCCCGTCAATGACTGCCTATCAAAATATGGAAGTACAGCGTATTCAACGAGGCATACCAGATAAATCAGTTATTAAAAGGACATTAGATATGGTTGGATTGCAAGATACAGGTAAAAAGAGTGTCCGCAATTTTTCATTAGGTATGCGTCAACGATTGGGGATAGCGATTGCACTTTTAAATACACCAGAACTATTGATTTTAGACGAGCCTATCAATGGTCTTGACCCTGCTGGAATTGTAGAAATCAGAAATTTATTAAAAATTTTGAATAAAGAATATGGTATGACCATTTTGGTTTCAAGCCATATCTTAGAAGAATTGTATCAAACAGCATCAGAATTTATTCTGATTGACCATGGAAAAATTATAGAAGAGATTTCTGATTATGAATTAAATGAACGGTGTAAACGACATATAGCAATTAAAACAACAGATGTTCAGAAAACGGTTCTGGTTTTGGAAGAGAATCTTCATACAGATAACTTTAAACTAATGCCAGATGGCATAATTCGTTTGTATGATTATTTGAATGATTTAGAGACAGTTGCGTCTGCTTTGGCAGAATCGCACATTCTTGTAACAGGACTTTCTGTATCTGGCGATACTTTGGAGGACTATTTTTTGAGCAAAATAGGAGGAACAAAAGATGTCAAATCTCCTAAAAACTGAGTTATATAAGTTGTTTCACAGTTGGTATTTTGGGGGAATTGGAATATTCAATCTCCTTTTAAGTAGCATATTGCTGTTAGATAGTAAAGAACGCTCTTCAAACTTAATTATGGCATCATTATACAATATTCCGTTACTCTATTTTTTGATTATAGTGTTTATAGCATTGTTCATTGGAAGTGATTTTAGTGGAAGAACTTTAAATACTTATATTACTGCCGGACATAAAAGAAGTTCTATATTTAGAGTAAAGTTAATTGTATCTCAAATAGGTTGTATTATCATTCTGGTATTTCCATTATTTGTACATGGAATTATTAGTCAATTTTATATTGGAGAAAAACTTTTTTGGAATGATAGCACATATACTATGGTTTTACTAACTCTGTTTGCCATGATAACACTGTGTGCATTACCGATGTTTTTTGCTTTTATTTTTCGTGATATGGGGAAAACACTGACAGTTTCAATGGTTTTATTTTTTGTTATGATTTTTTTGCTGAACAGTGAATCTGCACAAATAATCAGCAGAATAATACCAATGGGACAACTTAGGTTAATTTCATTGCAAAAGGTCTATTCGACAAACTTTTGCTTGTTTGTAGATTTTCTATGGAATTTTATTTTATATTTCATTGCAGGTAGTGCTTTTTTACATACAGACTTGAAATAACCGGAGGTGTTTTTTATGGATAAATTATTAAAACTGGAAAAATATCAGTTGTTACATAATTCCATTTACTGGTGTGGTATGATTGGAATATTTATTTTAGGATTTTTTACAGCAGATACTTATGTTACAGAGGTCATGGGACCGACAGAAGAAATTGCTTCTTCTCTTGCTGATATTTTTAATGGAATGGTGTATGATTCTACGTTTCTTCTTATCATCATGTCGGCTATACTTGCATTGATTTTAGGGCAGGAATTTTCTAAGAGAACAATAAACTTAGAGGTCAGTGCTGGACATTCCAGAAAACAAATTTTTACAAGTAAAATAATATCGTATTTAATTGCTTTTAATCTTATGGCTCTTGTCTATCCAGTTTCAGGGTGCATAAGGGAATTTGGACGCTTTGGTGTTGCAGACGTGGGAATGTTTTTTTACAATATTATAAAAGCAATCATTTATTCTTGTCTGCTTAATAGTGCGATATTTCTAATTGCAATACTTATTTGTTGCTATTTACAGGATGCTGTAAAAGCAACTTCGGTTACAGCAATTATTATTTTTGCTCTTAGCTTATATCTTGGCTATGGAATGATGTTGAGATTACCAGTCGGTTTTTTACCTACTTATCAAATCAGAATCGTTGTCAGCATGAAAACCTTTTTTCAACCGATAGCTATTTTAGTAGGATGTATATGGTCTGGTATATTAGTATTGCTTTCGTGGATAAAATTTCGTAAATGTGATTTTAAATAGGTGGAGAAAATGTCTAACATAGAATGGATTTTAATTATCATAACAATATTTTTAGTAATACTGCTATTTCGATATATTCAATTAAAAAAACAAATCCGTAATCTTGCGGATCAAGTTAATGAATTGAATTCTGGAAATTCACAGCAGATGTTAGACATTTCGTTGATTGATAAAGATTTAGAAAGACTGGCTGGTATATTGAATCAATATAATATCAGACAACGACAGGCTGTTGCAGGCGTATTACGCAATGAAGAGTATTTAAAAGAATCTGTTGCTAATATATCACATGATTTGCGTACACCTCTTACAGTCATTCTTGGTCATTTACAATTATTGCAAAAAGAAAATTGGGAATCCAGTCAAGCACAGCGTGTAAAAGTGATTTTTAGCAAAGCCGAAAAAATGAAAGAATTGGTAGAAACATTCTATGACCTTTCTATTTTGGAGGAACAGCAGACAGTTCCAGAAAAAGAAAAGTTTAATATATCTAATATGTTAATAAATTTAATTACGGAAAATGCCGTTGCATTAGAAAAGGAGAATATTTTACCCGAAATAAATCTCCCAGATTATTCAATATACGTATATTCTGATAAAAATATGGTAGAACGAATTTTACAAAATCTGTTGACAAATGCAATTAAGTATTCTGTTGGAACGATAAAAATAACACTTATGGAGAAAGAAAATAATAATATTATATTTACCATTGAAAATCCAATGAGTGACAGTTCAGAAATTGATTGCAATCGACTTTTTGACCGTTTTTATACAGGCGATAAATCAAGACATAATGGAAGTACAGGATTGGGACTTGCGGTAGTAAAAACACTTGTTGCCATTCTTGGCGGAAATATTGTTGCAAAAGTACATGCCAATAGCCTTATTATTACTCTTGAATTATAAAGTATTGAAGATATATTTGTATAATAATTCATTGAAGAGTGGACATCAAAATGTAAAGTCAATAGTTTGTAAAGTTCAGTTACAAACTATTGGCTTTTTTCATTACTGTGTAGCAAGTAAATTTACGATAAAGAAATAAGGATAGTCGGCTCTTATTTATTGCCTGCGGAGCAGATCAACAAATAAATGTTGAAGAATCTGTATAGGAAAACAGAGAAAACAAGAAGCAAATCACTTCTTATTCTCTCTGCTGTTCAAGATACCGTCAATCGTACCTTGAATGATTTTTAATTCATTATCACTCAATAAATCAAGTGACGAATCTATCTGACGGCGGGCTGTGTTTTTCTCAACATTCTTCGCTGGATAGAAATACTCGTCAACAGATATATTGAACATTGTAACTAAATCATGGAATAACTGAAAGCTAGGGTGTTTTCCGATATTTTCAATATCTGCGATATGACGTTCTCCGTAAAAGACTTTATCGCCTAAATCATTTCTGGAAAGCCCTGCTTTCTCTCTGGCTTCTCTGATTGCCAGTCCTAAAGGACGAAAATCAAAGCTGTGTGTATCTTTCTTTTTTCTCATTTTTAATCACCTAGCATGAGTTTATACTTCATGTTGTGCGATTAGAATGTATTAAAAAATCATATTATATGCATTATAAATTCAAATAAAGTATTACCTAGTTCGGTAAATAAAAAAAAACGTTCTGTGGGTAATCTCTTTTATAATGTCCAAAAATATAGGGACGGTTTTGGTATAACCAGAGCTGTCCTTTTTCTATTTTCACAGGATTGCTCTGGTCAAGGAGCAATTTGTGATTCTAAGTAAAACAGGCAGTCTATACCAACAACCGAATTTATTCCGTTTTTTTCTTAGTACATCATCAGTCCTTGAACATGAATTAAAAACTCATATATCAGATGTTTTAAAAACAGTCTATTTGTTATTGATGCAAATAGGCTGTTTTCATATTTACAAAAAACTTTTTCAATCCTGCAATAAATCACACCCTGCCGTACAGATATGGTGCGGAAAGAGGGATACATACTTTTCACTTTATAGAGAAAGGGGGGTGTGATTTTGAAACCATCAGACTTCCAAAAGACAATACAGTGTCAGTTTGACTGTAAGCTCAAAAAGGTTGTGAAAGGCATTGTCCGTAACTACCGCAAGGAATTAGCCAGACGACAGGCAAATGAAGTATCCTTTTGTGAGCTTCCAGAGATTGTCGTTGAGAAATTGATTGTATGGGACGATTACGAAAGTGAATATACAACATTCGATGTGTGCGGTACATAAATCCATGTACTTGACGAATAACTTGCAGAAGCACTGAAACAGTTGCCGGAGCAGAGCCGGAACATTGTATTGATGTTTTTTTCTTGGATATGAGCGATTCGGAGATAGGCGAAAAGCTGAACATCATACAGGCACAGAAGAAATTCACTTGAAGAAATCAAAAAGCAGTTAAAGGAGAAGAAAACAAATGAAAAATAAGCAACACACACTTCCATCATTTTTTCTCATATCATCAGCCGTGGACGGTAACGAAACTGCCATAGAAAAGCTGTTGCTGTTCTATGAAGCCTACATATCAAAATGCTGTTTACGCCCGTTTTACGATGAATACGGCAACGTATACATTGTTGTTGATATGGAATTAAAGGGACGTATCAGAGAAGCCCTTTTGAAAATGATATGTGAATTTGAAATAGACGAACATTAAGTAATATTTGAGCGGAGCATGATTTAATAAACTCCCCTCTTTCCTGTTCCGCTTTTTCTTATCATTCTGTATCAGTCCATTTGTAAAAATGAATTGATACAGGCTGACAAGAGCCTAACAGTTCTTTGACAAGTGAATAAAGCAGTCAGATACGTTTGTGCTTGCAGTGAGCCATCAGAGGTTGTACGCCGTGACTTTTCCAATCGGGAGATAGCGATTCATGCAATGATCTGGGAGCGACCGTTGGAAAAGTTGTCAAATTTAGCAGATGTTCATCGTATTAAAATTCATGCCTTGCGACATTCACACGCTTCATTGCTTATCAGCATGGGCGAAAATCCTTTACTTATCAAGGAACGTTTAGGACATGAAAAAATACAGACAACACTCGGCACTTATGGTCATCTGTATCCAAATACGAATCTTGAAGTTGCTAAAAAGCTGACTGGAATATTACAAGTACCATCTGCTACTGAAAGCATTGCTAATTATACCAGCAATCAACATACAGCAATCTATCACAGAACAGTTGAAGAAAAATAATGCAATGAAAATGCAATCCTATAAAGGAAAAGCTGTAAAACCCTTGTAAACAAAGGCTTTACAGCTCAGCTTCAACTATTCAAACCCGACAATTACTAATCAATTTTGTTTAGAGATTATTTGTTGCCGTGTTCACTTTTCTTTCGATTATTTGATCTATCCATATTATCCTGCCTATATGGGCTGATATTATCAGTTTGTTATCGGTATTGATAACAAATGCCCTGTAACTGCAGATAATATTGTCATTATAATTATGTTAATTAACTGGGCTTCCAATAATCCTTGAACTCTTAATTCTCTTTTCATTCTCCGCAAAAAATTGACATTGGAGTTCTAAGTAGCCACATAGCTTTTCCCAAGTAACATTAGCGTCGGAGAGTGCAGGTGGATATATGCATATTGTCATTTTTCTTGATACAAATTCATCTTGCGACTTTATTGCAAAAGAGAAAATCGTTTCATGAACTACATCTTCAAATGTCCCATCACATAATCCTGCTCGTCCTGTTCCAATTACAGGTATTGTAATAGGTTCAGTATGTCCCTCCTTAGATAAATACTCCCATAACCCAACAAGCGCTTTTGTCATATTTTGCATAGTTACATTTTGAGTTTTTCCCGTTTTACTAACATCCGCAACAGCAAGAAAATAATAATGCTGCCCATTGCAAGTAATCTTAGCAACTGTTCCTATCTCATACCTATTTCTATTCGTTTTTGTTCTATCTTCCAAAATTTCATAACAATTAGGATAACATTCATCAAGTGAATTTTTTATACTCATATCTAATGTTGAAAAATCAACACCATACATTTTCTTTTGAAACTGTCCTTGTATACTTTTCTCACTAATAAAATCACCACTCATAATTGTATCAAAAGTTGTGTTTGTTGGAATCACAATTGCCGAACCTTTTATGTTCAATAAATCTGCCATTTTTAAAGATATCATGGTATCCTTAGTTCCTAAATATGCTGTTTTTTCAGCACTTTCCTTGCGTAACAATAATACAAGCATCGCCGAAATCATAGGAACTATCAATGTGCAATTTCTAAATATGTTAAGTAACATTTGAGTTTTAAATACTGCCTGTTCAATTTCACAAAGTGTAAAATAGCCACCAATCAGTGCAAAGAAAGTTGAAATATATTCAACTGGTTTTTTTGAAACAGGAAAAAGTATCTGAATATAAATCTTATATACCAAGTTCTTCATAAACGCTCTCATTATAGTAATAAGCTCCCGTTTTCCCTTCTTTGCGGTATCTCTCAGCAGATGCTGGCCAATTTTCCAAAGCATACTGCAGTATCTTAGCGTTAAAACTGATATGCACAGCCAAATTGTCTCTCATTAAAGCTGGGCAAAGATTTTGATCCGCACTTCTCTTTCCATTTAAATTGACAACAATACACGGGATTTCTCTTTTGATTGCTTGTTCAATTTCCCACCTTACATATTTATACAAATATTTTGTGTGTTCTCCTACCAACAGCACAAATACTTTTGTATTTCTGAATCTTTCTTGAAGTCCCGCTTTTATAGATGCCTCACTTTTATCATAAATATTGTTAATATCATGAGCATCATAGAAATTAAAAGATGTATGATCGCTTTGTTTCCACGCCTTCATTAAATAATAATATCTCAAATCGTTATCTGCATCCATCGAAACATATACTTTATTTTTGTATGCCATTTTAATCACTTCTCCTTTATATTTTTATTAAATCCTACAAATGATAAGCAATTTTATTACCAGAATTGATAACTCTAACTCGATAACTGCTGACCATATTATTACGTTTCATTTCAATTTTAAGTGATTTTTCTTAGAGAATCAACCGTTTGTTCCCATATCTTCAATAAGATTTTTCTTTAGCGTTTCAATTGTATCTTGGTTCTTTTTCAAAAGTTCTAACTGCCTATATGCTTTTTCCCTTAATATTTTCAACCTTTCAATTTTAGGCACTTCCTGTCTTATCAAGTCTGCATTCGTATCTTCCAGATTGATAAGCACAACCAATTCTTCCGCAGAAGCAAAATCTCTGATATTAGGAGTTTTACCTTTTATTCCTTTTTCATTTCTCCATTGTACTCCCGTTTTTCCAAACAAAGCCATATTTAAAATATCTGCTTCTGAAGCGTATGTATATGCCATTTCCTGCGGAGATAATGTGGGAGTTATCAAAAATTCTTTTACTGCATCTGTGTGGATACGATAGTTTATTTTTGAAAGTTCTCTCTTTACATCCCACCCAATCGCTAACCGATCTGCTTCATCTTTCTTTAATCGCTGATAATCTTTGATGATATAAAGCTTAAATTCCGGCGAAATCCATGAAGCAAACTCAAACGCTATATCCGTATGAGCATAAGTGCCGCCATATCGTCCCGATTTTGATACGATACCGATTGCATCCGTTGCCTTGATCCACTGCTGCGGTGTCAACGTAAACGCATTATCACCAGACTCTGCTTTAAACCTATCGAATTCGATAGGTTTAAAATTGGGATTGTGAATTTGTTCCCACAAGCCCAAAAATGAAATCGTAGAATGATTACGCATCCAGTTTGCCACCACGATAAAGGCATTATCTGGATTTTTATATTTTGCAATATCAGTGAGCGAAATGTAAGCCTCTTCATTAACAACATCGCCCATCACTCTGATTTCTGTTCCATTGGCATCTATTTTCATGTTTTTCATATAATTTTCATTTTCCTTTTTAGCAATAAACCCAACTCTTTATTTGTATCCGATAATATCCTGAGATACTTTTTCAATTACTTCAGGGTTAATTGAAGATATCTCGGCTATATAAACTTTGTTTTTTCTCGGATTAAATATTCCGAGTTTTTCAATTTTCTGAAATTCTGGATGTATTGAATGACCTCCCATAATATAGTACATTAACAACTGCAATGTATATTTACTTTTTGGTTCCTCTTTTGACACCTTAAAATCCCACAACGTATCCTCAGTTAAATAATCTCCATCTCCTGATGATACTATATCCGTATAACCACCCTCAAAAGTAAAACCATCTTTTGTAATAGGACCATATTCTTTCCAAAATGTCAGACTTCGTTTAACCATAATCACAATATTCTCAATAGTATCACTATCAGGCTTGATTTCTTCTACTGGTTTATACCCAATTACACCCACTCTGAAACAAACATCGTAACCAACTAATTTACACGCATTACTAACAGACTAATTATAAAGACCTTTTATACCTTTTAATAACTTCTTAGCATTTCCTAATGCCAACCCTTTTTTGCCACTTGCATTATTTAAAAATAAATCAAGACACAATGCTCCCTGTAACGAAATTTTAAAAGCTTCTTCTACGGATGTTCCCATCATAAAACGGGTCAAATAGTCAACCGCAAGACCAATTAACGAAGCATGAATATTCTCCGCTTCATTCAATGTCTTTCCGTCATCAATAGTAGTAATATCAAATTACTTTTTATTTAGATATCCTCCATATGGCTGTTTTACCATACTAATACGTTTAGTAACAGAGTACATTGAAATATCCTCCCTCTTGCAAAAATAATTTTAAATTACAAGCATCCACCTAACGTCAAAATTATCTGAGTGTATTTAAATCCTTCATTTAATCTACTACATTCCATGACAATAAAATAATCATCTTCATTTTCTGCTCTCACAACAATGCCTTGCGATAAATCTGTTTTCCACAAAGCTTTCTTTCCATAAAATTGATCAACAAAGCTATTTGTGGGATTAGGCATATTGGCATCAAATCCATTATGTATTAACCATTGATGGTAATCGTTTAACGCTGGTAGCCCAACGCTTTGTATTGCTGCCGGGATTGCTGATTGCTCACTTAATTCGCGTTCGATATTGATAACATATCTTTCTTCTGCATCAAGTTCGTATCCATGAGCCTTTACAATTTCTCCCATATTTTCATTCAATTTAAGTTTTTTCACTCCAATTTATCCCCTTTCCTATACTTTAAGAGATCATTTTCTCAAATATTTGCTTACTGTTGCTTGAGAAATTTTAAGCATATCCGCTATTTGTTGTTGTTTATATCCTTGCTTTCTTAAAGCTTTAATTTGTGATATTAACGCTTCCTTACCCAAATTGGTAGCAAATTGTGTTGTCGTTTGCACTACGCCGTTCATATGTTTTGTCAACGTTGTAGTATACTGGAAACCATCCTTATTTCCAATAACACTGGCAATTCCAGTCTTTGAATCAAAAGTCGTTTTTACATCATTTAAACCTGTATTAGAAACAAAATTATTTATTGCATTCAAAATATTTTTCGATTGCTTTCTCATCAAATCATTGCTCATTCTTCTACCCTCTTTATTCCGTGTTATATTTTTTATAACTTTATAATAATTTATCTTGGGTAATTCGTCAAGCACAAAATATAAATACGATACATATTCATAACGGCACTTACCAATAGATTATCTCTCTATCCACAATCTTCCTCGCACATGCCTGTATATTATTCATTCTGCCTACCCACTCCCAGGCATTATCTGCCTTTACTCCGTGATTCCCTGTGCCTGTTTCATCTGCTCTACAATTCTTTTAAAGCGTTCCTGCGCCTGTTTCTCTACATCTGCCAGATAACTGTTCAGTCTGCCGCTCATAAGCAGTTCCAGATACACATGCCTGCGGTATTCCTTCAAATACCGCAAATGTCTTTGTCCCCATACACCAATAAATCTTGATTCTTCTTCCTCCGGCAAAGTAAGACAGGGGATGAAATAATCCCCTTGTCTGATATAAGTGCCGCCCATTTCTTCAAAAAATGTTTTCTTCATAATCTGTTCCACCTTTCTTATCGCTCCATGTCTCTGGATTTCTTCTTTGTCCGTTTCGGCTGCTGTCTGCCTTCCTGCTGATAGCTGTGCAGTTTTTTCAGCACACTTGCCTTTGTTTGTACTGGTCAAGCATTTTTGTAACATTTTGTTCGATAAATACCTATCTGTAACGAGCTTCCATTGGTGTTAAATAATTATTGTATGAATGAGGGCGGACATAGTTATACCAGTTGATATATTTCATAGTAAGTTCGTCCATCATCTCCACACTTGAAAATGCAGTTACGTTATAAAAATTGCTTTTGAAAGTGTTATAAAATCTTTCCATTGGAGCATTATCATACGGACAGCCAGACCTGCTCATGCTCTGAATTACATTATTCTCTTTGCAGAATTTTACAAACTCCCACGAAGTAAACTGTACTCCCTGATCTGAGTGTAAAATCACTTTGGGATAGTTTTCCTTTTTTAGCGCCATTTTAAGCGTGTTTATTGCTAGAGCTGTATTGATATAATCACTGTTTAATGAGGCAACAGCTGACCTGTCATATAAATCAATTATTGAACAGTTGTATCTGAATTTTCCATTTGGCTGGCGCATGTATGTAAAATCTGTACACCATATTTTATTTTTGCAGCAGACTGTAAAGTTCTGGTTTAAGAGATTATCAAATATTTTGTTCTTTTTACCTGCCTTGTATCCAGGCTTGGAATGCATAATTACAGCACATAAATTGAGTTCCTTATTCATGTATTTATGCATAGTTGTACTGCTTATATCATATCCATAGCGCTTGATGAAAATACGCATAGCCCTATAGCCTATAACACGATTATTGTTATAATAAATGTATTTTATAAGCTCGAAGATATGGTTCAGGCGTTCATGATATTTTTGCTTTGCATCTTTTTTGTAGTTGTAGTAACAATTAGGGCTGATTGCAAATTTTTTACACAGCCATCTTATACCAAATGTATTTTTATTATCGTCAATGAACCGATATACCACTAATCGATTTCCTTCGCGAAGAATGCCGCTGCTTTTTTTAGGAATGCAATTTCCTTATCCTTTTCGTTAAGAAGCTGGTTTAATCTTCTGATTTCCTTTGCTTCATTAGATTCAGGTGATGTGCTGGTGGTATAAAGGCATTCTTCCTTGTACTGATTAACCCACTGGCTAACAGTACTCTTGGCAATATTATAATCAGCAGCTATTTGGATGGTGGATTTATCGCCAGCCATATATGCTTTGACTACTTCTTTTTTAAAATCTTCACTGTAACGTATTGACATAACAATGTCCTCCTTATTTGAATAATATTATAATATATTATTCGAACAAGGTGTTACAAAAATGCTTGACCAGTACATATTTTTATCTCTGCATAGCAGTCTCTTGTTTTTGTATGACTGCTATATTTTCACAGCTATGCATTTATACATCATTCAATTTTCTTGGGAATTTGGGAAATCACTAAAAGGATTTATTGATTTGCGATTTCAATAATAATTCATATTGTTTATAGAAGAATAGATTAGAACAAAGACTATTATCAAGAACAATTATCAGTCCGACAGAATATAACATAGACCAGCTCATTATAAAATCAGAATGTATTATTTCATGATAGAATCACTTAACACATAATCAGTACATATAAAATCATGGTAGTCCTGATTAAGACATTTTAAGAATAACTGTATCCAGTATAGCACAGATGATTTCATATAAGCGTATATCTGCTCATGATAAGAATGGCTCTATTCATAAAAGAATTGCTCCAAGCACCTACAAACAGACTTAATTACAAACTTATTTCATTTTAAAACACATAAAAAGATAGCTACCGCTTTGATAGCCATCATACTGTGTTCATATTTCTTAGTATAATAATTTAATCAGAGGATTTGTCATTTTTATTATTCCGAGCAAAATTCGCTATAATTTCTGCGTCACTCAACTCATCATCTTGACGATAACAAAAGCTAATAGTTTTATCATTTCCTAATGTATTGAAAAGATTCTCTCTGAGAAGCCTTGTCTTTGCTGTATTTTTACCTGAACGATTTATTTGCTCACCATTTGCATTTTTACCATTGTGTCGTGCATTATAACAACAAAATCCCTCATTATGTTCTCTTTCATCAATAATATTAAGTACAGTATTACGATATTGATTAGTTAAAGGTATATAATGGTCAGGCATTTCATTATTAAAACTATTATATAAATTCCAAATTCCATTTCCAGCCCCATTTCCATTCATATAAAAATAATCTCTAATTTCTTCATCCGAAGCCTTAAAATCATATGAATTTGCATATGTTCTTAATATACGATTTTCATCATCTCTATCAATAAATGTAAGCATAACAGCATAATATTTTGTGCCTCTATCTAACTCTCGCAAGTCTTCGAATACAACTAAATAATCATGACCATTAAACTGAAAATCAAATGCGGTAATATACCAATCGTTTTCTCGTATACTTTTTAACAAATTTTTTATGTTAGCTAAAACTAATGCCATACACCCATCTCCTTCCTTTTTTTAATTATATCATACATACAACCTAAAAGAAAATTATTTATCACGTTAACTTCAACAACCTAAAAAATAGCCAAATATTAAAGATGCTTTCGCCATATGACTGCACCAACAGATACAGTAAATGATATAGGAAATGGGAACTGCCACAATATGTCAACTGCGAAATAAGTACTGCCTACAATAGTTAGACAGGATCTCCGCAGATTTTACGAATGAAACAACACATCAGCTCCAGAACGCACACAAAATATTCACTCGACATATTTTAACTAACAGTTTTCAGATGCATATAATTGTAGCTGGAACACCTCGACAAATATATGGGAGAAATACCGCAGAAATAGTAATTTTCACAAGGTCGTAAAAAGTCGAAAAATTGTCGGAACTTTGCTAGAGCCGATTTGTGCCACTTTTAATAGCAGGTGGCACAGTTACAAGGCAACACTATTTAAAGGGCTGTATGGGGCGGAAATGCAAGCCAGAAACCGATAAAAAGTACCCCTGATACTGTCAAATATGCAGATATAAGAAAAGACCAGCAACTCCGAAGAATCACTGGTCTGACTATGCTCATAATATTCAATTAAGCTGTTTTGCGTCTCTTTACAAATACGATTACTCCTATAGCTGAAACTGCCATCACAACATATATTGCGATTGGTGTCATATCACCAGTCTTTGGTGATGTAGATGAAGCATTTGCAGATGATGCGTTCTTATCTGTTGATACAGTAGTATTTCCAGATGATGTATTATTATCTGATGTAGAAGTGTTTCCATTATTAGAAGTATTTCCATTATCGGATGAACCACCATTGTTAGAGTTATTTCCATTATCAGTCTTTGTATCATCGTTGCTTGGTAACTTTGGCTCTGTCTTTGTTACAACATAGCTTGAACAATGGTCTTGCTTTACCGTCATATAACCATCAGCATCTACTACGACAGCCTGAACCTCTGCAAAAGTATTGTCAGCATTCATAAGTGAATAGTAAAGTGTCTGACCTGCATACTCTGTTCCTGCATAGAAGCGGATATTTGCTGTTGCTGGTAACTTGCCTGAGTAATTGAAGTTAATCTGCGATACAAAGTTATCCTTTATGATATATGATGGCATTGTATCTGCATAAGTTCTGTCGATTGATGTAGAGAAATCATATTCTGTCTTTCCATCTACACTTGTCATAGTTCCTTTGGCGAATGTAAATGTTACATCATTGTTTGACTTAATAACAACATTTTTAGCAGCATTCTTAGCTAAGATTGTAGCAAATGTATCAGCAGAAACTGTCTGTGAATCAGCTTTTGATAAATCAGCAATATACTTGTTGGATGCTGATTCATTATTTGTTGTATTACCATTTTCGTTAGACTCTGAATTCTTTTTTACTGCATTGATATGGAAAGTATTATCCTCTGTAGTAACTGAAACTGTCCAGTCCGTTACACCGTCAGCCATTTTGACATCTGCAACAGGCTCCAATCCAGTAACTCTATCATTTCCACCTATAAGATGTTGATTTTCTGTTTCCTTTAATCCCATTGTTATCATTGCAATATCATTGCCAGATGTATCTTTAAGTGTAACTGAATTAGACTCAATATTTGTAAGTTTGTCACTATAATAATAATAGCCTCCAAGAATTTCATCTGTTTTGATTGTATTAAATGTTGCATTTAACCCAATTGATGTAACAGATGCATAATATTTATCATTAATAGTTACATCAACAAGACCATTGTTTTTAAACACCTTCTTGTAACCGAAATTTGGTATTTCAGCAGATATATCTCCACCAATATAAATATCTTTATATTTTTTTTCAAAGCCTGTATTACTACCCTTAACTTCTTCTGGAAGATACATATCAATTAAACCATTTCTATCTGTAACTCTTGTTGACTTTATTACACATTTTTTTAGCTCATTAACCGACTTTATCTCTACATCAAATGAATTACCATTTCCCCATGTACTATGCTTCTGCAGATATCCATTGAGTATCATCATGTCCCAGTTAACCCAGCCACCAAATCTATTAGTATACGATTCATCCACTACACTAATACCTTCAATCGGAACTCCAGCTTCTGTTTTCGCCGTTAAGTCATAATCATAAAATATGTTATGATGAACCGAAATAATACCGCCACCATTAAGACCACCACTATAATTTTTTGTTTTATTAAAAATCAATGTTCCATCTGAATATACAAGATTACAGCTCCAATCAGTTGTTCCCGTACATTCGTTATATTTATTATTCTGGCTTTTTACTTTCACTTCGCCACCGCTTATGCTGATAATTCCTTCCCATAATTCGTATGAATCACCTGAATATATCTTAATTTCATCACCATTATGGAATGTTACATTAACTGCTCCATCCTTTGACAGTGGGTACATTGTATCATTCACCTTGATATTCAATGCTTTCCATGTTCCATATATTCTTGTACGATCATGATACACCCATGCTTCACTTGCAACAGATACAGGTAAAACCACAGACTCAGAAGTCGCCTCCGCCTGAATAGCAATACTAGTATCAGAATTTGCGTATGCATAATTTCCGCCAACTGGAAATACAGTTACTGCTGCCATAGCCAGAGCGACTGCTGTGGCTGTAAACTTTTTCTTTTTCATAAGATATGTTCTCCTTTTTTGAATATCATGCAAAATATAAACTTTTACATATTTTGCTTACTGCTCACTGTATAGTGAGTGTCTATATAGTGAATTATTATATCAGCACTTATTATATACAATCTATGTTAAAAAGTAAAGGAGATTTTGTATGTGCAACTACGGGTCTTTACACTTACGCATAAATGAAATCCTTGCAGAAAAAGGTATCTCCAAAAACAAAATCTGTAAAGATTTGGATATTCCTCGCAGTAACTTTAACAGATACTGTCGAGATGAATTTCAGAGAATGGACATCAACCTAATCTGTAAGTTATGCGATTATCTGGATGTAGATATATCAGCTCTTATAGAATACAAAAAGCCTGATAGAAACACCCCTGAATAGATTGTATAAGTAAAGCGACTGAATCAACCAGTCGCTTATTTTATGCTTTATGTTACTACTTTGAATTTATCCTGCTCTATAATGATAGCCATACTGCCAGACTGCGGTGGTAGCCATACCCCATGTAGTTGCAGAGCATCGTCTATATAATCCACTTTAAATCTGCTACCTACAGGTTTTGGACTATACTTATCATTAATAGGCTCTGTAAGCTCTATGATAGTCCCTTTAGGATATCTTGCAGAGTAAACCTCTTTCTTATTGATAGGATATGACATATTACTCTGCCTCCTTGTAGTCTATCATTTTATCTGGCATCAGCGGAATCAAATGACTTTCAATAACAGAAATATCTTTCTCTCTTATTGATGTGAATTCGCCAGCACTGTTATGTCTTACACACATAATGTTGCCAACCAACATATCAAGAACAATACCATCATCACTAACCAAGAATCTGTTGATTGGGAAATTTCTGATTTTGCCCTCATCATTGCAGATTACATCAATTTCATTGTTGATACTAACTACTGTAATAAGACCATTAGCTTCATTAAAATTAACATATCTCTGCTCTGCCTCCAAAGTGTTATCAACTTCAGCAAGATAGCCTTTATAAACTACACCCGACAGCTTATTCACTCTCAGCAAATATGCCTGTATTTTCTCCTGCTTCACTTTCAACATCCTCCTCGCCAGAACCATCGCCATCAGTATCCTCAGCCTCTTCAGTAGGCTCATTCATAAAACTACCCATAATTGGCGTGTCTTCATCAGAACTGCTAGTGTCGACAGCGTCCTCAAAGTTTTCATCATCACATTTCTCTATTTCATCAGAATCGGCATCTTTTTTTACACTTAAGATTTTTACATCATTCAAGTCAAAATAGTCTGCAAAAGCTGTGGCAATTGCTACTAATCTGCCCTCTGTCTTAACACGCTTAACATTTCCAGAACCTGTATTTGTCTCATAATCAACACATACAGAATTACTGAACGAATCAATGAATACTTTGAAATTTTCTGGCTCAATATTATTTTCCAAAGCCAACTTGCTAAGGACAACCACCATCGGAATATTTGATTTTTTAAGGAACTTATGCTGCTCTTTGAATGCCTTGCCAAGATATTCAAATATTTCCATAATCATAAGTTTTTTATCATCATTATATTTTCCACGAATGTATTTGCAATACTTCGTAACCTCCGCTGTAGAAATGCCCTTCCATTCATCATAACCTTCATGCCTTGAGTCAAGCAGGAGCATACTCTGTAGCAAAACCTCCAAATCTGCTTCTCTCCGAAGTTGTGCAACCGTTAAGCCAATGCTGTGTTGAAAGAAATCCATCTTACAGATTTCTTTTGTCCAACGAGCAAGCTCTGTTGACATAACACTTCTACACTTCTGTATCGGACTTAATGGTGTAGAATTGTTGAGCCTTGCAAATATCTCCTCCACTTCCTCATCTGTGCATTCCTCAAGACAAAAGATACTCAATCTGCATCCTAAAATTTCATCTTTCAAGTCATCTGCCAGCTCATCAAAAGAAAGGTTTGCAAGATCATAATCACAGCCATCAAATGTACAAGCTGGTGTAGCAGAATGAAGCTCATATTTTCCTTCTGCAAAATCGAAAATACTTGTCAGTCTCTGCTTCGCATCTAGGCAATCGTACACAGTATCTCCATTCTCATTTTTGCTCTTAAGGAAATAACAGTTTGGAACAGGATACCCCATAAGGATAGAATGAATTAGTAAACTTTTCTGTAAGAGAGTCCACTGAGAACCACTACGCTGTATGGGATTATCAAAAGTCAATGTACCCTTATTTTTCCAGCCTATTAATGTTTTAATTCCAACTGGAAGTGTCGATTTATTCATCCATATCCACCTCAATTCCATCGTATTCTTTTTCCAGCTCCTCTCGGCTCATCTGACCTAAGCGAAGCATAGTAGTATCCTCCAGTTCATAGATAGCCTGTCGAAGTTCCTCATCAGACATATCAGACAAATCATCTTTTTCATCTCCAAACTCAGCCTGAACTTCTGCTCCATTAATATTTAAAGGACAGTTGAAAACATCGTTTGATGCATAAAACTGGATGAGTGAGCCTTGACAAAAATATGGCTTGCTCTTACCTTCATCAAACTTATACTTTTCCACAAACATCATCGGCTGGAAATCACAATCAGAGAAATCATAATAACCATCAGATAATAACTGCTTCATGATTTCCTTGACCTTAGCTGTTGGCAGATTACCAATCGTGAACTCACCGATGGCAAAGACGTTGCACTCAGTATTCTTTACCTGAAAGTGTAATCCACTTACAGCTTGCTTACTGTCCTTGGCAATCTGCACCAATCTTATATTTGTTCCATTGAAAGGCACTCTCTTTTCAACAATCTCTTCAACCTTGCTTATTTCAAATAAGCCTCCATTAACTAAAACCTTAACCATAATAAATCCTCCATTTCGTGAGTTTAATTTTTTTCGTGTGTTATCTATCACTCTGTTTGAAGTGAATTGCAAGTTGTTTTTGAAATTTTTCCATAGAAAAATTTATAAGATACCCCAAGATTGGCTATTTTACAGGGAATTCCTCTGGATTTGCCCTCGCCCACTCACCCAGTCGATTGACTTCATTCAATACTTCAGACCAATCATCGGCATACAGCATTTGAATAGTAGACCAAAGGATTTGTAATAACTTTCTTTTATCCTTAGCTGGGAACTCGCTACTAGGACTAAGAACTATAAGCTTTGTAATATCTAACTGCAGGGAATCATGGTCATAATCATACAGACTGATCAAAAATGTAGATAGAACATTGACCTTGTCTCTTTTAATCTTTTTATTGGTTTCTGCACGATAATCTTCAAGAATATCTGTTATGTCAGCATCAAAACCTTTCTGTTTCCAACGCTCTCTCGCCCTATCAAAATAGACATTCCTTGCTCTGTCGATTAGTGCCACTACTCACCACCTCCCAGTGGAATATGAAGAACCACCTTGGCAATCGTAAGCATTGAATAATACACTCTAACAAACTTTGCACTTTCATTTGGTGGAACAACAAGCTCATCACATGTGCTGCATATGACTGCATCATTCATACCTTCGGCACGATAATATTTTGCTACTTTTAGGATTTCATCATAATGCCTTGATGTGTTTAAGACCTGCCAGTCCCTCACATGATTTTGCTCATCTCTAGTTTTAGGGAGCAACAGCACGAAAGAATTAGGGTGCTTTTCAGCAATAGTGCTTAATAACATTTTTCAAGTCCTCCTTTCAGAAAAAGTCCCGACAATTCAGGGTTGTGTGGTATGTTAGCTCTTGCCTTAATTTCTGTAAAGATTGTCTTGAAATTATTCTTGAGAAGTTGCCTGAACTATACAGTTATTTGACTGACTACGAAAAATGGCAAAAAATTAGAGCCAGTCTTTCGACTGACTCTGTGTTTTTTATTATGAACTTATAGCTTTATTAAATGTTGCTTCAATTAAAATAATCAACCGCTCATGACTTAGAACCACAAACAGGATTTTTTCTACCATTTTATTTCATTGATTTTACGAATAAAACCATCCCAATCGTCCATACAATTTTTTGTTATACAATCATAGACTATACAATCTTCCTCAGTTTCATTCTCTTTGTAATCTTCTATATCCTTACATATAATTTTGTGATTAGCTTCAAATTTCTTAAATTCTCTCCACCAATCATATTCGCTTTTTTGATATGTTTTATCCGCTTTACTTTTTTCAGAAGTAATTCTAGCATTGACTATTTTTAAAACTGTTTCTTTTAACTCTTGAGAATACTTATCAATATAAATATAGTTCCACTCTTTTCCATTTGTGTAAAGAACCTTTTTATACCATAAAATTTCACCAATAAGTTGACCTTCATCTCGAGTCACTTCTTTTTTTGATAGACATTCTTGAATTACATTTATATTAAATAACTTATTACCTAATGCTTTAATCTCAAGACTACCGATAAGTCCGTTCCAATCTTCTTCTTTAATTTCATCTCTGGCTATATCCTTAAAATCTTTATCAAGTATGGCAATATCAGGAAAACTACTTAGTCCGTAGTAGATATTTCCTTTCTTTGACTTTTTTCTATTAAAAACATATCTTTTGGATAGTTCTCCTGTCATAGGCTGAATTATCTCTGTTGCTAACAAATAAAGTTCAATTTCTGTATTGTTCTGTGCTTTTATAAGCTCTATTTCTTTTTGGTATTTCTCTTTAGTCATAAATTATCCTCTTTATAAAATCCTAATTTGTATTTAGTATAACAACCTTGCCAATTAAAAACAACTGGCGATATGCTCCTCCCCCCCTAGCTGATTGAGAATAAGAACTTAATGGAAATACTATTGGAAAATACAAAGACAATCGCATATTTTATTTCATCTGAAAAGTACCTGATTACTACAACTACATACAAAAACCACAGGCAATCAACAGTTGAGGTTTTAAAAATGCTATCTATGCTACATACCTACAAGAAATATTCATTAGCAGATAATAACCTTGAAGTTTTATATGCTGCGTATGGGCATAAGAAAAGGACTTGCCACACAGAAACAAGTCCCTTTCACATCTATATTAAATTTTATCAAGAAGCCCTTCTTCATCTATCCCTGCTGCCTTGAGCAATTCCTTTATGATGATATCTACATCTCGATTTATATAGAACTTTGAAATTTCCTTTGTATTAATCAGATAGTCACGATTAATCTCTTTGCTGAATCCGCTAAGATAATAGCTTACTTCAGCGACTATCGCATATAAGGCATGCAAATATGTTGCTCTCACCTTATACTTGTTGATGTACATTGGAACAGATACACGACTCATATCCATATCGTGATACCAAATTCTATACTCCCTGCCTGTTGTTAATTTGATGTCAATATAAAACTGCATCATCAGACAGAGATTTACTGACTGTACATCGAGCTTTTTCTCAATGTGCTGCCCCTTATATGTGATGCCATCAATGATAAAATCACCACTTACAAGAGGTCTGAGGTGTACTCTCTTCAGTTCCTCCACTTACATCACCCCCTCTGAATAAGCATCTGCCATAAAATTCATGACATTGCTCCAAAGGGCATCGTATCTAGATACCCCAAGGACATCCACAATACCCTCATCCTCAACAATATATTTATTGAGGATATCGTCCATGCCATCACAATGAATTGGCATGACTATTATATTGTGGATTTGATGAATCAAATCCTGAAAATATCTATACATCTCTTTTACTGGATTGATTGGTGTATCCAGTATTGCTCGGTACACCTGATATCCAAAATTACCGATAGGTGTATGCAGTTTTTCAACTACATCTCCATTACATCCACCGCCAAATGGATACTGTGCAGAATAGACTGCTACTTCTACCAGTCTATCTGGCATCAGCAGTTCTGCCTCTACACAGATATCATCTCTCCGATTAGCAATGACCTGTGTTCCTACGACAGCTCGAAGCCATACTCTACATGCCTCGACTGCCTTTTCGTAACGCTCCATAACCTGAGCGTCATTTTCTGCTTTTCTTGTTCCTTCATAAACAGCAACTGCGTTGCCCTCAGTTAACTGTTTAACTGTTTCTGTTGTCTTGATACCTAATGCTATTAATGTTGTCTTTAAGTTTGCTTCTACTAACATAATTTGCCTCCTGATATAAAAAGTTATCTGTTACTGCTGGAGATGACTGGCTATATACGAATCATCTGTTACACCAAAATGGAATCTTTATCTAGGATTATCCCATCTTGATTTTCCAGCTTATATTGTCAGCCTTCTACTGACAATGTTTATGTTCCAACTTGAGTTGGATATTAAACATAAAAAAATCTTATGCTGCCAGAAGCTGTCTTAAATTATGAGACCCCTGCGTTTTTATCTGTTATATATGAAATAGCAGGATAGAAAACCCTCTATCCTGCTATCCACTACAGTTACTTATGCATATAACTTTTTAATTTTACCTTCATCTGTTTCATTATCAATATCTGTTACATCCTGATACACTTCTTCCGGCATGTAAATCTGATAGCCGTTGATAACCTTCTCATCTCCAATAACAAATGGATTTGCATCATTCCTAACATTATTACCACTTGACTTGGTACATAATGCACCTTTCTTACGTAATGCTGTCATAACTGCTTTAACACTTGATAAATGTCCTTCTTTTACCAGAATTCTTTCAGCCTGTAACTTTGTAATGCCAAGGCAACGTGATGTAGTAATCTCCTCATCTGATATAGAAAATGTTACTTCCTTGGATTTATTAATAATACTTCCTTTGTAATCAGATGCCTGTCCACCAAACATACCACGAGCTTCATCACAATCCAAATTTTTCTTATTATTTATATAAAATTCTCTAAGCAATGCATATCCCTTATCAGCAAGATTATCCTGTTCGCTCTCAAAAAATAAGTGCTCTAAAATAGTCTTGCATAAAATTTCATAAACAGATTTTGCATTAAGTTTCACATCAACAACCTTCTCTAACACTTCAAGACTAATCATCAATAAAGCCAGCACTCGTGATACTCTGTCGGTAATAGGAGTATAGTAATGGTTCTTCTTCGCATATGATATAAATTTCTTATCCCACTTTTCAAATGAATTCTTTAGAGTCGTCTCTTCCTGAGTATCTATACTATCAAGCAACAATTCCGCTACTCTATGAGTGATATGACCATAATTTTCTCTTACTGTAGCTTTGACCCTGTCTGACTCTTTATCATCTTTAGTCCAAAAAATGTCTGGAAATTCAAGAACTCTTACTGCTAATCCACCAATTTCCTTCGTATAAGTGAATATGCTTTTTTCTCCACTAATCAATATTGCAGTTTCAAATACATCCCTTTCTTGAAGCCCACATCCATATGCCCCTACTCTTTTTTTATCAGTACCATTTGCCAATGCGTATAATAATTTCTGCATAGCCTTTCTTACTGATTCATCTGCCAATTTTGTATCATCTACTGCTATAGGAAATCCTGTATTGTTACCCATATCTTTTATAACAGCATTCTCTGTTCCCTGAAAATCATGAAACATTGAGCCAATTTTTCTTCCATCTGGACAACCACCTTGAGAAACTGCCAGTTCAAGTGCTGTTGATTTTCCCATGGATGTATCACCTGCTAAACTATAAATTGGATTAGCAATTGCCATTCCCCATCTGCTATTAATAAATCCCAAAACAGTAGCAGATGCCCCCATAGCTGAGGCTAATTGCAATTTAGGATTTTTCGATACAATATCTGCAAACAGTTTTTTTATCTTGTTAAAATCACCTACAGGTTCAATTTTTTTATCCCCAACATATGTAGATAAATTATCCTCACAATAACTTTTAGCCCCATGAAATATCAATTTACCGTCTAGTTTTTTCCATCCCATATGTGTATGAACAAACTCTCTATTACCACAACTTTCAGTGATATTATATACATCATCCATCTTATTGCCATATAATTCCCTGAATATATCAAAAATTTTAGGATGTGAGTTTTCTCTTTCCAGCAATTTTTGGCACCTCAACAGACATGCCTCTTTTTCCAAAAAAAAATTATACATAGCATTTGCATCTAGAACTGTACAGAAATTTGCTTTCAATTTCTCTGCCAGTTGTTTTGCATTCACAGTTGCTCTGTCGACTTCAATATCAACCATCTTTCCTGCCATAATAGAGAATACTTGTAATTTGGTAGTAATCTGAGATGTATTAGTATTTATCTTATATCCCGCAATATTAAAATCATCCCCAATAAAGGTAGAGATTACTCTTTTTCCCTTTTCCTTATTCCATGATACCTTGCCAGCCTTAACACTAAATTTTGTGTACATAATCTTTTCCTCCGATTTCTTAATTTGTTTTTTAATAAATAGTTTAGCCTGCCATTTTCTCATTCAAAATGTTCATCTGTTCCTTAACCCAAATGAGCATCTGCTCTTCTTCTGGTGTCTCACACTCAAAACCTCCTCCTATAAATAAGTCTGCCAATTCTTGAATCGTTTCTCTGTTGTTCATAATGAATGTCTCCTTTTCTTAAATGATAATTGTTATCTAACTGAACATGTGCACTTGTTCCCTTCGATGATTTGAATATACTATAAAGAGCATTTTTTGTAAGTCAGCTTAATTTAATGATTTTGTTGCTGGATTTATACTGTCTTACTAATATATTTTTTCAGCTATCGCATAACCAACTCATTTTTGATTTTCAAATCATTTACTCACAACCCTGTGCACCTTCAGTGTTGCTTTCAGCGTAAGTGTAATATAAAAAATTTCAGTTTTCTATCAGCCTATCTTTTACCTTTTTCTATTGAAACTATGCTGTCTTGCAAAAATATTTTTGGGGGTAATCGCATAAAAATAAGAGCCTCTCGGCTCTTACTAAAATTATCATATACAATTTTTACGATGGAATCCATTTGGTCATTTCTTCGTAAAACTCTTTAAATGTACGTTTTCTCAAACGACCATTGTACTCAAAATCTAAATTGTATTTTGTTTGAAATTGTATATCATCTACTTTTTCAAAATCAATGTTCGTAATAAACACGATGCTCTGCGGTTTATTCTTATCCTTATCTCTATAATCAAACACAAACAGATTATGTCGCTCATCAATAATCTTCATCGTATCATATATATCTTTAATATTTATATCTTCTTCTACTGCTGATAAAATATCTGTACAATATGCACTGTCTGTCAACTCCCTTTTTTTCGTGTACATTCTGTCTCTGACAGAACTTATTTCTGTATCTTTTTTATTACGTTTTTCTTCATTTAACCTTATGTCTTTTTCAACATAAGTTTTCCATGGTAGAATCCACTCGCCCTCATATTCGCTAAGCATTTCAAATACGTCTCCCATCTTTTTTGTGTCAAAATTAAAACGTTCATATTCTGTAATATATTTTGGCACATCAATATATAAAAATTCTTTAATATTTTTTAGATTATCAACCCTAAACTCAATTGCTGTATTCACTTCTTCAACAACATTTTCACAACAAAATTCAAGTTTTAAAAATCTATCCATAAATGTAAACAAATCACTTTTAGATAAATTTATAAATCCTTCAACCCTATCCTTATATCCTCTTCCCTCATCTATCCAATGAGATATCCATGTATCATACATGAACTTTTTATTATTAGTTAATTCATACTCTTGGTTACTAGAATTCTCTTTTTTGCTTTCCACATCATCTTTTTTTAGCCTTTCTGTTTTCCACACTTCCAAATTAGAATCAATCCAATATTCTGGCAAAAGACATTTATACATTATAAAATATGCCGATAAAAAATAGATATCATATTTTTCTATTTTCTTTTTGTCTATATATGAGCTAAACAATACACCAGCTAACCCTATAATTTCTGACACCTTTTCTTTCTGTTCATCTGGATAACTGCTCTTTAAAAACTTTTGTACCCTCTCTATATATTTGTATATACGCAGTTTTCTTTTAAATGCAGGCTGTATTTTAGTTAAAATCATATACTCTCTCTCATTAACACAAACTTTCTTATTCTTATATCCATTTGCACATAATGCAGGCACAAGTCCAAGTTTTCCAAACACATCTACAATAGTATCCGTAGGAACAACTGCACTACATATAATATGATGAATCATCGCCCTGTATATATGATTACACTCGACCTGTGCATAATTAAATGGCAAGAATAAATTATCATACTCTTCTTGTTGAAGTTTCATGTCAGGTGAATACATATTCCAGTATTTTTTTCCAAATACATCCTTGGGCAAATTAATATTATCCTCTATAAGTTCTGTCTGCCTAGCCTGTGGATTAGTTTTAAGCTCATTGTATATAATTCTCCATACTACAATCTTGAACCACTCTGGATAATCTATTATGGAACATTTACATGGACTAAAAACCTTGTCTATCCACTCATTTATTTTAATGACAGCATCAGAAAAACTCATGCATTCTAACTGCTTACAATCATTTTTAATATTGTCTACCACATCTGAAAATTCTTCATCGAATTTTACCTTGCCAATGGCATCTGTAAATTGATACATATACATATCCTCTTTTCTTTTGGTTTTTGGGTTTAACTTACAATTTCCTTTTCTGAAATTAATTATATCAAAAATGACTCAATACATATATCAATTTTATGGGTTTTTAGGTTTTGAATATAATAAGATACCCCATGAACAATCTTATCTACTTTTTATTGGGTTTTTGGGTTTTAGAAATAAGAATAATCAAGACCGGACTTTATGAGTTTATCATTTTTACATGTTCTTTTATAAAACCGTTCTTAAATAATTTGGCATGAAATCTTACTGCGATAACGCTTCTAGTGTCCCATGAACGAATATTAAAAGAACGTGTCCCATATTTGTCCCGTAGAAAGCAAAAAAAATCCTCAGAAAACCCATAAATACAGGCTTTCCGAGGATATATCCGTTATTCAAACTCTTCCCAAAGGAAGTATCATCAAATCAAAAATGCTGATTTTATGCGGCATTCCACCGCATCTGTTTCATCTAATGTTACTCTTTTCATATCGTTTTCAAAAACTTTAGTAGCAAATTAGTTGCAATAATTCAATATTGCTTCTACGAAATCAATGGCAGATATAATCTACTTTTACTACTAAAAACGAATAATCAAATGTGGCTTGCGGGTGCTTAACTGTGCCTGCTGCCGCACCCACTATGAAAGGAGCTTTTCTATGAGCAATCAACACAAACATCCAACTATAAGTTTTAGAATCAGCGATGCTGAACGCAAGCAAATCGAAGCCCGTATCCTTGCCAGCGGCATGATGAAGAAAGATTACTTTGTCCGTTCATGCATCTATAACCACATCTGCGTTGTCGGCAAGAAAGAAACCATATATCCTCTGGTACAGACTGTGAATGCATTGTATCTACAGATACTTGATATGCAAAAAGCATTTACATCATCAGACCGAAATATTGATACACTTCCTTCTTCCGATGATATTAAGGAATTACATACCGAATACACCAATATGCTTACAGCTATCATTGACCTGCTGGATGGTGCAAAGTATCTGTGGGAAGGAGACCGCAATGAACAACAATCTTAATTTCCTGTTCGGTATGTATGATTCTGCTACCGACTCCATCATTGTCAATATTAGTGAGAATTCCGTTCTTGTTATCTGTTGTAAGGAATGTAATTCTTCCGTTATCTTTGAAGAACCGAATGATATTGTATATCTGTACTGGTTGGCAAAAGACTCACCTCTTACATATGCCAAGCTCGCACTGAAAGCAAATGGTCTGCAGGATTATGTGGATGGGATGAGTGAGTTGAATTAAACAATCTCATATGGCTGTACAAATAATTAAATTGTGCAGCCACATATACACTAATTTACCATGCCCAAAGAATCTTTTTATCATCTATATTTAACATATCATCATGCTCAAATCTAAATATCTCTCTATCTTCATTGACATAAGCTACTTTTAAAGATTTTTCAAAATCTTGTTCTTCAATTCTACTATACGAAAATCCTATTCTGCAAAAACCATACTCAGTTCCCCTAGATAAATTAACTTTTACATCTACACTGCAATCTCTATCCCACCTTATCCAATTTTCACCATTCTTAGGATAATACACTCTGATTGTGTCCTTTGCCATTTGATCATTATACAATAAAAAATATTCCCGATACAATCGTTCTCTATCATTTACAATTCTTACAATTTTATCACCTACTATTTGATTCCTTATATCATGATAATCCTCATTGTTTAATTCAAACCAATTATCTAAGATTGCCATTCCCAATGATATTGCAAGTTTTTTTTCGTCATTAAATGCACATCGTTCAACAGCTATCGTAAGAATAAAACTTCTATACAAGTCGTTTAATGATTTATTTCCCATAATCCATACAAAATGTCTTTGTATCGCAGGAGATTTTATAATATAATCAGCAAACGAATCATCCACTCCTTCCGTTGCTTCACAAGCTTTCTTTATAGCCTTTTTCCATAACTCATTATTCTTTAAGACTTCAAACGAGCTACATATGTACTCCGTCACCAAACTTGTAACTTTTTCACTTATCTTGTCATCTATTTTCTTCACATGAATCACCTCTTTTTTACAATCCCATAAATGAAATCATGTCCTCAAAACCTTTTTCAATATGCTCCGATAATGTAAGTCCCTTATTATCTCTTATAAATTCCAAGAACTCTGGCATATCTAACAATATTTTTTGTACAATTTGTTTTTCTTTAATCTGTAAAATTGCATGCATCGGATCTCCTATTTCCTCTATCTCAATTTCCAATTCTTTATCAACAGAACTCCAATATTTACTATATTTTGCCTGTCCTAACGCAGAGTAGACATCCGCACTAATACCTTCTTGGGGAATATTTTTATAATATTTTGCATCATCGTCTCCCAATACAATAAAAAGTAGCTTTTTTGAAAAGTAACTATCTTTTACAACTTCCAACATTTCAAACATACAATTCCTAGATTTCAAATAATTATCACTTATTATTGTTATTACATAATCGTGTTTCTCGATTGACTGCATAAATCGCTTAAAACTTTCATGATACTCAACATCTCTAATATCCCTTGAAATCTTTGCCTTATCACAAATATAAGGTGCAATGTTCTCTTCTAAACAATCCGCAATATCCATATCTTTTTGGCAATATGACAAAAAAATAGTTACCACTTTATTTTCTTGATTTTCAGCTACATCTTCACAATCTATAAAACAAAGCTCTATATAGGTTCTGATTGCTACTACAAATGGCTCTATTGATTTTCTCACAAATGCTTCAATATTATCTGAGAATTTATTACTTCCTGTATATCCCATACACAATCCTATAAGACTTTTAGGTCCATCAAGTATATATTGCAACAGTTGATATCCATAACTAACCAATTCTTCTTGTTTCGCTGGAAGCATAAGCACATTTCTCCATCCTTTATCTGCAAAAATTTGTTCAAAATCATACTCTTGTGTTTTGCATTCATTTATATAATTCCTAATAATTTCTGTTTCAGATATAAAATCAAAAAATTGTTGAATACAATACATTTCTTCTTGTGAATTCATTTTTAACATTTGAGAAGACAAAGTTCTATATTGTAAAGATATTTTCTGTATTTCTTTTCTGTTCATTATTCCATCCTCCCGCATACAGGACAATATGTTCCCGTTTCTTTATCCATGTTCGTAACTTTTATATCAATGTTACAACATTTCTTTGCACACTTTGTATAATCATCAGATGGTGTGTACAACTCCTTCTCATGTTCTCTTTTAGGACTTTTCATAGACATTTTAACAAATCCACTTTTATTGATCTTTTTAATACACTTACCCACTGTCCGTTCTAACTCATCAAGCATATAATTCATCGCCATCTGCTGTGCTTTTTCCAAAACTTCTGGCACAAAAAATGTATTTATTTTATTAGGTAAACCACATATCGGACAAAAGAAATTTATATTATCATCACTCTCATATACATCTTGATGTAACATGAATCTATTTTTACAGAAATCACATTCCAGCTCTATAAAATTTTCTTTGTCTAGTGGAACTGATATCTCCATCAGGGTGTTTCCCATATTTGCCTCCATTTCTGTCGATAGAATCTATCATAATACCTCTTTCATAAGTCTCAAGTCAGTCTCAAAATTTCATCCACAAAATGAGACTGAGTGAGACTATCTTGAGACTGAGTTTTTCTTACAAATTGAAAAATCATTGATTTTACTGCATTTCTTCGATTTATCCTAGTCTCATCCAGTATCAAATCTCATGAGACTTTGGTGAGACTATCTTGAGACTTGGTGAGACTAAGTGGGTTACAAAGTCCATGTTGATGTCTTTTTATCATACATCGCACCCGTAACTTTTTTAATTTTTGCATAATCCCTGAATACCGTTGCTCTTGATATGTCAAGTTCTGCCATTACCTGCTCAACAGACAAATGAAGATTTTCGCATATCATATTGTAAATCTTTTGTTCTCTTTCAGATAATATTTTCTGCTCCCGTGCTTCATCTGCTGCCATTTTATCCAGCGGAATGGTTATTCTAAATACATCATCCTCAATTAATTCAGGTTTTCCACCATCTGAATAAATCGGTGTATACTTGTACAAGTTTCTCACGCCTGAGCCAATCGTATCTGTTCTACCAATGTTAGCAAAAAACTGCTGAATTAACGGATTTTTCGGATATGGTGTGAATTCATCACTCATAATATTTCCGTGTCGTCTTGGAATACACCAGTTTTCTGTTTTTAGCCAATCTTTTTCAATAATTACCTTTGCCGGAAATGCACTAGAATAATCTCTATGAACAAGTATATTGCCTATAACTTCTCTGGCAATAATTCCTCTGATACTTGTATTTACATTATCAATCAGGCAGAACTTATCTGATGTGTGTTTTGCCACAAATTCCATCAAAAGGTCATATGCTTCTATCAGATTTGTTGTTACCTGTAATCTGTCATCATATCTATCCACATTTTCAACTCTGTAAATTGCATCCGTAATATATCCCGGACAGCAGGAACGAATCACTTCATCTTTTCCAAACAATAGTACGCCTGCCAGATTATATCCCTGAATACCTGATGAAAAATCTTTTTCCCACAAACCTGCACTTGTAAGTATCTCTTCATCAGACATTGTAAGCCACTGATGATCCGGATTTTTACTTTTTGCAAGATTACGCACCTTGTCCATTAAGTCAAGACGCAGATCATCCTTGGTTACATATGGGAAAATCTTATGTTCCGCATATGTAGTGCTCTTTCTGTTGTACATATTCTGTAACTGAATCGGTGAATCAGTAATATCCATATCACCATCTTCATTTCGGTCATATATTCTGTTTCCACACTTTTCCACAGTCGCTGTCGGCGGCACATATACCCATAATAATATCTTTCCTTCATATTCAAAATCCTCAATTGAAAGATATAATGTTGGCGACATTTTATCCGGATTATTTAGCTGATTCACAAAATTTCTCTTCATATCCTTAACCATATTTTGCTTAACACCTATTGGAGTACCATCATCCTCTGCCCCCATAATAATATATCCACCATATCGATTGGAAAAGGAACACACCGTTTCATATACATCCTCCTGGATGCCATACTGACAGGATTTGTATTCTACTGTTATCTTTTCATCTTTTGAAAGCAAATTTCTCATAAATTCACTTGTCATTATATCACCTTCCAAATTAACATTTTAGCTTGCACTTTCGATCTCAAATATCATTTTCCATAAGACTTATAAAAAGACCTTTATAATTATCATAATCCTTCTGATTTAGTAATTGATATTTATCATTTGTAATTTCTATTATCTGTTCAATATTAGCTTCTTTAAATTGATTTCTGTCAAATCCCAAATTCGATATTATCAACTGCGTATCGGTATCAACACTCTCAAACAAATATTTTAACAACTCTATTCTTTTCTCATTGTCTGTTTCCACATTATTCGGACTATCAAATACTATAGGAAATAAAATCGCATTTGGATTAAACTCCTTCTTTATCCTCAGCAAGTTCATGTACCAAATAATTGTCGCAATCGGCTTATTGCTTCCACCTGCTGAAATATTTGATTTTATATCCATTAATTTTTTATCAGAGATCTCCTTCAGTCCAAATCTTTGTTTATCTCTGGTCATCAACTCATAGTATCTCTGGTTAACTTGTTTCTTTGAGTCATCAAATTTTTTTCTTCTCCTTTTTTCTTTTTTCAGTTCATCTTCATATGCATTTTCTGTTGAAACCAGTTCTCCTATTTCTTTAATCAAAGAATCTCTCATTTCCATATATCCTTTATATTTTAAAACATCACTGATTTCTTCATTATAAGCTGTAAGTTTTTTTTCGTAATCATTTATCTGTTCCAATTGCTTCTGGTATTTCTTTTCTTCCAATTCGATTTTATGCTCTATGTCCGTTAATTCTTCTTCAAGACCCGCCTTTAAAAACAGAGCATCCTCTATTGAATTATAGTTATATATACGCATATCAAGATTATCCTCAATCTCTGATTGACAATATGGACATTTATGTTTAATTATTGACTTAACATCATCCTCTATCTCTTTGCTATAAGTTAATATTTCATCTATACTACTTAAAACATCTTCTTTTGCATTTCGATATTTTATGAGTCTTTTCTTACATTCACTTAATCCTGATACATAACGGGTATACTCCGCTTTATTAAGCTTTAACTCCTGCTCCAATGCCTGAAGACTAGTAGAATAGTCGGCATTTTTTACATCTATATTTATTCTTTGAACCATATTCTGATTCAATTCAATTTTCTTGCGAACTTCTTTCATATTACTTTCAATTATTTCAATTGACTTTACAAGCAAATAATATTCTTCATTATATACACCAAAATGATAATATAATACCTTATCTTTGTAGTCAGAATATTGTTGTAATGATGCAAATGATAAAAACTTACTTCCATCCATACCATCTTGATCAATGAAGTTCAATAAGTAATTGTATGCTGGTGGTGTAACTTCTATTTCCCCGGAAAATTTATTTGGTAACATTACTTTAAAATCAAAAAAAACACCCAAAAACTCAGCCAATTCTGCTCTGCTATTTGTTCTAAACAACAGATGTAAATTATCTTTACGATATATCTTAAACAATCGCTGATATCTTAATATATAATATTCTTTTGTATCAACAGAAAAATCCAAAATACTTACCTTGTCATTGATATTCCATTTGTCCTCAAATATACAATCAGCACCAAGCGTATGGTATATGCTTTTCATAATTACAGATTTTCCACGTTTTGTTCCATTATCTTTACTTGACGTAATTACATTTATTCCGTCAGCAAAAGAAACATACTTCGCCTTTTTTTCTTTTATTGAAAATAGGTACAGTCCATTAACCACTAACTTATGCATAATACCCCTCCCTTACTCGTACAATTACCATTATGTATAATGAATGCCTTTCTTGAAATGTATATTCGACAGGAAATTCCTTTTTATAAACATTATCCAAAAGCAATATACTATCAACAATTTCTCCATCAAACAATTCTAAATTACCAAGTATATATTTCACTATACTCTGTTCTATTTTTATTAATACTTTATTGGTTCTCAATTCCTTTGTAACAGCAACCAACGCTGCATTCATTTTTGTACAAACAGAAAATTCAGGATAGATTTCTTTAATTTCTTGCTTTACAATCTGAATTGATTCATCAGAAATATCTATATGCTTTTCCAGTATCTTTTGAAGTTCATTCCTCGATATTCCCTTTTTCAAAATAACTTCATCATAATTTATACATCTTTGTTCATAACAAGCTTTCATTTCAATAGTGTCGGTCATAGTTTGAAACAAAACTTTTGCTCTTTTAGGTTCTTCCCCATACACATCAACAAAAAAATTTATTGTTTTTCCTAATAAACTATCATGAGGATTAAATAAATCCATTGAAGTATATAAATAGTAACAATCTGACAAGTCTACTGTTTGGACATTACATTCTTTAATCAGATATTCAGCAATTTTTCTTTTTGACACCTCGTCTATTTTATCAAAAGAAATTTCTCTATCTGTAGAATGCGTAACATTGTCAGATGTCTTTAATGGTACATTTACAACAATAGCCAATTTACTTACAATTCCATCCTCACTATCATCTGCTGTTTTTATTGCATATAATTTACCCAATATGGATTTGCCGCTCTTATCTGGTTTTGCAATTTTAGTTATAGAATATGGTTTTGCCGCATTGTTTGTTTTTATTTGAAAAAATTCTATTTTTCCATCCAGGTGAGCCTCAATATCGCACACATAGTCAAATACCATAAAAAAATCCTGATTCGTTTTATATAATTCAAACATCTTTTCAAGTCCCCACAACATTTCGTTGCGAAAACGATTTTTTGACATAGAGCCTGATAAATCATACGGTAATTTTAAATAACTATCCTCTAGCATCGGTACCTCCCCGAATTAATCCTTCAACACAATTTTTCCTTTTAAAATGTTGCTTGCATTTGTGACAAAAAATCCCTCTCAAACTTCATTTTGTGAGCAAGAGTAATTTTCTATATTGTCCAAACATAAGATTCACCATATAAAACCAACTAGCCTACAACATCTCCTCCAACGGTCTCCACCGCTCATCAGACATATCATCTACAAATTCCGTATTATTGATATACAGCTCATCATCAATATCCCGCACAAATCCCCAGTGCATGTTATATTTTTTTGCATACTCTTTAAATGCATTAAATTTGTTACCTATCTGTAAATCTATATTTTTACTGTGACCGGAAGCTTCTCCTCCCTTTGTTTCGATAATCCAATCTGTACCATCTTTCAAGTGAATAATGTAATCCGGATAAAATAGCCATTGCTTTAAAAAAGCATCCGTATACACGATAGAAAGATATTGCTGACCAGTATCACCGTTTTTATAAACCCATTCTACTGAATCATTTTTCTCACAGTAACGCTCGAATAATCTTTCCGGATGACTTCTTGTCTTATCCGTAATAAATTCATTCGTGTACTCTTTGTATGCATTCATACGCAGTAATTGACGATTCTTTACTTCACTAAACTTATATATTTCCATTTCCGGAATGTGGAACTCGGAAGTTTTTGGATGAAGTGTAAAAGACATCTGTTTACCACCCATTTGAGCTGTTACATTCTTAAAGTCCATCTTAAGCTGCTTTACATTATTAATGACAAATGCATAAAAATCCGAGTTTTCTAATTCGATGAACTTATACTTTCTCTTTTTCCCTTTACAAAACATTCTTCTTAGAATATTCTTTACCTTCTGAGATTGCATACCAGTAACCTTTTTAATCTCATCAACAGAGTGTAACAGGTAAATACCATGTGTATGTGTATTCACGGTTGTCTTAATTTTGATTTTGTCATCAGAATCACTTCGTGCAAGATCTTCTGTTGTTCTAAATATTCCCTGAAGAATTTTATTATCAATTTCATGGCTAAAGTTGTAACCACCCGCTTCAAGATTTTCCTGATTTACCTTCTTATCAGAACCCAAATGATACTTTTCCTTGAAATAAGCATATACCTTTTCTAACGTTTCACGTTCTCCAAGACCATCGAAATCCAAATCTCGCATTTCCTTGGTGAGAGTAAAGTCTTTTGCTTCATCCCGAAGGAACAACCTACGTACCTGATATGCTTTATCAAGTGCAGACAACAATCCCATCTTGTATTGCGTATCTAATGTATAGATATAACAATAATCCAGAATATTAAGCCCATAATGTTTGCCTTCCGGCATTCGACGGATTCTACCTATCGTTTGAATCTGAAAGTCCTCACTACCTCCTTCTCGTAATTTCACGAGAATCTTTGCTCTTGGACAATCCCATCCAGTAGATATTGCCTGCTTCATTAACAGAAATGCAGGTGAACCATCCAACTTAGTCAAATCATCACTGACAATCTTTTCATCACTCATCCAGATATTGACCATACCATTATCGTAGGTATATCCCATGCTAGCCAGCTTTTCTTCCACTGCTTTAATTGTTTCCGGCTGTCCCATAGGAAACTGTATCAATACAAGCGGTCTTACATTGACTTCTAATCGATTATATGCCTCCGCAATCTCTTTTCGTTTATCGTCCGCCAAATCTAGTAAATACTCATAATCATTCAAGATTTCTTTTCGCTCATCCACACCCTCATTGACATAAATTGCTCTGGTTATCAAACCTGCAGCAATAACATCTTCTTCACTAATTTCATAGTATTCCTGATGCGGGACTTTATTTGCGGTAGCAGAAACACGAATAATGTTCTTAGCAGCAAATGCACTGATTACATCATCTGCCTTTTTCGTATTATTCAGGTGTTCTTCATCGATAATCACTACAAATTCCGTTCCATCTTTGTGGGCTTCTGCAATCTTTTCAAAAAGATTAGACCTTTCGCTATCCTTTAATGCAGTATTTCCTTTTTTCGTAACAAGCTCCCAGTTGATAAAAGTAACACTTCCCGGTTCAAATCCTACCATCATAGAATACATAAGATTTCTTGTATCTATATGTGGTGCCAACTGTTCCATTCTCTCTTTGCTCTGTTCCTCAAGATTTCCTTTTCCCGGACACAACCATACAAAGGCTGTATTTTTGCTTGTGTTTTTAAGGAACTCATCTACATATTTGATAAGAATGATTGTTTTTCCCGCACCGGTTGGTGCCTTCACGGTAATAACCTGTTTACTGCTGGTTTCAACAGTTTTATCTATCAGGTATTCCACGCATTGCGTCTGAAACTCATAATCTTTTATTTTTCCTACCATAATTCTCCTACCTCTCTTAACTCAAAGTCAAAGTAGCAATCCGGAATAATCTTTGTATTTATATTCTGCAATAACTTCTCTTGGGATGTCGACAATAATACATCCTGATTGATAAATACCACTTCGATATCCTTGAATTCATCAAAATGTTTTTCAAATTCATCCATCTCATCGTCATCCATAATCATAATATACTTTTGATTATCAACTTTGACTCCATACTGTAACTGAATCATTTCCTTCGTATGTTCCAAAAGGTCATCATATATTTCTTCGCTCTCCTTATCTACGAAATCTGTTTTGTAATATTTCAGATTGGCTGGTAATCCTTCTGAATATTGACTACCGTCTGCACATTTTCCTGTTATGACTGTCTTCAAACGCTGGTAGGTAACTCCTTCACAAATATTATTTTCATTATTTGTACATAAAATGAAGTGTCGATTTCCACCATCTTCCATATTTTTTTCTAAAACAGCCTGTCCAGTCGTACCACTACCTGCAAAAAAATCAAGTATTAATGCCTTTTTATTTTTTTCACATGACAACAAAAATCCCATCAAACCTACTGGCTTGGAATATTGAAAAACTGTTTTACCATTAAACATTTTTTTAATATCTGCGGCAGCATTGGCATTCAAAATTGTAGTTATTAAATTTTTGTAGGGTGCTGATTTTTCGATAGGTCTATTTTCGTTATCCACATTTAAATATATCTTATATCTTACAGCCCAACCATTTTCTTTCTTACTTGATGGAGTTATGTCAATAAATCCATTCCTTATACCCCATTCTACTTTTTCTTTACTCCATTTCCATGTCCAGCCATCATTTTCAAAGTTCTTTCGTCCATTTGGATATATATCATCACCATTAGGCGACTTTATACTATAATTAAGTGTATCGCTATATCTAACACTTCCTCTATCTAACGAATCATAATAAAATGGTCCTCTCTCATTAAAGTATTCATCCTTGTACCTATATCTTTTAGCATCAAATGCTTCATAATTTTTATCAAAAACAGAATCCATTACGGCATAATCTTTTACATATACTAAAATGTATTCCGTTATTGTTGCAATTCCTTTAGCATCAGATGCTCCAGTCTTTTTTTGCCATATCAAATTAGTAACAAAGCATTGCTCTCCAAATATTTCATCGCAAATCATTTTTAGCGGATAAAGTTCATTATCATCAATACTTATAAATATAATTCCCTCTGATGATAATAACTTATGAGCCACCTTTAATCTGGACCACATAAATGATAACCACTTACTATTCTTGTATGAATCTAATTTATCAACAAATGTATCATCATACTTAAAGTCTTTGTTTCCCGTATTATATGGTGGATCAATATATATTACATCTATCTTTCCCTTATGCGTCTTCTCTAGTAATTTCAAAGAATGCAGATTATCTCCCTCCAAAAGGAAATTGTACTGTTCACTTTCCGAAGCACCTACAATTTCTTTTGCCTCCACTTCTGTAAACACTGGAATATGTGTACGCATTTTTACATCCACTTCTTCTTCATGTTCTTCCCACACAAGTCCATATTTTTTTGATGTCAATTCATTCTCTATCTGATTAATCGCAATTAGTGATTCATCATCACTATGCTGCTCCTTCAATGTTTCCAAAAATTTCAACATTTTCTCTCTTTTTATCTGTGATAAATTTGCCATATTTTCCTCCTAAAGTGCGTATTGCTTTTTTTCTGTTTTGCTTAAACACAAATGGTTCAAATGACATTTTGAACAGTTTTCTTTATTACATTTTCGCGGCAAATTGTTGTTTCTTATGTTTGCTGCCGCATTGGTAATTTCTTTCCGAACATCATGAATTACTGTTTCTGTCACCTCTTCTTTTATTCTTTTCTCTGAGTCCAACTGATAGACCTCCATGTAATCTGCCTGTTCCCCAGTTAGCTCCTGATATCCTAACGCATATATTTTTAATTGTTCTTTATTAATTGATTCCACTACTTCCTTGTTCGCAGTTTTGAAATCAACAATCGCTATTTTACCATCCGAATTGAGTTTCTTTACTAAATCAATTCGACCATTTACCCTGACACCATCCCCCATATCTACTTCAACATCAGATTCTGCCATATAAACATTTTCCATATCATTACGGTTATGTTCCACATAGTTATTAATTGCTCTTGTAACACTCTTATACATATTTTCTTCCAGTTTCGGAGTCGCATATGGAAAGTAAAATGACTCATCTATCATTCTTTTTACATCGTCTTTGGTCAAATCTTCTCCGTTCATCGCCGCAATATGTATATTTTTCACAATTTCATGCAAAACATTTCCGTATCCAAGTGCCGGTACAATCGGCTGTTCAAATCCATAAAACATAGATAACTTGAATCGATAAGGACATTCAAAATAATCCTCTAGCAAAGAAAAGTTTAAGGAAATCGGCATGCTTTCCTGTTTCATATTTGGTAAATGCTCCGGATCATATTGTATGTTTCCATCATATTTTACTAAATAGGATGATTCCTTTGCTTCTTCCAAAAATGGAGAAATATATTTATCATGACCATTCACCGAACGTGTCAAATATAAATATTTCTTTGCCCTGGTTACCGCTACATAAAAAAGTTTTCTCTCCTCTTCGATATCCCCTTCAAATCTATCTGCATTTGTTATCCATGATTTATCAATCACATGCCAGATTCCTTTCCCTCCAACCCGCTGTGCTGGGAAGAAATTTCTATTGAGCTGTGGAATAAATACTGCTGCAAACTCCAATCCTTTGGACTGGTGTACGGTCATAATACTAACCGCATCCGGTTTTGCGTAGGAATTGGTCATATATCCTTCTGGATAATATTGTGATGCCGTATATTTTAGAAAAGAACAAAAGTTATTGAGTTTTGTTCTTGGTTTAAGCGTATAATTAATAATCTCATAATCTGCAATAACCTGACTAAATTTTCCCAAGTTATACATAATCACTTCTGTTTCATTTCTACCATCCTCTGTTAAAGAAATACGCCGAAGGAATTCATGATAAATAGCCTGTATATTAAATTCAGAATATAGCTTTATTTCTTTTACATCAATAGTTGCCAAATACTGCATTGCATCTGCTACCTCTTTTTTATCAAGAGGATAGTCTATCTGCAACCATCTTTCAAAAAGCTCCGTTGCAGGAATATCGCCATTTAAATAATCAAAAATTCCCTTTGCTGCGTTACATTCTTTTGTCTCAAATAAATCATTCACACCTTCTACAACAAATGGAATATCATATGCCTCCAATACTTCGGCAATTTTCCCGCTGACTTTTCTTTTTCGCAGCAATATTGCGATTTCTGAATAAGGAATACCTATTTCATGAAGTTTCATAATTCTCCGGGCTATAAATGTAAATTCATCTTCCATGTCCGAATATTCCTCATATGCTATGTCTCCTATGTCATATTTCGTCTTGCAACCTGAAGTCATTGTTTTGAGCAACCGCCTGTCATTATTTACTATTATTCTTCTTGCCACGTCAACGATGCCTTCCGTACTTCGATAATCCTTATCCAATACGATGTATTTTTTTATATTGTACCTTTCCTTAAATGTAAGGATGTTTTGAGGATCACTTCCTCTAAATTGATAAATTGTCTGGTCATCATCACCAACAACACAGATATTCGCACCAAATCCCTTTAATATTTCTATCAACTTTTCTTGTATAGGATTTGTGTCCTGATATTCATCAACCGTTAAATACTTCACTTTATTTTTTATAGCTTCAGCAAATTCACAGTTTGTTTCAAGTTGATTTATCATCTCTCGAAGAATCAAGGAATAATCAAATTTCTTTTCTTCATACATTTTATTGCGATATTTCTCAAAAGCAATACGAGTCTTCTCATCCCACTTATCCTGCTCAAACCAGTTTTCATTCAATACACTCATAACTGAGATAAATAAAGAAGTTTCTACATACTTCTTCAACTCCAAATCCTGCATACCACATTCTTCATAGTATCTCTCTACAAATAACTTAGTTTGTATCTCATCTAATACAGTAAACTTCTGAAACTCAGGTATGTAATCTTGCAACATTCTTATGCAAAAACCATGAATTGTTCCAACATACATATGTGCGAATCCTTTTGTATGCCCTAATACAGATTTTCCATAAGCATTAATACGACCTTTTAATTCTTCCGCCGCTTTCTTTGTAAACGTAAATGCTACTATATTCTCAGGCAATACACCCGGATTTAACTTAAGAATATTCACAATTCTTCTTGTTACAACACCGGTTTTTCCAGCTCCAGCACAGGCGATAATTTCTAAATCATCGTCTATTGTTTCAACCGCTTCTCTCTGTCTTTCTGAAAGACCTTCAAATATATCCATACAAAGTGCCCCTTTCTCAAAAAACGGATTTAAACCAAACTACATAACATATCTTATTAAACTGCTTGTCCCATAATCCGTACTCGCTACCTGTCACCCGTTGATTCTTCTTTATCCGGAACATACTCCATAATCTCGCCATAATCCGTCCCTAATGTTTTACATATTTTATCTAAAATAGGCATAGCAACATATTCATTTTTTCCAAGCTTTGTCATGGTATTAGGTGCTATTTCTGCTTTTTTTCTCAAATCCGCTCTGCTCATTTCTTTTTCGGCTAATTTTATCCACAATCGCTTATATGATACTGCCATTGCTAATCCTCCATATAAAATTTCATTCAAACAATTCTATATCACATCATACCATATATCTAATGTTTTCTCAATATTTTTTCGCACGTTCTCGCGACTTTCTATACTTCCTTCAATAGCCAATATTTCGATTTGTGAATCAATATTTTTCTATCTAATACATAACTGGAAGGGGCAGAGGAATTACCTTCCTCTGCCCCTATTCCACATCTTATCTTCTGCTTTATCTTTACCAGCATCTCTACCAACACTCTCATCATAAATTCTCTGGAATTCCTCATACATTTCGTTTCCATCCAGCTTTATCCCCAGCCTTTTCATTACATCCGAGAACAACCATATGCTTCCACTAACATCAGCAATATCAAATCCGAATATATCAGCCTTAACAGAATCACTAATATTCTCATAACCACCAAGCTCTGATATCCTCCTGACAATCCAGCCAGCTTTGTCCACAGACACTTTTTCTTCAGATTCCATAAATTCACTTTTACCTGTTACATCAGTAATATCTTCATCCATTCTTGCCGTATTTACATCAGACACATTACGAATATCTGGCATTACAGACGTATCGTTCTGATTATTGTCTGGATTCATTGCCTCAACATTCGTCTCCGGCTCAACAGCCACATCTTTCTCTGACACAGCCTCCTTTTCCATCCCCGGTATCTCAATATCCCTGTCTGCAACGATTTCTTCTTTCCCAGACACCGCATAATAAGCCGTATACAAATCTTCTTTTATAATGCCATCAGCAAGCTGTATCTGTCTCTTAATATCCTTTTTCTCCTGCTTCAGTTCATCCAGTTCTTCCTGCACTTCCACATGCCATATCTCATATTCCCGATACTGCTCTTCATTCTTAATACTGCGTTTCCGGCTTGAGCTTTCTCTGTATATCTCCTTCTGTCTGTCCTCAATCTGCTGAATCTTTTCTT
>CDZS01046725.1_pt1 | contig 49036 bp, 45 predicted proteins | sample 557751 | NCBI WGS metagenome assembly CDZS01 (sample SAMEA3182113, study PRJEB8094) | gut metagenome | biome: human; feature: gut; material: Stool; isolation source: human stools | place: Canada | collected 2013-05-07 | reverse complement strand
TATCAAGTACCCATTCCATTCCTTTCCATTCCCTAAATCCCTCTCCCTTAGAGGACGCGGCACAGCTGCCGGAACGGAAGCGAAAGGAAGCGACAGACGCATACAGCGTGTATGAGGAAATCATCAAGGACAATATCGAGTACGACTATCTGATACAGGACAGATACCTTGACCGGGACAGGATAGAGGAAATCCTTGCCCTTATTCTTGAAACCGTCTGCACCAAACGAAGAACAATCCGTATCGCCGGGGACGACCACCCGGCAGAGCTTGTAAAAGCAAAATTTATGAAACTGAACAGCGAACATATGCCTTCTACGTTTCCATCCTGTCCCGGCACAGGTGCAGAACCTTCCCCATTTCCGGCTGCTCCTAAAGTCCCGCCATTCAGATTTTCCGTGTTATCCGCCCCGGACAGCACTGCATCCACAGTATTGTCTCCAATGAGGCTGCCATTATAAACTCCCTCATTGTCAACTGATCCGGCACTGTTCCCGGCAGCCAACTGTGCAGAGGTTGTCGCCGTCCCTACGGTCAACAGACGCTCCGGGATCAGACTGATCCTGGTCCCCGGCAGCACCGGACAACATAACCGCACAAATACGATTCCCCACAGCAGATAGGAACACCATTTCGGGGCTTTTTTCAGTAAAAATCTGGCCAGTATCACCAACAAAATACAATAGCTTCCCACCAGACTGAGACGCCATATACTGTCAAACAAACGATAGATACCTTCCACCATAAAGTCCCTCCTATGTTCTCTGCTTCCCTATCCGCGGAAGCTCCGCTCTCTGTCATCCCTGTTCTGTAACGCTCCGAAGCTCACTAATTTTCCGTCCCGGCAGCTTAGGCTTGCGCAATCGCCTTCCTGCAATTCTCCGTAGATTCTGTCGGAAACTTCCAAGGTGATCTGTTCGCCCTCTTTTTCCAGATTTTCAAAAATGACAGTCTTGACGTTTTCCGCCTCGGTTACTCCGGAATTTACCGTGCCGTTTGCCAGATATACCGGCTGATTCACAGCGGTAGCCTGTCTCTTGCTGAAGACTTTTGCGCGATTCACCGTATGATATCCCCGTTGCCTGTTCCGTAAGCTCCGCACCAGGAGGTACAGAAGATATCCCAGAATTGCCGCTGCGAACAGGACTGTCAATATGTTTTCCACCGGACTGAAACTTAACTGCTGCATCATAAGCACAACCTCCCCATTTTTCATTATTTATCTCATTTCACAGTATCCTTTATGATATCCTTGTATACTTCCAACAGCCACCAGGAAAACGCCTGTGATTGTTTTGCTGCATTGTCGATCATGCCATCTGCAGTTGCTTTGTCCTCCGCCGGTACTACCAGCAGGAACTCTTCCTCTTCTATTTTTACTCCACATAATACGTTTTTTAGATCTTTTGAGATAAGGAACATATTACCGACTGTATCTCCTTTTCACACTTTACCCGGCAAAATACAAGCCACTGAAATAATCACTGTAATCCTTACCATCCTGTAACCGAAACCATCCCTTCACACCATCCGTAATCTCGATACAGATCCAGTCCTGTGTTGCATCCAGCTTTGTCATGCGTACCTTGCTTCCTTTGGGCAGCACAAAGGTCTCATCCCCGTCCGGTGTACGGTAGAGCGTTATATCCTGCCGCAATTCCACTTCCTCCCAGGCACTTAATACATATTCCTCCTGTGGCACTTCCCGAAGTCTTCCGTTCGATGTTACCTGATAGATTTTCTGGATGTAATCATTCTGCACCGCAAAATAGGGTTCAGTGATAACCATCTGTCCATCCTGTATCCATGCCTTTCGCAGATCCTGTGCGAGCCGGTCTGTTTCCACCGGTTTTCCGTCTTCATAGTGGTAGATTCGTGTCAATGGATCTGCGCTTTCTCCGTCATCGTACAATGCGATCAGGAGCTGTTCCCCATCCGGGCTGAAAGCGAAGATCGAATTGCTCATATTTCCCGTGCTGTCCGGAATCTCAATCGTCTGTCCGTCTATCTCCAACACTGCATCCCGCAGGTCATAGCAATTCATCTGACCCAGTCCCAAATTTACACAAATCTTATATTCCTCGAAAGAATATCCCGTTACCGGCTCCGCAGGATGCAGAGAAATCTTCTCCGGCACACCATCGCCATCCAGATCCAGCTGCGCCGATGTCTCAGTTTCTGTCCGCTCCGATACATCAAATACCACACCCGGATAGGCCAGAATGTCTGCTCTTTCGATGTGCTGGCTATCCGCCCCGCTAAGCGCAAACCGCATACTTATGGATGGATTACTATTGTAAATGTCATAATATCCGTCATGAACATGAAGCGTCGTGTCGCTGTTGAGCTGCAAATCCACCGGCAGAACCGTATCGGTGGCAGTATGGGTACTCATGTCAAACTCCCGAAGTACCCTCGGCATCCACTCATCCGTCATAAGATGCGCCTCATCGGGATCTGTCAGATAATAGACCTTGCCGCCGCTCCATTCCGTCACATCCGGCAGATCTTTTTGCAGCTGTGTATAGGCATCCGATGTGTCATATGCGCCCCGCTCACAGGTAACGTCATACCAGCCCGTTGCCATGATGCGTTCCGCTTGAATGCAGCGAAATACACTGCCGGATGTTCCCCAAAGTTCACTCATGGTATAGATCCCGTAATTTGAAATCTGTACATGCGGGTAATAGGCCGAATAACTGCCGGCATCCACAGGATACCAGTCCATCCAGCCCCAGTAGACCGCTCTGTCCGGTTGTCGGAGTTCGTACTCCCCATAGACCATTCTGGTACAGATATCACCGGTGAGCGGACCATATCCCAAGTCCTCCGCACTGCCCGGATCTCCAAAGGACAAGAGCCACAGCTGCGTCATCTCCTCCGCCATGACCATGGGAATATCTACGGCAGATCCATCCGCAAAAGTATAATGTACATTCACCACAGAGCCTTCTCCCGGCCGGTCAGGGTCCTCCCGATAATAAGGATATTGCCGCCCTGCCGGATACAGCGTCTCGGTCACGGCTCCGCTTCCATCACCCAGGTGCAACAGTGACACCGCTGCCGTTACCGGATCTGTATATTTTCTATAAGTCTCGGATGCAGATTCTTCCGTCAACGCCTTGAATATCGCATACGCAGCATTCGTATTGTTTTCACGGACCAGCAGGTCATATGCCACTTGATCCGCTGCAAAGGAATGCTTTTCCTCGATTGCTTCCACATCAAAAACAGCGGCGAAATCTTCTCTGCTATGAATCGTTACCTTTGCAAAATCTTCCGGTGTCTTGATGCTGTCCGGAAACTGCGCAATATTTCCACTCGTCTCCGCATTGCTGTCTACATCCGTTGCTACCCCTGCGCTGTTGTCTGTATCCGCACGATCCGCTGTGCCTGCTCCGTTCCCACTTCCACCGGGGTTGCTGCACAGGCACACCACCAGTACCACGATCACCGCTGCTGCGCCGACCATGACCCAGAACGGCGGCTTGCGATAATCCAGTACATGACGAATCCTGTTCTTCACATGGTCTTCACCAAAAGATAAAAGCGCACAGATAGAGCCTCCCCGATATCGCTTCCATTCGCCGCCGGAAGCCTCTTCCAACAATGTATAGGAATAAATTTTCTTGCTCTCCTCGCCGAGGAGCTTCACAACTTTTTCATCGCAGGACATCTCACAGTCCATATTCATCAGATAAAATGCCAGCCACACCAGCGGATTGAACCAGTGGACGCAGCAGATCACCAACGCCGCAGGCTTAAACAGATAGTCCCTGCGCTGTAAGTGCACCCGTTCATGACACAGAACAACTTTTCTGCTCTCAGGATCTAAGCCCGAAGACAGATAGATTACCGGATGGATCAGCCCCATGACGAAGGACAGATGCCCTCCATCGATCTCACAGATCCCCGGCTCCACCTGTCTGACACCGCTGTCAGGTCGGTGAATCCGGTTACGCATACGCAGGTAAGAATAAGCATGATATCCCAGGAAGCCAAGCATTCCTGCCAACCATACCATGGATAATACACGGAACCACACCGGGTATGTCCATGCGCGGGCGTCAGTACCCGTTCCGGCAGATGTTTCCGAAATCACTGCATCTGTTCCACTGGCTGCTACCTCTGCAACCGTAGCTCCACTTTCTGTTCTCGCAGTTCCCAGGGAAAAATCCTGCGTGCCGTCAGCATTCATGACAGTATTGTCATTTCCCACAACCATCGTTTTTTCTGCCGTCTGGCTGTCCGGTACTTCCTCTGCATCGTACTCCCGCCGCAGGACATCTCCGATGTCCTTCGTATCGTTGGCCTCTGCATAACCATGACTGCCCGGACCGACTGTCTGCTGCCCGGACGTCATCTCTGTCCCCACAGACAGCAATTTGTCCGGAATCAGACTGATTCCTGTCTCCGGTAGTATCGGACAGCACAACCGCACAAACACGATTCCCCATAACAGATAGGAGCACCATTTTGGTGCTTTTTGCAACAAAAGTCTGGCGAGGATCACCAGCAGCACGCAGTATCCTCCCACCAGACTTAAGTTCCATACACCGTCAAATATTCTGTAGATATTCTCACCCATAAGCCCCTCCTGTCCTGCCCCCCGGCAAGGCATAGTCGATGTTTTATAGACTCTTTGTAATTATAGTCTACATTCTACCGACCTATCTGTCAAGTAAGAAATCTGATTCTGTTGTCCCTCTTCTTCCGGATTCCAGTCACTTACTGTCAGCTCCGGCTCTTCTTCCGAGCGCAATACCTCCGCATGCATTTCAAAATCCAGCACGCAGTCTCTATGGATTTCCTCTGTCTCCCCGGTAGTCATGGAAGTGCCGGTCCCCCGGAACAAGATCACTGTCTTTCCATCTCCTATGGTCACATCCGAAGTGACATATAACGGTTTCCGATACTGTTCACTGATCCACACAAAAACCTCATTGGTTGCTTCCCAATACTGCCGCAGTTCCTCACCATACTGCTTCGCATACCCCTGTCCGATGTGGGATCTGCTGCGAATGGAGCAGATTTCCGCACCTCTCTTTCCCGTGCTTACTTCTGCACCGCTTCCATCAGACGCTCCTGCCAGTCATAGAAAGCCTGTCCGTCCACCAGGCAGCGTTCGTCCTCACCTATCCATAATCCCTGTTCTTCCGACGCGTAGCGAAAGGTCCTTGTCTCACCGTCTGCATAGACAAACTGAAAATATCCCACACCTTTCACCATCTCTTCCGGCGGGATCGGATCTGATGTCACCTCTCCGGAAAACTGTATAAATTCCTGCCATAACAGCTCTACGGTATCGACATCTCCCACATAATCGTAATCCTCCGTGCAGAAGCTGCAACCGATCTTCTGCGGGCACTCCTCCGGCAAAAAGTTCGCACAGGACGCGGTCTTTGCACTGTTTTCCAGCATTCCGGGATACCATACATCCGCTATGACATAGGCTTCTTCCGGTGTTGTCGCCGGATATAAAACATAGCTGGCGGGATCCTCTACGGAGATCATCCCTTTTTCCACGTTCTGCACCGCTTCATAAATCGCTACGGTAGTCTGCGCATCCGGGGTTCCGATCCAGCCGGCTGCGCTTCTCTCCTTCCCGAATCCTCTGCTTCCTCCGTAGGTGAAGAAATAATTTTGCGGTTCCTCTCCCTCTCCGGCAAAAGATATCTGCCCGTGGAAAGAGCTGCCGTGGATCCAGGGCAGTACCCGGTAATAATAGGTTCCGTTGACGCTCACTTGTACCTCTTCCTGCTTCCCGAAAGCGTTCTCCTTCGGCATCTGAATCCCCGGCACCGTGAAATCCACCGTTTTGCGGAATTCGATGAGATTCAGCAGAAGTACCACTACCACCAATACGATTGCACTGAGAAAAATGGTTGCTTTTACGTTAATCTTCTTCATAAGCCCCTCCTTTGTTTCCCTTCTATCTACATTGACGACTTTTATACTCCGTTTGTTACAAACAGTATAACAAAATTTCACCCCTGAATCTACTTTTTTCACCCAAGCGACCGCTTTCTGTTATTTCTGGTCTGTTTATAACATAACCACTGTAAATGCACAATTGAGCAGATGGAAACTTAACAGTCTGGAACTTTAAAACTGGCGGCATCGGTTTCCCGGTGTCGCCAGTTTATTGTCACTCTATTTTACAAGTGGCTCATAATAGAGCACTGTCTGCGCAGGATCTTTTCCGCTGATTTCCACGCCGTCCGCCGTCGTTCCCTGGAAGCCGTCGGATGCGCCGATATAGAGAATGCGACCGTCCGGTACGAGGACCGCACAGGTACCTTCCGTACCGCAGGGCATCTCCCAATTCTCCTGCACTCTGGTGAATTCCGTCTCACCCAGACGATAGGTGTCCACGCCGTTGTATCCCCATAGGATAAAATCTGCCGTCTCACTCACACCTGCTGCCACCATTTTCCACGGGTAGATCGTATCAGCACTGCAAATAACATTCTCACCTCCAGCCACCGGAACAAACCTGAGGCTTTCCGGGTCTACTGACACTAATGTCATAGCCATATCTCCTGCTGTCGTATTGCCCACTGCCTGTGCAGCCGCATAGACTTTGCCGTCCTTGCCCTGTCCTAATGCTCCGGCACCTTGTACGGCATAGCTGTCGTCATCCGCCACGGTCCCGATCAGCTCACCTTCCGCAGAATAGATCCGCACATAACTGCCGTCCTCCTGCATCCGCATCCGCATATATAATCTGCCCTGGGCATCTGTTGCCATACTATCAACGATATTCCATTCCCGCTCTCCTACGGTAAAACTGTTCAGAAGCTTTCCCTCCGGACTGATATGGTAGATCACAGGCAGCCGGCCATGTTCCGCTCCCGGAGATGCCAGTCCGCGTAATGCCGCATAGACACTTCCGTCCGGTGCCGTGCACAGACTGTAGACCTCTCCGTTTTCTGCAAAATCTTCAAAAAACGTCTCTGGCGTTCCGCTGCCGTAAGGCAGATATTCCACTCTCGCCTGTCCGTCCACAGTGAAACCGCCCACATACAGACCGTTCTCTGCCACTGCCGCACAACGGATACTTACGTCTCCCTCATAGGCGACCTGCCATTCCTGCGTTGCCGTATCGGCGCCGAGAACCGTACCACTCGTTCCCTGCTGTGCTGCACGTCCCTGCTGCGCAGCATCCTTTTCCGGCTCTGTCTTTACATACTCATAAGAACCTTCCGCAATCTCCTCGCTGATCTTCGCCAGACTGTACTCTCTCTTTTCCTTAAAATCGATCAGCTCCAGCAGCTGCTCATCCGTAAGCTCCTTCTCCGGCAGGAAAAAGGTACTCCGCGCTGCATAGAAAGCCACGCCCTTTTTGTATTTTTCGGAGTTGTCAATCAGCGTAAGCTCCTTCTTCGGGAAATACCCCTGCTCCAGGTATGCCTGCCTAAGTTCTTCCAGTCTCGCCGTCTCGTTCTCTGTCATCGGTCTGCTGTAAGTATCCGCAGAGACATTTGCCTCCTGCAGCTGGGCAAAATACTCCTCCAGTTTTTCATGATTCATGCTTTCCATCCGTGCCTGATACATTCCGGATGCCGTCACCGTCGCCGACGCCAGTACCAGACAAGCTGCCGCCAGAATCGCCGCCCGCCGGAAGCTGTAATGGTGTCTGCTGCCTCTGCCGTTTTTCTCCAGATGCTGTAAAATATCATCCACCCTCGCATCCAGAACTTCCGATACCGCCATCTGTTCCTGTTCTGCCATTTTATATAATTTTCTATCTAAAAAATCGCTTTGCATCTCCTGCTCCTTTCCGCTGCTACAACATTGCCCGCAGCTGCTCTTTCGCCCGATGCAGACGGGATTTCACTGTGCCCTGCCTACATTCCAGGATCCTGCTGATCTCCGGGATTGTGCACCTCTCATAGTAAAACAGAACGATTACATCCCGATACCCGCCGTCCAACTGCATCACCGCATCCCACAACTCATGATGCTCATCGTAGAATTCCGGAGACAGGTTCTCTTCCCATTCCACCGGACTGGTGCGCTTGTTCTGCCTATAGATTTTTTTCGCCTCGTTGGCTGCAATCTGCAGGATCCAGTTACGAAAACTGTCTGCTTTTTTCAATGTGTCTAATTTCTCATAAGCATGCACGATAGCCTCACTGACCGCGTCCTCCGCATCCGCACTGTTTTGCAGAATCGAATACGCCAGTCGGTACATGGGAAGCGTGTCACTCTTCACATGTTGCACAAACTCTTCTTTTGTCATGACTGCCAAGGTACCACCTCCTTCTTATCGCCGGCTTCACTATATATGAGTCGCGAATGGATAAAAAGGTTCCCTAAAAATAAGGCACCGGATGAATCCAGTGCCTTGCGATGTTTTTCCACCTTAATTTACGTTTTTAGTATAATTGAATTCAGAAATAAAAGTATACTTTCCTTTGCCTTTTCCTTTAATTTCTTCAACAACACCTATTTCTCTTAATTTTTTCATAACGTTCTTAGCTGTCGAAGTTGAACATTTCAATACTCTCTCTATCTCAGGCGCTCCAAATATCTGATTAGTTTCAATTTCTTCATATATTTTTAATATGTTTTTTTTCGTTGGTTCATTATATGCCTGACTATCAATAGCCAACTTTATATTTTGAAAAGACAACTTTTCACTCTCAATAGCCAGCTTTTCACTCTCAGCAGCCAACTTTCCAGATAAATAGCCAACTTTTTCAGCACTGGAATTATAAATAACCGCCTGCAACATGAAAGCATTTGTATGATAAACCGGATCTTTTAATCCAACCTGCTCCAGTTCATTACACATACGATTAACACCCTCACCAAATTCTTTTACAAATTTATAGTTCTTTAAAAACTCTGCAATCTTAGGGTTTCTGGAAAAATGTGTAAAACGAATATTGTCTGCTCTTACAAGTCCCGGAAGTTTCCCAGGACTTTCTACTATGATATGATCATCAAACATTTTAATCTGAATATCTGTACCAGTAATACTGTACGCCCGATGAGTAACAGCATTTACAATCAGTTCTTGTCTGACAAACTTAGGATATTCCTCATCTGTAACAAATGTTCCATCTGATCCCAAGTATGTTTTTTCCTTCACCTGTGTATCCAAATATGCAATTGCCTCATTTATCATATTAAGCAGTGTTCCTTCAAAGATAACATCCTTAATTACATTCATCTCTGTTCCAAATTTTTCTTCGGTTCCCTCATAACGTATAAAACGAATCCTTGCGCGAGGGAAGAAATTTTGCGGATTTTTTCCAAATAACAAAATTGCAGCGGAACTGATTTGTATCTCGCCACCTTTCTCTTTTATAAATCCTCTGTTCTCTTTAAGATATTCCAATGGACTTTTTCCATAATTAATCTTATCTGTATATTCTTTTACAAAGTCCATATCTATATCATCTATCGTAGCATCGGGTACGGCTTTATCTTCAAAGTAACGTTCTCCCTTATCATAATTGAGTTGGAGACGTTCCTCAAAAGTCTGCAATTTAGATTTGTCACCAACTCTTAAGAATACATCATCTGCCTGATTTGCATGTACTTGTGGACTTGCATCAATATGCATTACAAGCACATGATTCTCTCTTCCCTTTTCATCGACACATGGAAGTTTTTCTATTCCGACTTTAACAGTCGGATTGCAGAAATCAAATGGCACTCTCAGTAGTTCATTTAACTTCTTTGTTTCAAAATCAATGCCTTCAATTCTTCTTGTCCTATCGGTTATACCTATTGCAATATCTCCACCATCCGCATTAGCAAATGCAACAATTGGTATTGCTAAATCCTTTGGAGAAATATTTATACTTTTTCGATCAAATGTCTGATTTTCTTCCTTTGATAAAATTTCTTCAATCGTCATTGCATTCACCTTTCATATATTAGTATTATTTTAAATGTAATTTGTTTTTTTCGTATTGTCAAACAAAACCGATCTTGAGGACACAGACTCATATTCCTGACTCCCCGAAAGGTCTTGACCCACGATAATACGCTGCGGGCGTGAGGAATTCCTGGAAAAGAGTTTCGCGGAGGCAAACGAGCGGCAGATCATGGAATATATCTGTGCGCACAGGCAGGAATGCGAGCTAGCGCTGGAGTTTTGTTACGAAAAACAAGGAGGATTACTCTATCCGCCGAAATTCCCGCCAAAAAGCGATGGTCTCCTGCAGATCCGCTTCGTCTTCAAACAATTCCAGCTGTTTTGCCACTTCGATTGCAAAATCCACATAACCGTTTGCTCTCGAAGTGATGATCCGGTCGGAAGTTACCACATCCTTTTCTCCGGAACGCGTCGATTCTATCCCCTCTAACAGTCCCGCATGTTCTACAACATCCACACCTGCACAGATGGCAGCAATCCGTCCACCCAGGTCATGCACGCTTTTCAGATACTTCCATACCTCCGGAGTATCTATCTTCTCAATATCTCCTCCCGGAATAATCAGCAGTTCCACATCCTTCGGATCCACATGCTCCAGCTGCTCCTCCGGCACGATCCGGTATCCTTCCGTGGCGGTGATTTCTTTTCCGTCCGGAGATACAAACTGCATTTCTTTTCCCGTTACCTTCAGAAAATAATTCAGTATCACAATTTCGTAAATACAACTGGTATCATACAACAATACTACTGTTTTCATCCGCTCTCTCCTTTTTCTGCCTTATAAGTCAATTTTCACGTAAATCAAAAATGCTGGCATATTTTTATAAAAATATCCCGATTTTCATGTCTTTTAATGTATGAAAATCGGGATACCCTAAGTTCCTCAGAATACTACTTTATAACGAAATATCGATTACCGATGCAGGTACGGTCGGGACACCGATCCCAGCGGCATCGGCAGAAAAAGATGTCCCGGAGGATCCGGCAGATAAGCTCATGCCGCCTCCGGAGGGAATGCCGAGATTGTCCTTCATTTTCTCCAGACGGTCAAACACTGCCTTGAGGTATTCCGCATCTGCCTTGACGATTTCTTTCATCTCTTTGTTGCGGTGCTTGATCTTCATCATCTTAATGTCTGCAGGATCGATGTCCTTCTTCACAGAGAGCATGGTATCGGATAACTCATCCATTCCCATCTCATCCATCATATCCCGCATACTGTCAGACAGTTCCTGCATCATCTCGGAAGTAAAATCGCTTATTTCCACCATAAGCTCACTGGTCTGTAACAAGAATTCATCCAGCTGTGGATAATCATATTTCTCCAGATCCATATCGCTCTGTGCATCCGAAGCCTCACAGGGCAATTCCTCTTTGGCTTCCGGGTCCGTATTCTGATCCGTGTCTGAAGTTCTCTCTTCTTCGTCCGTGCAGACTTTTTCACCCTGCCAGATTCCTCCGGCTGCCTTTGCCATTTCCTCTTCTTCCAGATGCTTTGCCTTTTTCTTCGCTACACGCTCCATAGCTTTGGCATGGTTGATCGCTGCTTCGATCTCTTCATCATCATAATTGCCGCTCTGCTTCTGCCGTTTCAGGCGCAGGACTTCTCTCCGCGCCTGCCCGGCTGCCTGCTTTGCCGCCTGGGACGTCTTGCTCCGCAGTATTTTGGATGAAATATTTTTAAACTGATATTTCAGTTTTTTCAGAGCTAGCGTCGTGTTTTTCGTCTGCTGCCTCTGATTGCGCAGAGCTTCACTGTAGCTCAGCGTGCTGGTAACGATAGACTCCTGTCCCAGGCTGTTTGCTGCCTGCGTCTGCGTACTCCGGCTGTCCCGGGCAAGCATCCGTTTAATATCACTGACCGAATTTTTCGAAGCAGTCGTGTTATTCTGCTGCCCGAAAATGCCGTTTGCACTGCTCTGGTTCGTCCTACTCCCGAAGGTGATCTGCGTCGTTCCCCGGCTGTTCGAGCGCACGAACGTTCCTCCATATTTCCCCATAGAAACCATACAATATCACCTTACCCTCTGAAATCGATGTTCTGACCCACCTGACGTTCACTCTGGGTCTGCACCTCGTCACTCCGTGTGTTGAAATTGTAGGTATCTATCCTGGAAAGCAGCTCCTCGATGGAATTGGCGGTAATGGTTACCGTCTCTTCCGTATCATCACTCTCTGCCCGCTTCTCCTTTAACTGCTCTTCCTTTTCTTTCTTTGCAGCCTTCTTCTCCGCAGCTTTTTTCTCTGCTCTCTTCTGCTCGCCTTTTTTCTCGATTCTTGCCTTCTGCTCGGCGCTGGATTTCTTCAATACAGCGAAAAATGACAGTGTTCCTCCATCATTTACCTGCATTCCAAAGCCCTTGACCTGCGCACCGGAACTCTGCAGGTTGGTCTTTAACTGTTGTATCTGTGCAGCGGCACCGCTCAGGATTCCCTCATACTGTTTGCGGAATTTCTCGTCTGTTGCCATCTGTTCGATCTTGTCCTCATCAATGAGAACAACCGTCTTATAGCCATTGGCATATTTTGCAGCATTGGCTTTTGCATTCTCCTTCTGATCTCTGCTGACCAGAATAAAATCATAATTTCCGTACCTCTTCTTCAGCTGCTCATAGTATTTCGCAGCCTTCTCCGACAGCTCCGGCTGACCGATGATTCTGCCGTAATCCTCAGTCTTTCCTCTGGTCTGTGCCGTTTCGGACGTCTTTCCCGTACCTGTTGTGCCGGCTGTCTTATCCGGTGTTCCGAATGCCTCCGACTTCTTCGTCTTCGTACTCTTGCTGTAATCACTCTGCGCAGCATACGCACCTATGCTGCCGGTTGCTCCGATTCCCGCCATAATTATCTCCTCCTTGAAAATAAATGCCAAATCCGTTTGTTTACCGGTTCCTCTATTGAGAATATCGGACAACTTCTCCGACTTTTTTATACACACCAAAAGGAAACATGCAAAAAGCAAAAAAAAAACCGTTTTTCTGCACCCTTTGTGGATCAGAAAAACGGTTTTCCTGTAAACTTTATCCTAAATTACTATTGATTCAAATGGTTGATCGTAACATGCAGCTCTCCCAACAGCTTCTTAATGTCCGCACTGGAGGTCGCCATATCTCTTGCTAACTTCTGTACTTCCGTTGCCACCACGGCAAAGCCCTTGCCCTGATCTCCGGCTCTTGCAGCCTCAATCGAAGCATTCAGTGCCAGAATCTGCTGTCTCTTGCTGTAGCCATCGATTTCCTTGGTCTTGTCCGTTGCTTCCTCGATCTGTTCCGCAGCTTTCGTAATGCCACCCTTTAGCTCACCTACCAGATTCTCGTTTTTCCTGTTGACGTAGCTGGCTCTTACGAACATGTTGATCACATCTCCCAGCAGATTTGCCGAAGCGTCGATCTGCTCCCTTGTCTTTACATTTACCTTTTTCAAGGCCTTGATATATTTATCCTCATCAATGCCAAGTTCTCTTGCTGTCTGACGGAACTTCTCCTCATCCGGATTCTCCGGCAGCACCTGTCCTCCGATAATACTGCCCAGCACGGTTCCATCCTCCAGTGTGATCGGAATGCCGAAATCCACAAGTCCCGCATGGCAGGGATACACACCATGGCCTTCTCTGTCACACTGCTCGCAGCGCTTTTTCCCCTCTGCGCTTCCTCTCGTCAGATCAATACAGAACTCCGTAAAATTATAACAGTCACTGATGTATTTTCCGTCTGCACCCACAGCCACGGTTGCCAGTCCCGTGCTGTTTGCCCAGTTCTTCATGATCTGCTCAAATTTGTCCATGTCACAAAAATCCTGAATCTTCATATAACTTCCTACTTTCCCGGTTGTCTTAACCGCTGAACGCATCAAATCCGGTGGCTTTTTGTCCCGGTATCATCTTATATTTGCATAAAAAATTATACCACATTTTTCAATATTTTTCGCCCTTTTTAATATTTTTACAGATATTTTTTTCGACATTATCTGCCTGAATGCAGTATTTTGTATGGCTCTGAATAGTTAACAAAAATAAATGAAATGTAGAGCCATCTATAGTATAATTATCTGGATAAAAATATTGAAGCAGACCAAGCGAAAAAGGAGGTACCGTTAATTGAGGAAAACGAAGCTATTCATAAAAATAATATATGTTCTCATTCTGATATTATCTACAGCCCTGCTCAGTGCCTGCTCCGCCAGCACCTCCGATAGTGCAGAAAAATACATTGTCCTGATCGGCGAAGATCCTGAGATCACAGAAAAACTTTCTGACATTGATCTGCTTGTCATAGATGCGGAATATTTTTCCCAAAATGACATTGCCCGTTTAAGAGAAAATGGTATCCATGAAATCTACTCCTATATCAATATCGGATCGATCGAGAACTTCCGGTCCTATGATACAGACTTTGAGAAATATACTCTGGGTGCCTATGAGAATTGGCCGGAGGAAAAATGGATCGATGTCTCAGCTCCGGAATGGCAGGCATGTGCAGCTTCCAGAGTAGACTCTCTGGTGCAGAAGGGTGTGGACGGCTTTTTTGTCGATAACACGGATGTATACTATAACTATCCGCAGGAATCCATCTATGACGGAATCCTTACGATTCTGGACTATATGGACCATACCGGCAGAAAGATCATGATCAACGGCGGGGACTGTTTTGTAAAAAAATATCTTACAGCTGAAAAAAACGTTCTCATCGATGGGGTAAACCAGGAGAACGTTTTTACTGCGTACGATTTTTCAAATGATACCTATACCATAAACGATAAAAGTACACGTGAATACTATACTGATTATTTAGATTTTGCTATGTCACACGGCTGTACCGCTTATACTCTGGAATACGCAACGGTTCCTGCCATCCGCAGACAAGCAGCCACCTACGCCGCGAAACATGGATACATCTGCTGCATTTCTGATAATATTGGGTTATGTCTGGAAAAATAACATATTCCTATCAGCCGCCATCACAGAAATGTAATGACACAAGTATCCAGATGCTTTTGCTTTGTCTGTTCATCCGCATCAGCAGCTGTGCACAGATCACAATAATAGCATATATTGTAACCTCCCTGACCCTTGGTGTTTTCTGTCACAGCATAGTATCCTGCCTTCAGCTTCACAGTCTGCCCACTTAAAAAGTGAATCTCTCTGAGTTCATAACCGCCTTCTCCAATATTATCCACCAGCGGCACCTGCGGATTATACACTCCTGTAGAAGCATAATCCAGCTGAATCTCCGTATAATAATTCTTCAGATTCGCCTGATCTGCCGCCACCTTTGCCTTATGTATATAAGACAGATACTGCGGTGCCAGTACTCCCACCAGCACTGCCATGATAGCTATTACAATGATCAGCTCTACTAATGAAAATCCCCCGTTTCCCTTCTTTCCTTTTGATTTTTTCATGACTTTTCTCTCCATTACATTACAATACATTCCGCAGGCATCAGGCCCACTGATTTTCTCCGTCATGATTTTATCATTTCCAAAGTAAATGTCAATAAAGTAATTATTAAATATATATGATGCCAGGGTCAAAAGGTCTAAGCCCACATGAGCTTGCTCATAAGTGGGTGAAAGACCTTATGACCCGCCCCGATATGAGCATAAAAGTGGGATGATAATCCCACGATATGCGAATAGAGGGTAGGATTGTGAGAGTGCATAGCACGGAACAATCCGTAGGCATCAAAGTCGGGGGCTTTTGACCCCGACATCATATATAAGAAAGACCTGCATGGTCTTCCCAGGCAGGTCTTTCTTCCGGTCATATATTCAGTTTTATCAGTTCTTTATTATTCGCAAAGCTTGGAAAATGCATCCGCTACGAACTGAACCTTAGGTCCGATGATTACCTGAACGGAGGTCTTACCGGGTTTCATGACACCGGCTACGCCTGCAGATTTGATCACCTTATCATTCACTGCGGTAATGTCTTTTACTTCCAGTCTCAGTCTTGTGATGCAGTTGTCAATGCTTGCAATGTTGTCCTTGCCGCCGCAGCCTTCCAGAATGGTTGCTGCGATTGCTGCGAAATCATCATTTGCCAGCTCGATCTTCTTCTCTGCTTCTACATCATCATCTTCTCTACCGGGGGTCTTCAGATCCCATTTCTTGATAGCGAAGAGGAATACGAAGTAGAATACAACAAATGCTGCGATACCCAGAGGGATGATCAGCCAGATTCTGGCTGCTGCAGGCAGGGAGGATGAGAAAAACAGATCCATCGCACCTGCGGAGAAGCTGAAGCCTGCACGGAAGCCAAGAGCAACAGTGATCATGGTGAAGATGCCGTACAGTGCTGCATAGATCACATACAGTCCGGGAGCTAAGAACATGAATGCAAACTCAAAGGGCTCGGTAACGCCGCAGATGAAGGAACAGATTGCTGCGGAAGCTACCAGACCGATCGCTGCCTTTTTCTTGGCGGGCTTTGCACATTTTACCATTGCCAGAGCTGCACCGGGGATACCGAACATCATACAGGGGAAGAAGCCGGACATATACATTCCAAGGCTCCAGGATACATCAGCGCTTGTCTCACCTGCCCAGAAGTGCTTCAGATCTCCAAGTCCGATGGTATCGAACCAGAATACGTTGTTCAGTGCGTGATGTAATCCGGTAGGGATCAGCAGACGGTTCAGGAAAGCATAAATGCCGGCACCGACTACATCCAGACCTACAATGGCTTCACCGAGAGCTACCAGACCGCCGAACAGTAAAGGCCATACGAACAGCAGTACAACAGATGCCAGAATAGATACCACACCTGCTACGATAGCTACACAGCGCTTACCACTGAAGAAGGATAGCCAGTCGGGAAGCTTGGTATCCTTGAACTTGTTGTAGCACATGGAACCGATAATACCGGCAATAATACCGATAAAGGGATTCGCAATCTTATCGAATGCCAGTGTCTTGGTAGCATCCTCAGCGATGGAGGGCATAATGGTCGTAACAAATCCGGTAGACAGAAGTGTTGTGAGCATCAGCCAGGAAGCCAGAGCTGCGATGGCTCCGGTACCGTCATTTTTCTCTGACATACCGACACCTACACCGATTGCAAACAGGATCGCCATGTTGTCGATCAAAGCACCACCTGCTTTTACGAGGAACAGACCGATCAGATTTGCCACGCCCGAGATCTCACCACCCTGCATTGTTGCCGGGCACAACCTGTAACCAATACCCATGAGGATACCGCAGATCGGCAGAACCGCTACGGGAAGCATTAACGCTTTACCCAGTTTTTGAAGAAACTTCATACATTTCTCCTCCTTTACATTATACTCAACCGGAACAGCTCCGGTCAGTTTCGTTAGTTGATACGGACGTACCGCTCTTAAGAGATCTGGAGCACGTCCTCGCCGGGAGATACCTCTCCCTCCTTCAGAATACTGATCTTGTTATATTCATCGGTATTGCAGACCAGGACCGGAGTGATGATATGCAGTCCGGCTTCCTGAATCTTCTCCAGATCCGCATCCAGCAGAAGATCGCCCTTTTTGACATGATCTCCGGCAGCAACATGTGCCGTGAAGGGGGCCCCCTTGAGCGTCACGGTGTCCAGTCCGATGTGGATCAGAAGCTCCGCTCCCTGATCCGTTGTCATGGTAATCGCATGAAGCGTATCAAATACCACGGTCACCTCTCCGTCTGCGGGAGCATATATTTTCCCCTCAGAGGGGATCACTGCAAATCCGTCTCCCAATATCTTCTCGGAAAATGTAGGATCCGGTACCTCCGTAAGAGCAACTGCCTTCCCCTTACAGGGAGATCCGATACAATTCCCTTTTCGTTTACCTTTCAAAAAATCTAACATGTGAACTCCTTTCCGTCGATATATACCGCTGCAATGTTCAGTTCCTGATCCAGGAGTACGAAATCTGCCCTCTTACCAACGGATATACTGCCCACTTCATTGAAAATGCCGATCTCCTTCGCCGGATTCTCCGTGGCACACATCACTGCCGTCTCTAACGGCAGACCGACCGTTTTTACTACAAACCGCATACAATCCATCAGATTCGTCGCCGATCCGGCGATCGTGCCGTCATGCAGGGTAGCCAGATTGCCTCTGACGGTAACCGGCTGTCCTCCAAGAGTATATTCACCATCCTCCAGGCCTGTTGCACGCATACTGTCACTGATCAGGATCATGCGGTCAGCACTAAACATCGCAAATGTTGCACGGATCACTGACGGATGAATGTGTACACCATCACAGATCAGCTCCGGATGACATTTCTCTGAATCTCTCACTGCTCCGATCACGCCGGGCTCCCTGTGGTTCAGCGGCGGCATTGCATTATATAAATGTGTCGCATGCGATGCTCCATGTTCAATGGCTTCCCTTGCTGTATCATAACCCGAAGCTGTATGCGCCAGTGAAATGACCACTTCTCCTTTGGCTCTGTCGATAAATTCCATCGCTCCCGGCTCCTCCGGTGCGATATCTACCAGCTTGATCAGCCCATTCGCTGCTTTCTGCAGCCGGCTGAAATATTCATAATCGCAGTGCATGATATTTTCCGCCGCCTGAGCACCCTTTTTCGCCGGACTGATAAAAGGTCCTTCCATATTGATGCCCACCAGGTGGGATCCACCGGAATACTCATAGCTGCCGGCATTTTTCATGACCTCCAGCAGTTCATCCTTAGGGATCGTCATGGTAGCCGGGCAGACACTTGTCACACCGACAGATGCTTCATATGATGTGATGACATCCAGTGCTTCCTTCGTACCGTCACACATATCTGCGCCCTTACAACCATGGAAATGAATATCCACCAGTCCCGGTATCAGATACATGCCTTCCGCATCCACAACAGCTTCCTCACCTGCCGGTTCCCCGGTACAGCTTACGAACCTGCCGTTCTCCACGGCTGCATCCCCTCTGACAAACCGATGCTCCTCTGTATATATATTTGCATTTCTGATTCTCATGACCTATCAGCTTCCCCTTTCTTATTCAGAAAGCTTACTGAGTGCTGCTTCGTCTGCCACCAGCGTCACATCATTATGAAGCTGTAATACCGATGCCGGCACCTGCGGTGTAATGGGGCCGAAGAAAGCTTTCTGTACGATCTCCGCCTTGTCTTCGCCGCTGGCTACGATCAATATTTTCTTCGCCTGCATAATGGTCTTGATCCCCATGGTATATGCCTGCTTCGGGACATCCTCAGCCGATGCGAAGAATCTCTTGTTGGCTTCGATCGTAGACTCTGTCAGGTTCACACAATGTACCTGCTTGTCAAAACTCTCTCCCGGTTCGTTGAAGCCGATGTGCCCGTTATGTCCGATTCCCAACAGCTGCAGATCCACACCGCCCAGTGACTGGATCAGTTCCGTATATCTACGGCATTCTTTCTCCGAATCCGGCTCCATTCCGTTTGGCAGATGTGTATTTTCCACCGGGATATTCACATGGTCAAACAGATTCTGGTGCATAAAATAGTAATAACTCTGATCGTTTTCCCGGCTCAGCCCCTTATATTCATCCAAGTTCACCGTCATAACCTCAGAAAAGTCCAGATCTCCCTTGCGGAACCATTCCACCAGCTGTTTATACAGGCCGATGGGAGTGGATCCCGTAGCCAGTCCGAGAACACAATTCGGTTTCATAATAACCTGTGCCGATACGATATTTGCAGCCTTTCTGCTCATATCTGCATAATCTTTTGCTTTGTATATTCTCATGAATCTCTCACTCCATTTCGCATATTTTACTACGGACATTCAGCACCATGGACGGTGCCACACTGAGTTCATCAATTCCCATCTGTACAAATCGTGTGGTCAGTGTCGTATCCGCTCCCAGCTCTCCGCAGATGCCGACCCATTTTCCATGCTTATGCGCTCCGTCAACAGTCATCTGTATCATACGCAGGACTGCCTCATGATGTGGATTATAGAATCTGTCCAGTCTGTTGTTCTGCCTGTCGATAGCCAGCGTATACTGTGTCAGATCATTCGTGCCGATACTGAAGAAATCAACATGCTCCGCCAGCTCCTCACTCATCATGACAGCCGCAGGAGTCTCGATCATAATTCCCTGTTCCGGAATTGCGTAAGGAATCTTTTCTTCCTCCAGCTCCTTAGCCACCTCAGCCACGATTTTCTGAATATCCAACACTTCCTCCACGGAAATGATCATCGGATACATAATAGCCAATGTTCCGTATTTTGCCGCCCTGAGAAGTGCTCTCAGCTGCGTCTTAAAGATCTCCGGCTGCTCCAGACAGATCCGGATCGCGCGGTATCCCATGGCAGGATTATCTTCCTTGCCCAGTCCGAGGTAATCTACATTTTTGTCCGCACCGATATCAAGGGTACGGATGATGACCTTTTTCCCTGCCATCATCTGCAGCACCTGACGGTAAGCATTGAACTGTTCTGTCTCATCCGGAAGAGAATCCCTTCCGAGATATAAGAATTCACTGCGGAACAGGCCGATACCCTCCGCATCATTCTCCAGTACATATGCCACATCCGATACGCTGCCGATATTGGCATATACATTGACCTTGCGTCCGCTCTTTGTCACGGATTCCCGTCCCTTGTAATCTGCCAGCAGACTTCTTAGTCTCTGTTCCGTCTGCTGTGCCGCTTCTGCCTGTCGGAGCTGCTCTTCCTCCGGATCCAGGTAAAATACCGCTTCCCTGCCGTCCACAATAGCACGGGTTCCGTTATGGATTTTCTCCAGTTCCAATGGTACCCCTATCAGTGCCGGAATATTCATCATACGTGCCAGGATCGCAGTATGGGAATTCGTTGAGCCATGTACTGTGACAAAGGCCAGGATCTTACTCTTATCCATCTGTACCGTCTCACTGGGTGTCAGATCATCTGCCACAATGATCGACGGCTCCATGGTACTCCAGTCAATCTGCTCCTCGCCGGACAGATTACGGACGAGCCGGTTGGAGATATCCCTGACATCCGCAGAGCGGGCCTGCATATATTCATCATCCATGTTGGCGAACATCTCTGCAAAATTATCACCGGTCACTGCCACCGCATACTCTGCATTCACTTCTTCGTTCTGAATCATGCTGTGAATGGCATCCTGATAATCGTCATCCTCGAGCATCATCTGATGCACCTCGAAAATGGCCGCATTGACTTCTCCGACCTCCTGCAGAGCCTTCTCGTATAACTGCCCCAGCTGCGTCATCGTACGTTCCTTAGCCGCATCCAGCCGTTTCAGTTCTTCCTCTGTGTTATCGATATGGATCCTCTTAACGAGACTGTCCTTTTTCTTCAAAACACTGACAGGTCCGATCGCTGTTCCCTTATATACGGATTTTCCAATATATTTTTCCATTTTCTACCTTCCAAACTCTGTCGTGCAGGTCTTCTCCTAGAGGTTCTCACGGAAAAACTTCTGAAGCTCTGCTGCGGCAGTATCTTCATCCGCTCCTTCTATCGTGACTTCCACGTTGTCTCCGTGCTTCACGCCCATTCCCATGATCGCCATCAGCTTGCTTGCTGCAGCTGATTTCCCCTTACAGGAAAGTGTCACTGTACTCTGATACTTTTTCGCTTCCTTGGCGAGCAGTCCCGCAGGACGTGCATGCAGACCGATTTCATCCTTAATGATATAGCTGAACTGTTTCATCGGCAACATTCCTCCTTATTTTATATTTCTTGCTTTAAATATGTAGCATGTTGTACATACTTTTCGTTCATCTGGCTGATTACATATACATATTACCCATCTTTTTATTGTTTGTCTACATCACTTTTGATAAATTGTATATTTTTGAACATTATCGTAAAATTTTGTAAACTTTTTAATAAAAAAATTTATAGAAAAAGGATGCCTGCTTATCTGGCACCCTTTCTTGGATCATTCTTTTGGTTTTGTTATTTGCTGTAGTCAGCTCCATTTCCTATTCGACCGCTATCTCCACGTTTTTTCCACTGAAGGCCACTCCATACTTATAGATTGTCTGAATCCCGGCATTCTTCATCTCTGTATCATATTTTTTATCCGTAATCTGCTTCAATGCGGCTTCAGACATATTTTTCAATTCTTCATCACTGCAGTTTTTCCCGGCTTTCAGTTCAATCAATATACCCGGCATCCCCTTGCGGATAGGTTTTAACTGAATATCATACCGGCCGTCACCGGACTCCCTGTTAGAAGTCGCAAAAGTTCCACTCATCAATGCACACAGTCCCAGCATAAACCCATGATAAAAATTCTCTCCGGCAGTATCGAAAAAACTCACTGACTGCGTCAGTAACATTTGGAGCTGCGATTTCAGCCGTTTATGATCACCTGAAAAAGTGGCCTCCTGAATCGAAATGGCTGTGGCCTGTGGAATTATATTTTCCATACGTTGTAGAATCTCTTTGTTATATACCAGAGAAATCTCACGGTTTGGCAATGCAACCTCACATAGGAAATCCCCATTGAAAGAAAGAGATGTATTCAACACTTTTAAATATCCAGTCATAAGCAGAAAGCTATAAATAGTCGATGGATTGCTTTTGATCTGTGGATAGATCACATCCGTATCAATAAATGTGGTAAAAGTTTCACCATTGACCAGAGAAGTAAGGCGGTCATATATCTCATTGTCTGCCACCGCAAGTACTTCACCAATGACATCATTACTTCCCGTAGATACCCAGAAGGGTCTCGGTTCACATTTGTTGCTGAAATAACTGACCACCGACCAGGGATTGAAAATTTCTGTCTTTCCAAAGAGATAGCCATCATACCACTGACATATTTCGTCGTATTTATCAGCCGCGTCATAATATGCTGCCATCTCCCGGACCTCGTCTGCCGTAAATCCGAAGTAAGCGCTGTATTTGTTGTCCAGCACAGAATTAATAGACAGGTTGTTCATTCCACTAAAAATACTTTCTTTGGCTACCCGCAAAATGCCGGTGAGGAACCCAAATGACAGATGACTGTTGTCCTTAAAACCTCCTGAAAAAAGATTCCGCATAAACCGGATAATCTTGTCGTAATAGTCCTCACTGTGCCCTTGTTGAATGGGAGTATCATACTCATCAATGATGATAACCGGCGCAACATCATAATGGCTGTGAAGCATTGCGGACAGATCAAGGAGTGCCGAAGATAATTCCACCTCTGTTGCACTGCCATTGACCAGCCTTTCATAGACTTTTCTGCTGTATCCGTCACATTTTTCACTGCTCTGTAACTCTTTGTGCCGCTGTGCCTCTTTTGCAAAAATGTCACGAAGTGCCGCAAAGGTCTCTTCCCATGTGTCAAACTTCACGTCCTTGAAAGTCAGAAAGATCACCGGATATCTGCCTTGGTAATCTCTATACTTTTGTCCGCAGGACCATATTTTTTTATCCCGGAAATACACAGAAGTATCTTTATCACTTCTTTCAAAATAAGTGCGCAGCATATCCATATTGAGTGTCTTGCCAAAACGCCGGGGGCGGGTGAAAAGTGTTACCATGGGGCGTTCATCAATAAAGTCTTTTATCATCATCGTCTTGTCGATGTAATAGTACTCCGAAGCCGCAAGGCAATAGTTAGACACACCAATAGGCAGCGGGAGCTTCTGTTCACACTCCCATGTTTGTCCAGGATTCATTTCAGCCATAATGCGATACCTCCACGTATCATTTTACAAATATAGCTTACCTATTTTACAGGACTTTGTCAATTAAGGAAGAAGCAGCCCGGATCTCTTCCGGCTCCGGCATAGAACATAACGCACCTTTTCTGGTAACAACGATGGATGCGGCAGCATTTGCAAATAAAAGCATCTCACGTATATCCTTCTCTGTCAGGGCATCTGTCCCTAATTCCAGAATCCGGCTTAAGACTGCCCCGCAGAAGGTATCTCCGGCTCCGGTCGTATCAACGACATGCTCCTGATGGATCCCCCCGCAATATATTTTCTCATCCTTATAATATGCTATACTGCCTTTATTCCCCAATGTAACAAACAATATTTTTATGTCAGAGTTGTCCCGGATAAAGGAAACACCTTTCTCCAGACTTTCCTGTTCCGATACAAAGGCAACTTCCTCTTCCGATATCTTCATGATATCACATTGCTTCATCCCATACAGGATCCTCCTTCTGGCTTCTTCCGGTGTCTTCCACAGGGAAAGCCGCAGATTGGGATCAAAGGAGATCAGGCATCCATTGTCTTTTGCCACCTGAATGGCATACTGTGTTGCTTCATAATTTTTATCATGCGTCATGGACAAGGAACCATAATGGAAAATTTTGGATCTTTTTATCAGTTCTCCGTCCACTTCTTCTTTCCCAAGCATCATGTCAGCACCGGGATTGCGATAAAAGGAGAATTCTCTCTCTCCATCTGCTGCTGTATGTACAAAGGCAAGCGTTGTAGGAATACAGGTATCCTTAACCAGTCCGTCGGTCAATATTCCTTTACTCCGGATCGTATTTTCCAGGAAATCCCCAAACATATCTTTCCCGACTTTGCCGATAAATGCAACGTGTTTATCCAGTTTTCTTAACATAGCCAGCACATTGCAGGGTGCCCCTCCCGGATTGGCTTCGAACAGCATATGATTCTGTCCGGAAGTCCCCGCCGTAGTAAAATCAATTAACACTTCTCCAAGTGCTGCTACATCCAGATCTTTCTTCATAACTATGGTCTCCTCTTAATTAAGCATCAAGAAGTGTCTGAAATTTAAGCTTAAATTTCAGACACTTCATATTGTCAGGCTTCTGTTTCAGGGAACAAATCCGGTCTTAAATGTGTCATATCGGTAGGATTCTTCTCTATGCGTTCAATAGGATTCGGGCAATAAACATTATATGTTTCCCTTGAGTTCATTTTAATAAACGTTCCGGGATCATTCAATGCTTCTTCCTCTTCCTTTGTAGGTCTGTGCGGTCTCGTATATACATACGCAATGTGGGGATACAGACTGTCTCCCGGGGTCTTTCCGAAGACACTCTGTTTTGCATGGAAATACAAAGCCGAATAACCACCTGCATCAACATGTGCAAGTCCTCTCGGCAGAATAACCAGATCCCCTGCCTTAAATTCATAGTATTCTTCCTCACAGGTTTCATCACCTACACCAATAGTAACACTGCCCGACCCGGATAAGATGAATTTATACTCTTCTATATCCGGATGTGAATGAGAATCGAACGGTCTCTCTTCATCTGAGGATGCTAATTTTTCTGCCAGATTACAGATAGCAATATCGTCTGTCCATGTCAATGGATAACTGGATTGCCTAAGTCCTGCATTTGCATTATAAACAGGTGGTGCATCTTTACGTTTCAGCACTCTTGCTCCCAATACTGTGGCATTCTTTTTTGCCTCTTTTATATTGCTGATGATATGTGTCTGCTCATCTATAGGTGTTACTTCAGCATACAGATCATTAATATCATAAGTTCCGCTTTTCTCTGTATAATCGCTCCTGACATTCTCAAGGTTAATGTATTCTGATCTTTTGCCCGACACATTTCCAAAATCCAGTTGCCGCGTCATTGTCTGATCATAACAGGTATAATTTCCCGGTTCTTTCTGATTATTACTTTCAGCTTCCGTTGGTCTGGAAGGTTTATTTACAGTAACCACCGGATGAGGGTAACGATTCGTTCCGGCTACCGTTCCAAACACTCCCGTCCTGGCATGGAAACAGATTGCTTTCCATTCTCCCTCCATATAGTAAGGCACTTCTCTGGGAATGATTACCACTTCCTGCTCGGTGAAATCATATACTTCAGTTTCAAAGCTTTTATTATCATCTCCAAAGATTACTTTTCCACTTCCCTCCAGAATGTAATAATATAAATTTACATCCGGATGATATTGGATTGTCCATGCTCTGTCATTATCTGTCTTTGCTTCTTTTTCAATATAAGTGAACATTCCCAGGTCATTGACCTCAGATAATGGATAAAACCACTGTCTGCATGCTGATTCATTGACATATACCGGTACCGCATCTGCACCACGAATAATTCTGGCTCCGGGAACAAGCGGATTTTTTGCTGCCTCTTTCATATCCTTAGCACATTGTAAAATATCTTTTTCTTGGATACTTTTTCAAGAAATTCCACAAACTCGTCCTTGGTCTGAATGGAATCCATGCCTGCTTCTTTTACATATTTGCTGTTGAGCCAGAAACAAAAGATTTCCATAAACATAGGAACACCTTTTCCGTCACTCATTTCGATAAAGGATTCCGGATATGCCGCTTTAACTTCATCCGTGAGCACATCATCCAAAGGCTCCAGATATCCTGCGTTAACAACCGGAAGCAGCATTTCCTGATCAGCCGAAATTACATCGATCGTATCATCTCCCGATGATAAAATTGTCATGAATTTAGCTGTTCTATCTGCGGTATTTGTAGGCATGGCAATAACTTCAATATCAAGTCCGGTTGCTTTTTCTGCCGCATCCAGATAATCCTGGAAATTGCTTTGCGTCGCAGCATCATCTAAAAACATGGTCAACTTATTATCTCCGGTTGTCTCACTACTGTTGGTTGTCACTGATCCGACTGTTGCTGATCCAGCTGTGCTTTCAGCAGGCTCAGAAGCATTTCCGCACCCGCTCAGCACTCCAACAGTCATAGCAAGGCACATTAACATACTTACAATTTTTTTCTTCATTTTCTTATCCTCCCTAAATTAAACGTTTTGCCACTGACCTGTCTGATTACTTTTCAAACAGGCTTCAACAATTTTAGTAACATACCATCCTTCCGCAAAATCCGGACTCTCATAAACAGCCTCAGTTTCATTTAATATGCTTCCGTAGAAAATCTCAAAGCCTTTCTCAAAGGCATCCTTCCATCCTACCGAATGTCCATCCGGCAGATCTGCAAAGCATCTGATTTTTTCAGATAAATTATTTTTACCTGCATAAATAATCTCATTCCCGGAATCCTTGTGGCCTATCCACAAATTTGCCGGTGTTTCCTGCTGCCACTCATAGGCTTCCTTTGTTCCACTGATTAAGATTTTTAGATTATTCTTTTTTCCGGCGCATACCTGTGTGACGTTTATGTTTCCTACCATCCCTCCTTCCAATCTGAATAGAATAATGGCTGCATCTTCATTTTCAACCGATACCGGTTCTCCTTTACTATCACAGTCAATCGGTCGTAGAGAAAACGTATCTGCCTGCTTTGTCATATATCGCTTCTGATACTGCTTATGGAACATCGCATATACGGACACAATCTTCTCTCCTGTAATAAACTGGATCGTATCAAAGCAATGAGAGCCTATATCTGCCACTGCCCTGGATTCACCTCCTTTATCCTTTTGGACTCTCCAGTCAAAATCTGTGTCATATAACAGCCAGTCCTGCAGGTATTCTACCTGAATATGGCTGATCATACCCATTCGTCCATTTTGAATTCTTTGTTGTATTTCCTGTACCATCAAATTATTTCTGTAGTTAAAATTAACAGCTGTCTTTAGTCCCTTTTTGTCTGCAAGTTCTATCAGACTTTCTCCCTCGACAGATTTTATTGTCAATGGCTTCTCACTATATACATGGCATCCTGTCTTCAAGATTTCACAGCTTACTTCATAATGAAAATTGTTTGGTGTGCAATTATGTACAACATCCATGTTTTCATTTGTCAGCATTTCTTTATAATCTGAATAATATTTTTGAATTCCATTTTTTTCACACCATTCACGCATGCTCAGGTTACTGTCGGATCCCGCTACAATTTCAATATAGGGAAGTCTCCTCAGTGCCTCTACATGCTGTTTTCCAATGAATCCTAAACCGATTACTCCAACCCTAATCTTCTTCATACTTTTTACCCTTCTCCGGAAAGTTAATGAATTGTTTCAAGTATTGCCGGCTGATCTTTAATGAATTTTCAATGCTCTCCTTATCATTCTCAAAAGATTTATCTTCAATCTCAATACATGCAGCTCCTTTATATCCTGTCTCTAAAAGAACTCTTATATATTCTGACCAGTCCACATCGCCGTGCCCCGGTATGCAGGGAAGCATATACGAAAGTGGCGTTGCTAATATTCCGACATCATTTCTGGCATCTTTATTCACTTTGATATCTTTATAGTGAACATGAAATATTTTATCCTTAAATTCATATAATGGCTTGATATAATCCATCTCTTGCCAGATGAAATGGGAAGGATCAAAATTCAATCCAAGCATATCACTCGGAAGACGCTTAAACAGTTCTCTCCAGATAGCTGGTGATATTGCCAGGTTCTTTCCTCCCGGCCATTCATCCTCAGTAAATAGCATCGGGCAATTTTCAATAGCTATTTTCACGCCCCTATTTTCCGCATAGTTTAAAATCGGCTTCCATATTTTTTCTGCCAATGCCAGGTTATCTGAAACATTTAAGTTCTGATTTCTTCCAATAAAGGTAGTAACCATGTTAACCTTCAATTCCGCTGCTGCATTAATTACCTGCATCAAATGATCAATACTTTTCTTCCGGCATTCGTCATCTTCATCCAGAACATTCGGATAATAAGCCAAGGCCGAAATTGTAACTTTTCTATCCTTGCAATATCTCAATATCTCTTCTGCTTTGAAAGAATCGAGGGTGGATACATCAATATGCGTTACACCTGCATATTTACGTTCCGCTTTTCCTTTGGGCCAGCATGCAACCTCCAGACACTCAAAACCATTTTCTGATGCGAAATCCACCACCTGTTCAAATGAATAATCTGCCATCACCGATGTAATAAATCCCTGTTTCAATAAGCTTCCCTTCCTTTTCCTATTTGTTTTCATGTAATTTACATTTTTCATTATTTTTTACATTTTTATTATACAAATCATTGACTTATTTTTCAATACCCTATATAATTTTCATAACAAGCGATATATTGCTTTTTCGTTTTTAGTGCACTTTTACTAAGTATTGTGAAAATTTTTCATGCAGGAGGGGAATATGGCTATTTCCAAGGATGTAACAATTTCAGAAATTGCAGCAAGAGCCAACGTATCAATTGCAACCGTATCACGCGTCATCAACCAGGCCGGAAACACCAAAGCCGAAACAAAGCAAAAAGTTCTTCAGGCAATGGCAGAATTAGGACTGAATCCCAGTACTTACTGTGGTATTAAGGCCCCCGCAGACTCACGATCCATATTAGTCTGCCTTCCCAACTTTCAAAATCCATTTAATGCTGATGTTATTGAAGGTATCCAAAATGCAGCTATGGCTCGCGGCTACAGAACTTTTTTTTACGCAGCTTCTGATTTACGCTTTTCTTTATATGAATACGAAAAAATTATTGATCAGAACAATTTTTGCGGTTTATTATTAGTACACAATGTTTTAGATACAGAACAGTTAAACAAAATAAAATTAAAATACCCAGTAGTCATGTGTTCAGAGCATTGCAATCTGCCTGATGTTTCTTTTGTCTCCATTGATGATGTTTATTCATCGCAAATAGCAGTCAACTACTTATTATCTATCGGGCGCTCTCGGATTGCCCTGATTAACAGTCAGCTGACAAATGCCTATGCACGTTTTCGCGAAAAGGGCTTTCTCTCCGCCCTGCGCAAGGCCGGTCTGCAGGCAAATAGCAATTGGATCCTGCATATTACAGAAATTGATTTTGACATTGCCGTCTCTGTAATTACTTCTTTATTGAAGGGGTCCGACCGCCCGGATGCAATCTACTGTGTCTCTGACGTATATGGGGCTGCAGCCATCAAAGCAATTCAGAATTACGGTCTACGTGTTCCTGAGGATATAGCCGTGGTAGGCTTTGATAATATCAGTCTGTCAAAAATGGTTGTGCCCGCCTTAACTACCATTAATCAGCCCAAAAAACAATTAGGTCATCAGGCTTGTGAAATTTTGATTAATCTTATCGAAAATCCTTCGACACCTCCACAGCATATTTTGCTGGATACGGAATTAATCGTCCGATCCTCCACCTAAAACATAATCTGAAAAAGCAGGGCAACCGTCCTTACAGACGGCGCCCTGCTTTTTCAATTAGAATACTCATATCTTGAAAATTCAATTTCATCACAGCATCTCACACAGTTCAATCACTTCATGATTAGGACCCTCCACCTTGAAAAACCGGATGCCGGATTTCCAGTATGGCAGCTGCTCCACTTCCGTGCTGAGGAGCCGGTATACTCCCTGCATTTCACGGAACAGTTGATCCACCTTCTCCACGGATAATGCGATATGATCGATGCTGCCCGTGGCATCTGCGGTAGTCTCGCTTTCGTACACCTCCAGCATCACGTTGTGTATTCTCAGGAAAGCCACTCTGTGTCCCTGATAATTCTCCTGATTTATGATCTCGAATCCCAGAGAACGGTAGAAATCCAGAGTCTCCTGATATTTCTGTGTAGGGATCCCGATGTGCTGGATCCCCTTTATGTGTAATTTATATAAATACTTGTCCATGGCTGATGCCCCTTATCCCTCGATATGATATACTCTTGCTTCATAGGGCTGCAGATGCAGAGTATCTGTGATCTTCGTCCCCGGGTAATTGGATATCAGCAGTTTTGCTGACTTTTCAACGAATTCCGCAGGAATTTCCAGATCCATAGCTTCTCCTGCAAAATTACATACAACCAAAAGCTTTTCCTGTCCCAGGATTCTCTCATAGGCATAGATCTTATCATGCTCAGGATACAGCAGTTCATAGGATCCATATACCACAATCGGATAATCCTTGCGCAGACGGATTACTTTACGATAGAAATTCAGGATGGAATCGGGATCCTCCTCCTGGGCTGCCACATTGATCTTTGTGTAACAGGGGTTAGTCATAAGCCAGGGTGTACCGGTGGTAAATCCGGCATTTTTCTCCGCATTCCACTGCATAGGAGTTCTGGCATTGTCTCTGCCCTTACGATTGATATAACGCATCATGTCCTCTGGTGTGATCCTGCCATCGGATGTATATTCTTTATAAGCATTAATGGCTTCAATATCATTGCATTCCTCAATATTATGGAACACCATGTTCTTCATACCGATTTCTTCCCCCTGATAGACATAGGGGGTTCCCTGCATCATATGCAGGCAGACTGCCAGCATTTTAGCGGATTCCTTCCAATATTTTCCATCATCGCCAAAACGGGATACCATTCTCGGCTGATCATGATTGTTCAGATACAAACTGTTCCAGCCCACTCCATTGAGTCCGGTCTGCCATTTACTGAACACACGCTTCAGTTCTACGAGATCCGGCTTTTTGTCTGTCCATTTGGAACCGTTATCACTGTCCACATCCATATGCTCAAAGGTGAATACCATATTCAGCTCCTGTCTGTCAAAGCCGGTGTATTTGATGGCATCCTCCACAGAAGTACAGGGAGCCTCACCCACGGTGATCACATCATATTTAGACAAAACTTCCCGGTTCATCTCCTGTAAATATTCATGCACATGAGGTCCATTCATCACATAAGGCAGGCGGTTGCCGTATTTGGAGCCCGGAATCGGTTCGCCATCAGGATATCCCTCCACCTTGGAGATCATATTGATGACATCCATCCGGAATCCGTCAATCCCCTTATCCAGCCACCATTTCATCAGATCATAGACTTCCGCACGCACTTTTGTATTACGCCAGTTCAGATCCGGCTGTTTCTCGGAAAACAGATGCAGGTAATACATATCCGTCCGAGAATCATATTTCCATGCGGAGCCGCTGAAGTTGGAATCCCAGTTGTTGGGTGGATTACCGTTTTTCCCTTCCTGCCAGATATAATAGTCTCTGTAAGGGTTGTCTTTAGAACTTCTGCTCTCAATGAACCATTTGTGTTCATCAGAGGTATGGTTCACCACCAGATCCAGCATGATCTTGAGATGATGCTCATGTGCCTTCTCCAGCAATTCATCAAAATCAGCCAGAGTGCCGAATTCATCCATGATATCACGGTAATCACTGATATCGTAGCCATTATCATCATTAGGAGATTTGTAGATCGGGCACAGCCACAATACATCCACACCCAGGCTTTCCAGATAATCCAGCTTAGAGATGATACCTCTCAGATCACCGATGCCGTCTCCGTTGCTGTCGCAGAAGCTGCGGGGATATATCTGATATACTACGCTTTCTTTCCACCATTTCTTATCCATATCGTTATCCAACCTTTCCTGTTGTTCTGTCTTTCTGATATTGTTACTTTATTTTTAGATGCCGTGGGCTTTTGTCCCCTGACATTGATACCGCGCCATCACCCCTTGACTGCACCGTCAGTAACACCCTTCACGATATACCGCTGGCAGCTGGTGTAGAATATAATGATGGGGATCATGCACAGGATCAGCCCAGCAGTTGCCAGATCCCATCTCTTGGTAAACTGTCCAAAGAACAGGTACGTCTTTAGTGGCAGTGTCTGCCAGCCTGTCTTATTGATGATCAGATTCGGCAGCAGAAAATCATTCCATATCCACATAACATTCAGAATTGCCACCGTCACTGTAATAGTTTTCAGCAGCGGAAATACGATACCGAAGAACAGTCTTACCATGCTGCAGCCGTCCAATGTCGCCGCTTCCTCCAGATCCAGAGGTACATTTTTAATAAACCCGTGATAAAGCACAATGGACATACTGCATCCAAAGCCCACATACATAAACACGATTCCCGGACGGTTCATAAGATTCAGGTCACTCATGAAGTCTACCAAAGGAAGCATGACACACTGGAACGGGATCAGCATGGAAGCCGCAAACAGCAGGAAGATCACCTTGCTGGCTTTTGTGTTGTAGCGGACCAGTACCCAGGCTGCCATGGATGATACCAGTATGATCAGCACAGTGGACACCACTGTGATCACCAGGGAATTCAGGAAAGAGTGTACAAAATCCAGTTTTTCAAACGCTTCCCGGTAATTGTCTATCCCCAAATGGGAGGGAAGTGCCAGCACATCCAGATAGATTTCCTTCAGTTCCTTAAAGGAGCTGTTTAGCAGCAGGAGGATTGGAGACACAAAGATCAGGGATAATGCCAGCATCAGCAGAATCAGCATTGCCTTTTTCCAGGTTTTCATCTTCATTACATCTCCACCTCCTTACGCTTGCTTAAGATCAACTGTGTTACGGAAATCACGACCACTACGATCAGGAACACCACTGCTTTTGCCTGTGCCTGTCCCAGCTTCGATTCCTTGAATGCCGTATTATAGATATTCAGTGCGATCATTTCCGTGCTGTTGGCAGGACCGCCTGCTGTCAGGGACAGGTTCTGATCGAACATTTTGAAAGAATCTGAAATCGATAGGAACAATCCAATGGTAAATGCCGGTGCCACCAATGGCAGCTTGATTTTCAGAAATGTCTGAAACGCTGTCGCTCCGTCGATTTTTGCAGCCTCCAGATAGGATTCCGGAATACTTTCCAGCTGTGCAATATAAATGATCATCATATATCCTGCCAACTGCCAGGTCAGTACGATCAGCATACCGATAAATCCCGTCTTCTGGTCGGACAGCCAGCCCTGGAGCCAGGTCATTCCTGTATTTTTGCCGATTGCTTCAAAAATAGACACGAAGATGAACTGCCAGGTAAATCCAAGCAAAATTCCTCCGATCAGGTTTGGCATAAAGAACACAGTTCTTGCCAGGTTGGCACCTTTGATCTTGTTGGTCACCAACACTGCCAGTCCGAAGCCCACGGCATTAATGCAGATCACAGAGCAGAGTGCAAATACAAAGGTGAACAGAAACGAATTCCAGAATCTGCTATCGCTCAATAGTTTTCCATAATTTGATATTCCTACAAATACGGCATTTTTACCGATTCCGTTCCAGTCGGTAAAGGAATAGTAGAATCCCTTTACCGCAGGAACCAGAACCACCAGTACAAAGGCGAAAAGTGCCGGGAGGATAAACAACCAGAAGCCTGTCTGTTTTCTTCTCATAATCCTATCTCCTGTTTTACTGCTGTCTCATAGCTTCCCAATCACTCTTGTTCTGTGCGATCACCTGCTCCCAGGTCATGCTGCCTGCCAGATATGCCTGTACATTGGCTGCTACGTTGCTATCCCAACCGGATGGCTGACCGGAGAATACCCAGGGGATGGTCTTGCCTGCATTCATATATCTCATCACTTCCGCAGACAGAGGATCGCTGATCTCAATGCCATCATAATTATCAAATGCAGGAATCAGAGACAATTCATTGATCACAATATTTTTGCCTTCGTCAGACTGATACAGCCAGTTCAGAAAAGCTTTAGCTGCTGTCTTCTCTGCCTCTGACGACTTGGAGTTCACGCACCAGTAATTGGATACTCCTACTGCAATAGAATCCTCAACCACACCCTTCAGAGGGATCGGCAGAATGCCGAGATCCTGCAACAGATCCTCAGATACATTGGAAATCTCCGGAGAGATCCAGTTGCCCTGCTGGATCACCGCTACCCGTTCAATAGCAAGTCCACCGCCGACCTGTGTCGCATAGTCTACGGAATTCAGCAAAGATAAATCGTCCCTGCTGCTGGTATATCTGGTCTCCAGGTCTATCAGATCCTTCAGCGCAGCACCATAAGTATAATTCACCGTCTGACTCTCAAATGCTTTTGCTGCACTTCCAAATTCCTGACTCAGTGCCACATTATTGGTATGTAAACCTACGATCCAGGATTCCTTTGCAGCATATTCCTCGACTGCTTCCAGCACAGGGAACTGGTCTGCCAGAGTACCCGCATCGATCTGGCTCTGCAGATCTGCAAAAGCCTTATCCATCGCATCATAGCTGGTCAGTGTGGAAGCATCGATGCCTGCTGCCTCGAAGATTTTCTTATTGTAGATCAGTCCGTAGCCTTCCACCGCGATCGGCATTCCATATACCTGACCGTCCACCGTCACATTGTCACAGCCTCCTGCAGTCACATGGGATACCCATTCTTCTCCGGTCAGGGGCTCCAGATATTCTTTGTAGCTTGCGATATCATCCGGTCCTCCCAGTGTGAAGATTTCTACCGGGTCATTTCCCAGCATCTTTGCTTTCAGAGAAGAGGCATAATCCGATCCGCCTACTGTTTCCAGATGAATTGTCACCCCCGGGTTCTCAGATTCATATTGCTCAATGGCTGCCTGCAGCGCATCGCTGATCTCATTTTTATTCTGGAAGATATCCACTACCACCTGGTCTCCCGAACCGGTATTCGTACCATCTCCACTCTGACTTTCGCTATTTCCGCAGCCGGTGAACATACCGGTGATCATCATTGCTGTAAGGATACATCCCACTACTTTCTTTTTCATAAGCTATTTACCTCCTTCGCACGTCCTGCATGCTTTCCATACATTACGTTATCCCTATTTTTCGTTTGGTTATGTACATAACTTCTGTATCATCAACATATCACTCTAGTGCAAATATGTAAATAGGTTATGTTCATAACCTATTTAATAGCCAAATGAAAACCTCTTTCTTTTGTACATTTTTGACAATATTTGGGGATTCTGTTATAACTAAGATAGTCTGAGTACAGGAGGAACCTATCTATGACTACTATCAAAGATATTGCCGAGCGCGCCGGAGTCAGCACCGCTACCGTATCCAATGTGATCCATGGGAATACGAAAAAGGTCTCTCCCGCCACGATTGAACTGATCGAGAACTTGATCAAAGAAATGGGATATGTCCAGAAAATGGGACTGAGTGTCCTGAATAACAGCAGTTCCAAAATGGTGGCTGTAGTCATCCATACCCACAAAAAATATGAGGATGCCGTGATCTCCGATCCCTTTTACGGTACGATCATCGGCTTTATCGAAGAAAAGCTGCGTCTGCTGGGTTATTATATGCTGCTTTACTCCACAGATGATGTCAATGAAGTCTTCCGTACTGTCATGGCATGGAATATCGATGGAGTCATTGCCCTGTCCTTCTCCCGCAACGATTGCAATAAGATCTGGCACCTGATCCACAAGCCCGTAGTCTGTATTGATGCTTACGGAATCTCTCACGATGATACTCCCGTCACCAACATTGGTCTGGATGACTCCACAGGGGGTGCCCTGATGTCAGAATATTTGTTACAATGCGGTTATGAAAACATACTGGTATGTGCCACCAACGATTATGGTGTGGATTATTCGAGATGGACCGGTGCCAGAGAAATGTTTGAGGAACTGACTGCCGGAAACAAAGAGAAAAAGATACGTCTGATCAATATCGGTGAGACCCAGATCACCAGAGAAAGCTTCTATCAGCAGCTACTGCGTCAGATTCCCTTTCCAACGAAGACGGCGGCTTTCTTTCTTTCAGATTATTTTGCCATTGAGGCCATCAGTTACTTAGGCTCCAAAGGTATCCGGGTCCCCGCAGACCTGGGGATTGCCGGATTCGATGATATCAATTACGCCCACCTTACCGTTCCGAAGCTGACTACCATCCATCAGAATATGGAACGGAAAGCAGAGCTGGCTGTAACAGAGCTGCTATCTGCCATACAAAATCCTATCTACATGGGCAAGGAGGTATTACTGGATGTCATGCTGATTGCCCGGGATTCCATCTAATTTCTGTGCATCCGGCTGCCGTTCCTCCAGCTCCTCATAGAACCGGTAATTATTCTTGCCGTTCTGTTTGACATAATACAATGCCTTGTCCGCTTTTATATAATATTCTTCAAAGTTGTCTCCCTGTCTGCACATGCACAGACCGCAGGACAGGGATGCCGCTGAAGTCTCCGCCGCAGCATTTTTTGCCGCACGAAAGCTGTCAAGCAGACTTCTCATCCTCGTATTCATTTCTGCTTCCGATACCTCCGGCAGATAGAACAGGAATTCATCTCCTCCCAACCGGCAGACTACTGCGTTCTTCATGCACTCTGTAAGCGTCGCTCCCACCAGTCTGAGGGCATGATCCCCCGCCTTATGTCCATAGACATCATTGATCTTCTTCAGATTATCCATATCCACAAATCCCAGACAGCCACCCTGCTTCTGCATTTTCTCAAGGATCAGTGCCTCACCCTTATGACGCATGGGAAGACCTGTCAGATAATCCAGGCTTTCCCTTGCCTCTCTCTGCCTGGCCAGCTCCAGCTCGCGGATGCGGTCCATCGTCTGGATCAGAGTAACGACCAACAGGACCACCAGTCCGGTTGCGATAAAGATTCCGGACAGAGACACCACTCGATACACTGCTGTCACCTCCAGCATGACTGCGATCATGGCAGCCACCAGTCCGATCAACGGAAGCTTGTAATGTTTCGCTGTTCCCTGGATAAGATCCCTGCAAATGGTGATAAATACCGTCAGGAAGGTTCCTGCGATCACCATGTGGGACAAAAACATTGTCGAGATAAAATCTGCGATATTCAGTACCTGTAAGGCCGTGCATAGTACCAAATTCACACAAGTGGTACACTCTGCCACATGATAGACCTTCCGGTATCTTCCCTGCTGCACACTGTCAATATAGAACAGGATCGGAATCGGGCAGATCATCACAACGAAGAAGCACATATTCGACAGAATAGAAGCATTGGAAACAAACAGCTGGCGCAGCTTCGATTCTCCCAGCATCCACACTGCTCCCAGGATCATGCACCATCCCAGGTACTCCAGATCAAATCTCGTCTTGTATACAATATCGAGCACCAGACTGATGATCAGCACGACCAGTCCGGCAAACAACATCGTACAGGCGATCAAAGTTACCATAAAATAGCAGTGGAACATATATGCCCAGATATCTAATTTATCCCCACAATATACCGTATTGACGACACCGGAATACTTGTGGGTAAAGGACTGCAGTTCGATCCGCACTTCCTTTCCCGCATCCTCGCCTGATGTCTCGCAGAACACATACCGGCTGGCAGAATTTTTCCCAAAGGGCCTGGTATTCTCCGTATCATACACCGTCCTCAGTTCCCCTCCGATGTAAATACGCACATTCTCCAGGGAGGACCTGATGGCGATCGTATTTTCCTTATAATCCTGCGGGAGCACTGACCGTATGACCAGAAGCTCTCCTGCCGGCACATCACATTTGCCCGGAACTGGGATTTCTTCTTCTGTTCCGTCTGCCAGCACCCGGTAAAAGGTTCCCGTAAAAGTAATGCTTTCCTCCGTGACCGTGTCCCTCTCACTGGGGTAAATGCGCTGCCCTAAAACAAAGGCTGCAAGCAGCACAAGGATCACCACATAAAATAAAATTCTTTTATACTTTCGGATCGTATATTTCTCTTCTGTCAACTTTTTTAACCTCATTAAATGATACCGGGGCAGCCCCCGTAAAATGTTTATGGAAAATTCATTCGACAAATCATGCTTTCCGAACTAAAATAGGAATGCGATATGATAATTTCATGATCCTATGAAAGGAGACAACATGATATGAAGAATAAAAAATATTCCATCATTTATAGCAGCTTAACAGGTAATACCAAGGTGCTGGCTGATGCGATCCACGAGGCATTACCACAGGATGAATGTGAGTATTTCGGTGTGTCCGACACAGTGATCCCTTCTTCCGAACTGCTCTATATCGGATTTTGGACAGACAAGGGAAATGCAGATACCAAGACATTACAGCTATTATCGCAGTTAAAGAACAAACAGATTTTTCTGTTTGGAACTGCAGGCTTTGGTGGCAGTGATGTCTATTTCCGGAAAATCCTGAATCAGGTTAAGCAGTTCGTTGACGCAAGCAATGTTATCGTCGGAGAGTATATGTGTCAGGGCAGAATGCCGCAGTCTGTCCGGGAACGCTACTTGAAAATGAAGGAAGCTCCTGATCATCCGGCAAATCTTGATGTATTGATCCAGAATTTTGACTGTGCATTGTCTCACCCTGATGTAGATGACCTGGAGAGACTCAGACAAGCCGTTAGGAACTCATCCTTCTGATAAGACCATAAAATAAGGCAGCCCCACATAGCTGAGTCTGCCTTACTCTCTTTATTTAACATTGATGCCACTGGCATATTGCTGTAGAAACTGTTCCTTCCCGCAGGGTCTGCCAAAATAATATCCCTGCAGATAATCCACCTTCATTTCTTTCATTTTCAGAAGCCATTCTCTTTCCTCGATGCCTTCTGCACATATTCTGACATTAATACTATGTACCATGGGGATGATATTTTTATATAATTCATAATCCCTGTCACTGTTCATCGCCTTGGCAGTAAAATCCCTGTCCATTTTCACGTAACTCGGATTCATATCACGGATACAATGAAGGTTAGAATATCCTGTTCCAAAATCATCGATCACGAAGGAGATCCCGTTCTTTTCCAAGCTTTTACGGAATTTGCAGAACGAAGGTGTCATATCCATAAATCCGCTTTCTGTCATTTCAACGCATAAACATTCCGGCTTTAAAGCATACTTTTGAATCACATCCAAAATATCCCGCTCCACATTGCCCTGCAGGATCTGAACATAAGAAACATTGACATTTATCCTGAAATCCGGAATATATTTCTGCATTTCACAGCACATTGCTGCAGCTTCGTTCAAAATATATCTTCCGGCGGGAATGATCAATCCGGTCTCTTCCAATAATGGGATAAACTCCATCGGTGAAACAAACTCCCGCCCTTCTTCCGTTATCATGGAAAAACGCATCAGTGCCTCTGCTCCAATGATCTGTTCGGACTGACAGTCCACGATCGGCTGATAATTGACTTCAAAGCCTTCATAATTGTTTACAATAGCATTACGAAGTGCTGCTACAATTCTTCCTTTTCGTAAAAAGACCTCATAGTCATCCTGGTCAAAAACATAGAATCCGTTTTTACCCATGCCTTTTGCCTGTTTCAAGGCAAATTCAAACTTTTTGCGGCATTCTTCGGTTCCCTCACAAAATGTTGCTGCATCTATAACACCAATAGAAATAGAAAATATAGCTTCATAATTTTCGGCTATTATGAAATTATGAAGTTTATCTGTAATCTTTTCTTTCAATGCCACAGCGTCTTCTGCGGAGGAAGCTTCTAGATCCACGATCACATACTGATCCGCTACCAGATGGTAAATTCTCTGCTTGTCTGAAAGGCATTCCTTCATACAGTCGGCTACGCTTTTCAGGATATAATTACCATAATCAGCTCCCCTGGAGCTATTGATCGCTCCAAAATCATCAATTCCTATATGCATAAAAAATCCCTTGGTAATGGGTTCTTTTTGTGCACGCAGGTAAGCAAGGAATTCCGGACCGCCAAGCAGTCCTGTGACATTATCGGCTCTTTTCCTGTTGCCGGTCTCATTCAGACACCCGACCAGATACTCTGCCTTTCCCTGCTGATCAATGATCACGATACCACGGCAGTTAATCCAGACCGGCATACCTTCTTTATCAAGCCACCTGTAATGAAGATTATGTACATTTTCTCTTCCTTCGCATATATCCGCAAGATGCTTTGCAAGCATCCTGCGGTCTTCCTCATACACTACCTTCATAACTTCATTTGCAGCATCTGTCAGAACATTTTTCGACATATTAAACCGTTTCACAGCTGACTGTGAAATCTCAAAGATATTATTCTGCAGATCAAATATATACAGGTAATCATCCATACATTCTGTAATGATCTGAAATAAGATTTCTGCTGTCTGCTCTCCAAACACTTTAAATATATCATTAATCACAACAAGAACCTTCCTTCCGACAGCTTCACTCTATTCCTGCCATTTTTCTAGGATAACGGTTTCTAAATAACTACACCATTCACGTAGAATATTTTTCTGAGAGTGCAGGATAAAAAACGTAGGCGTAGCGGGCTACGCTGAGGATTTTTAGCCTGTGCTATCGGGAAAATAGGCAAGTGATATGGGGTAGTTTATTTAAAACTGTTATACTAGAATAGCTTAAAGATATTCACGCGGTCATGCATCTTGGCTGCTCCCTCTGCCAGATTAACACTGATCGCAGTATTCTCTTCGGAGGATGCTGCATTGCCCTGTACTACGCCTGACAGCTGTTCAATTCCCTTGCCGATCTGCTCCAAGGACTCTGCCTGGGAGTTGGCTTTCTCCATGGTGTTCTCTGCAATATCTGCAAAGGACTCCATATCTGCAATGATCTGATTGAATGCGTCTGCTGTTGTTCTTGTGATCGTATTGCCCTTTTCGATTTCCACTAAGGTCTTATCGATCAGATCTCTTGTATTCACAGCCGACTTCGCACTGTCTGCTGCCAGCTTGCCGATCTGATCCGCAACCACCGCAAAGCCTCTTCCTGCTTCTCCTGCTCTGGCAGCTTCAATGGAAGCATTTAGGGATAACAGGTTGGTCTGGGATGCAATATCCTCGATATCTGTGATAATATTACCGATCTCCTTGGAGATTTCTGTAATGTGCTCCATCTCCGTCAGCAGCTCGTTCATCTTTTCTTTTTCTTCGTTCGCTTTGTTTGCAGAGGTTTTTACACGTGCCGATGCGCTCTGCGTTTCCTTCGCTGTATCTGCAGCCAGATCCACGACAGTGTCAATGGTGGCATTCAATTCCTCGATGACTCCTGCCTGCTCTGTTGCACCATCCGCCAGGGATTTTGATGCATTTTCCACCTCTGATGCATTCGATGATACCTGTTCTGCCAGATTTCTGATCTCAGTCAGGGTACTGTTAAACCGCTTCAGGATATACAGCAGTGATGTCTTCAATTCCGAGAAATCGCCCAGGAAATCCGTAATGTCATCACCATTTCTGGTCAAGTCACCCTGTGCGATTGCCTTTACCTCCACAGAGATCTCGCTGACATAATCTGCCAGAATACCCATGGCTTCTTTCAGATTCCTGATGGTACCACCCAGCTCATCCTCAGACTCATAGGTAAGCATTTCTACGTTGGACAGTTCGCCCTTGCGCAGGCTGGCAACTGCTGCCTCTATCTGTTCTACCGGCTCTGTAATGGAATTGGTAATGATCCTTCCGATCAGTGTTGTCACTACAGCAATCGCAAGACCTGCTGCCACGATCACGACAAATATGATGATGGTGCATACATTGGCCATGGTCTTTGCCCGGTCTAATTCTACCTGGAACTTGTCACGTAATGTAGTTAATTTCTCAGCAAATGCCTTATACTCTTCATACACCTCTCCGATCATCAGTTTCGCTGCTTCCTGCTGTTTACCTTCACGGCTCAACTTCAGGATTTCATCCGAAGCAGCCCTGTATTCTTCCCATGCAGCGTTTGCTACTTCGTAATCGTCCTGTCCTTCTTGAGCATCTCTGTCTGCAGACATGATTGCCTCCAGATTCGCATCGGTATCCTGGATCTGACTCTCCAGCTTCTGAATTTCTTCTTCACAAGAGGTCATAACAGCATCATCTGATTCTACCAGATGTTGATACTGTTTGATTCTATATTTTGCAGTCATTGTTTCTAATTCCTGCAGATCTTCCAATGCCGGAGACCAGACCTCCGTGATCTTCTCTATATTTGAACGGATCACTAATGTCGAGATCAGTGCCACCAACACTAAAAAGAATGTCATAACAAGCACTGTCATTCGATATAATTTTAATTTTCCTGCAACCTTTAAGTTAGCTATATGCTTTTTGATCTTTTCCATGATAGTTTTCCCTTCCTTTCAGCTTCTGTAAATTTTCAATTCAACTTCTATGTGCTTAAACGTCCGTATTATAGCACAGTTGATTGGAAAAATCTATTAAAAAATATAATTTTTTTTACCAAATATTAGTAATTCTATTGCAATAAACTGGTGAAAATTGATCAATTCTATCTTACATATGATCTTTTTCGGTTATTTTACGAATAACACGGCATGGGTTGCCGGCCGCCAGACTATAGGGAGGAATATCTCTCGTCACAACACTTCCTGCTCCTATTACACATCCCTCCCCTATGGTAACACCACCACAAACAACCACATTGGATGCCAGCCAGCAATTATCTTTTATAGTAATCGGCTTCGCATACTCAAGAGTATAAAGGCTGCCATCTTCTCTTTTCCTGACATTACGCTCCTCAGGCAATAATGGATGCATAGGAGTTGCCAATGTAACATTAGGACCGATCATCACATTATCCCCTATATGTATTTCACCTACGTCTAAGCATGTGAAATTAAAATTAGCAGAGCTATATTTTCCGAAGTAAGTATGACATCCATAATCAAAATAGACCGGTGCCTGCAAATACGGAAGCTCCTCTGTTGCCGGCAATAATTCTCGCAATATCTGTGCCTGCACTTCTTGCTGATCTTCATCTGTTAAATTATATCTTCTTGCTAATTTACGTGCATGCAAACGTAATTGTTCCAATTCGTTATCCGATGAATCATACAACTCTCCGCTTAACATTTTTTCTCTTTCCGTCATTTCTGATGGCCTCCTGATCTCGTTTTTTATATTGTTATGTTCTCTGGTCAAAGTCTCGCATTATCTTGCTGTGATAAAGTCTTTTTTGATGTCAAGAAACGCTTTCATGTCTTCCAGGATATGATACAGCATGGACCGGTTTTCAAATTCCTGTCTCGTAACCGGGAGCGGCTGCTGTTCATAATAGTGGTGCAGTCTCTCTAACTCCGACAGCAGGGTTTCCACATTATTTTGTTCTTCAAATTCATCGGCAGTCTGACGTATAAAATCTGCAAGCGCTTTCCCCTGCTCCGGCGTAGTGGTCAGACGGATGATATCTGCATATATTCTTTTCAGTATCACGCACTGTCTCGCTCTCATCTGCATATATTCGTAATAGTAATCATCCTCTGTGATCAGATGATTATTCATATATCGTAATGCCTCTTTTTTCAGATTCACAAGCATTGCATCCAGTTCATCAAAGCAGCTTCCAGTATAATCCGTTTTGTCCTCCAGTTCAATGTAGATCGCCATTCTGTGTAAGATGTACACGATTTTATCATCCACGGTTTTCTGATAATCCAACAGTTGTCTTCTGCCATCCGGCATATAGAGATTCCACAGTGTGCCTATCCCCGCTCCGATCACCAGGATCAGGAATTCGTTCAGAATCATGGACGGACTGCAGCTCTTAGCTGAAACATAATGTGTACAAAGTACTGCAATAGGAGCAATCGCTTCCTTCATGTCTAATGCCATGCAGCTAAACAGATATGGGATCAGAACAATACCAAACGCCCATACATGATATCCGGCAAACGGAAAGATCACTGCTGACAAGATCGTCATGATCACAAATATGATCATGCGCTTCGCTGTTATCCGCACAGTTTCCTTCTTCGTATCCTGGATCGTCAGGAGAGTGATAATCCCTGCGGCATACGCAAACTGAAGCTGCAGGGCTGCTGCAAGCAGTACGGCAGCTACGGAGCCGGTAACATATTTGATAAGTTTTATGATTTCCTCAGTTTTCATTTTCATAGGTATGGCTTCCATTCTTACTATTTAAAATTCAGCACCCACCTGCCCTCTGACATATAGTATATCAGCTTTGCGGCTAGCTGTCCGCCTAAAATGACAATCGTACAATCAAACTCTATGGATGGAATACCTGCATAGTTCTTTCGTTCCTGGGAGTGTATCTGCAGCTGTTTGATGGTCCGGATCTCTCCAAGCGGATTACTTTTTCGATTTCTTCTGCTGTTTCGTCATCCACATAATACCGTCCACACATAATGATCTCCTAATAAGCTACGCTATGTTCTTATTTCATCTTATCATAAACACCTGATCCAAACGATTCAAGAGGGTCTTTTCAAATTATAATCTATCATATTGATATTATTTATTCCATGATTTTTATACGATTCATGAATCACATCGGTTGACAGAGAAACCGGAACCGCTTCGTCACAGAAAAGCGTGGAGCCGAAGAATTGATGATGTAAACAGACTCGTCTACAACATTGATGAAAACGGATTTTTGTGGATTATTTCCTGCCGTGGACACTATGAGGATTGATAAAAGAGGGCAATGAGCCCTCTTTTGAGTGGAATCTCAACTCGTCTTACTGGAGACGGAGTATACTTTCCACGATAAATGCGGTCGGTTAACTCTTGTTGATGTTCCTTTAGATATGGAAGAGCCTCCTCAATGGTCATGCCATCAATTCCTGGCGCTCCCTTGTTTGCCTTAACTCTCTTATACGCTCTGTTAAAGTTATCTTTATACAGTATCGCTTCCAAAAGTCTCGGCTGTGCACTGTCTCTTTCTTTCCATATCCGATGGAATGACCTAGACGCTTTCACATATTACCGGGAATACAACCCCTTACTTTTTTATGAGCATAACTAACGGATGCTCTCAGCCTCCCACTCTATGACAGCTCCACTGGATGCATCGATCGTAAAGTCATATTCCGTTCCGCCATAGATGATCTTGCCTTCGTATTCCGGACGTCCATCATCATAATCGAATTTCCATTCGTAGATGTCCTTTTGTGTTGCACCGCTTACACGGCCAAGTGCCGTCTGCTTTGCATCTGCCTCACTGACAGTAACGTTACTGCTATTGCTGACACTCCATCCGGATGTTTTTTCATCGTATGCGGAACTTAAAATCTCACCGGTATCCACGGCTATTTCATAGTCGTACTTCTTACCGCCTGCGTACCATTCAATTTCATATACCTGGCGTCTGCCTTCATAGTCCAGCTTTGACTTGGTGATCGTTGCATCCGTTGCCTTCACTCCGGCATGCTCAAGAGCTATCTTCTGTGCCATTTCCTCATCCACTGTGCCGGTTACCGTCTGCGCGGTAGCTGCGGCAGAACTCTGCGTTGTGGCAGAATCGGCAGCGGGGACTGTCGCCTCCGTCTGTGCCTGGGTATCTACCGCATTCTTCTCCCGGCTGCTTGGCTGCTGATTTATCACTGGTTTACCGCCACATCCGGTCATAGCCACTGCCAGGGACAGTGCTGCGCCGGTTAAGATCAATTTGCGTTTCATCATCTATCTTTACCTCCTTCTATTCAAAGTGAATTGCGTAGATTGTAGCAGGCAGCCATATCCATACTCATATCAGCAATTCACATTAATCATTTTCGTTCAAATACATATTCCGATTCAGATGACAAATCTCTTCTGAAAGTATATCCAAGTCTGTCAAATTTTCGTATCTCTTCAGGATTCTCAATTTCTCTTTCTGCCATGAACCGGACCATCTCCCCTCGGGCCATTTTGGCATATGTCCCTTTCGTTACCAGTTTATTTCCCGATAACTCACAAAAGGAGACCGTAATATAGGTATCCTTAGGTGTCAGATACTTTTCTATGCATTTTGAGTATTCTTTTGATGCCAGATTAATGATAACCCTGCTGTCATCAATCACTGAACGATATAATCTCTCCCCCCAGTAATCATACAGATTTTTAGCAGCTCCTATCCCGACCTTTGCCTGCATTTCTAACCGGTACGGTGTCACCCCATCCATTGGTTCCAAAACCCCATAAAACGCAGACAGGATTCTCAAGTGCTTTTGTACATAGGCAAGCTGTCTATCCTCAAACACAGCTGGTGCCATATACTGAAATGCGATTCCTTCATAGGATAATACTGCCGGAGTAAGTCCACGGTACAGATCCATAGTTTCCAGTCTGTGAAAGTTCTGTTCGGCAATCTTATCGTTACATTTCCAGACTGCTTTCAGCTCCTCTTTGGACTGACTCTTCATAAAACTCAATATCTCTGCTGTCTGATCCATATGTTTTGGCACATTAACCGGTGCAAGGCTGTCCGTATCGCTTACCATCTTTTTTGCAGGAGACAGTATGATTTTCATCCTTCTAATTCCTTAAGCATATTTTCAGGGTCATCTGCTGCTTTGACTTTATCATTAGCCTTGATGATGACTCCCTGTTCATCGATAAGATATGTGGTCCTTACCACGCCCATAGATATTTTTCCATAGTTTTTCTTTTCTTTCCAGACATCATAGGCTTCAATAACTTTACGTTCCGGATCAGCTAAAAGTGTAAATGCCAGACCATATTTTTCTTCAAATCTCTTATGAGAAGCCACGGAATCTTTACTGACTCCAAGAATGACCGCACCCTTTTCCGCAAACTGCGGATATCTCTCTGAAAAACCGCATGCCTGTTTCGTACATCCGGGTGTGTTATCCTTTGGATAAAAATATAAAATCACTTTTTTGCCTGCATAATCACTTAATTTATGCATTACACCGTCCTGATCCGGCAATTCAAAATCGGGTGCTTTTTTTCCTGCTTCTAACATATATGTTTTCCTCCACTTTCTTATCTAATTTGGTTTTTACATTATAATACATCACCTTGCTGTGATAAAGTCTTTTTTGATGTCAAGAAACGCTTTCATGTCTTCCAGGATATGATACAGCATGGACCGGTTTTCAAATTCCTGTCGTGTGACCGGGAGCGGCTGCTGTTCATAATTGGCGAAATAACAGGCTTCCCTTCTCTATCCAATAATGGTGTCAAACCTCCGGAATAGCCACTTGCATGATATAAATAATTTACCCCGGTCTCTTTATCCACCCAAATTTCCGTAACAGTTATCGTCCCCTGTGAATATACGATCTCGAATCTTTGATCCTTTGCCATTTCTGTCTACCTCCGAATGATTCCTTTATAAAATGTTACCGCATCTGCCAGATCTTTATGATCGGGGTGTCCCTTTGCAATCCCTCCAACCAGCTTGAACGGTCCGAAGGTATCATACCCCTTACAGGAAAATTTCCCGGCGATCTTCCCCTGCTTGCTTTTTACAACTTCTTCTATTGACTGGAATGCCGCACTGCCGCCACAGGTGCAGATCAGAAAAACATCTTTATTTGCCGGTAAATTGACAGAAGCAAAATTGAGTACTGTCTGATGAAATTTTCCATAATACACCCCGGAAGCAAAGCCGATCAGGTCATATCCTGACAAATCTCTTTCTTTTTCCTTCGTGGCATCGATCAGATCTACCACGTTTTCACCGGCGATTGCTTCCACCACCTTTTTGGTATTTTCGTGATGAACCGATGCATAAATAATTGCTGCTTTCATGTACTCATTCTCCCTTGTGTAAACTCATATACACTACAACCAGATAGTCCAGTTCCTGATTTCCCATAGTCTTTCCCCAGCAATACCTTCTTTTACATTTTTATTTCAATTAAAAAACAGTCATTTAGGAAATACTATAAGTATTTCTTATGCTGTCCGGATCTTGAATGGCACTTCTATTTGATCTTCTTTTTGTATGCAGGACGGCCTGAGGAATGCTCTCTTTTTCTAAATTCACTTGAAAATTACTGAATTGGTTCTCTGAATATGATTTATTATGTTCAATACTTAATTATACAAAAATATAACTTTTGTTTGCACAATATTTCCTTTTTAAATCTTTATATAATCCGCTAATATTATCATTTTCTGACTTATCTAACCGTATCAGAAGCATAAGAAAATCCCTGTAACCCTTGATTTTACGCAGGTTTCAGTGATATATAGGTCTGTTATGCGTAAGTTTTTCTGGATAAGAAAAACCCCAGAAACATTACATTTCTGAGGCCCTTCAGGAGAGGCGCAGACCGGATTTGAACCGGTGGATACTGGTGTTGCAGACCATTGCCTTACCACTTGGCTACTGCGCCATATTTAATTAAAATGACTCCAACGGGAATCGAACCCGTGTTACCGCCGTGAAAGGGCGATGTCTTAACCGCTTGACCATGGAGCCGCGTGTTATCGCCGCTTGGCGTATCTAATGTATCTGATAAAAAAACTCCCCGAGTAGGGCTCGAACCTACAACAACTCGGTTAACAGCCGAGTGCTCTACCATTGAGCTATCGAGGAATATTAACTCTACAAGCTACTAAAGAGAATACCGCGTATTCCCTAAGTTTGTAAAGCAAAATGTGAAGAAATTTTATTTATTCCTTCAAAACCGAACACTGAAACTCTATCTCTTATACCTTAACTTACATCCTTTTCCTATCCAAAACCTTTGGTCAAGCCCTCGACCGATTAGTAAATGTCAGCTGAACACATTGCTGTGCTTACACCTCATTCCTATCTACCTCGTAGTCTTCAAGGGGTCTTACTCATTTCTGAGGGATATCTCATCTTGAGGGGGGCTTCACGCTTAGATGCCTTCAGCGTTTATCCCTGCCGGACTTGGCTACTCTGCCATGGCTCCGATAGCCAACAGATACACCAGTGGTCCGTCCATCCCGGTCCTCTCGTACTAAGGACAGCTCCTCTCAAATATCCTCCGCCTGCGCCGGATAGGGACCGAACTGTCTCACGACGTTCTGAACC
>CDZS01053097.1_pt1 | contig 54039 bp, 38 predicted proteins | sample 557751 | NCBI WGS metagenome assembly CDZS01 (sample SAMEA3182113, study PRJEB8094) | gut metagenome | biome: human; feature: gut; material: Stool; isolation source: human stools | place: Canada | collected 2013-05-07 | reverse complement strand
GAACCGTGGTGTACACGACATTCTCATAGCTTGTGTCGATGGTCTGAAGGGCTTCCCGGATGCCATCCAAAGCGTATTCCCTGATACCATAGTGCAACTTTGTATCGTCCATCAGATACGTAACTCCATCAAATATGTCGGCAGTAAACACCAGAAGGAGTTTCTTAAAGATCTGAAACGGGTTTACGGTGCAGTCAGCAAGGATGCCGCTGAAACGGAGCTTCTTGATTTAGATCAGAAATGGGGAGAGAAATATCCTATCGTCATCAAGTCGTGGCAGGACAACTGGGAAAAGCTCACTGAATACTTCCAGTTCACATCCGATATACGTCGTATGATTTATACGACGAATACCGTTGAAGGCTACCACCGGCAAATACGGAAAGTTACAAAAAACAAGGGCGTGTTCCCTAATGACACCGCCCTTGAGAAGCTTGTCTACCTCGCTTATCGCAACATACGCAAGAAATGGACTATGCCACTGGCTAATTGGGGCACAATTGCCCAACAACTGGCGATAAAGTTTGGAGATAGATTTAAGTTGTTGTAATTTTACGCTCGTCGGGAGTGCTGATGCACCCCCTTGGCGCTGGCCGATCCCCGACCGATGAGCTTGAAAGAAAAACAGCGCATGACACAGTTTACTTTACGCCCCCCTTTCTCAATTTTGTCTATTCAAAAATTAGTAAAAAATAGGTTTTACAGTTTCCCCTTTCCGCTTTTCTCCCTTGAGGGTGGGAAGAGAAAAAAGATAATATCAAATAACGATTTGACTATTCATTCACTCTAATATAGTTGAATGTTAGTGGCTTATTTTCGTTCTCCTTGAATGATAAAAATATATATTTATTGGCTATCAACGACTAATGGATTCATCTTACCAAAATATTTGGAATGTTGATTTTTATCCATCTTTCATTTGATAGATTATCATAAAAATGAATTAATATCCATATAGTTGGTATCATTATTAGTAAAAATAAAATTAAGACTGATGGACTTATATCTTTTTTTCTAATTGGTCAAGATTCAAAATGAAATATAATATTTTTCGCATCATTATTGGTCCCGTTATTCCCTTATAAAATATGATTATTCTTTCCAATACAATAAACATAAGCTGAAAGTTGAGCAGTATGCTTCTTGTATTATAGAAAATTCTTCAAACTTTATTTCTGCTCCTAGTTTAGTTATCCCATTGACAATATGTTGAAATTCTTCTGTTAACAATGGTTCTAATTGACCTGTAGAAAAAAATGGGAATTACGGAATACTTTGTTTTCTCTTCAAATATCTTACTGATTTCTTGAAGAATGTAATCCACTCTATTTTTACTGATGCATTCAATAATTTTGTGGTCTGCCTTATCCGGTAAACTTTGTGGGTCTATTCTCACGGTAGCAGTGTTACAGGCCTTATCCAAATAGTATTTTAAATCTTTCATAAGGTTATATTTTAGTTTTTTAATGGAATGTTGTACTTTGAGAAAATTTTCTTGATTCCTTCCAATAATTTCTCTGCTTCTTGTTCTGTTTTAAAGAAATTATAAGGCATTATATCGATGTGACTTTCTTCCTCTATTTTTTCTGATCTAACATGAATTGTTTGAAAATGGCTTTTGTGATTTAAAGTGACCCAATAATAATTCCCATGTCTGTTAAATGGAGTATTATTCCAATTTGCTTTTAAGGCATTCTCCAAAGACTTTTTAAAATCATAGAAGTTAAATCCTTGTGGAATGATTACATAATTATCAAGGTTGGCTTGCTTATTGCTGCAATCCTTCACCGTAATATTGATAAAATCACAATTTGTTGTTGTTTTCAAATACTGTCTCATTTTTATATCCCTTTTCACGAGGTTGTGTCAAAATGTTAAACTGCACCCCAAAAGTTAGACATAAAACTTTTGGGGTGCAGTTCAAAATGCTGATACAACCTCTATGATTCTTTATAGACTAAATTGGATTCGTCATCTAAAGGATATACAAACTTTTGATACGAGGATATCCCACTAGATTAACAAACGATTTAGTGATGAACTGTACTTGAGCTTATTTCAGGCACAAATGAAATTGGTGTTGCCCGTGTAACTGGAATAGTGATGGATGCAGGCTTGAGTCCTTTACTTCTTGCATGCAAAGTAACATAACCAGTTGTATTTTCTTGGCTCTGCACAATGGCTTGTGCTAATCCATGATGCAGTCTACGTACAGTAGCTTTGTCTGATTCATGCGAATTTGGATTACCATTTCCTACACCAATCAACTCTCCCTCACCCAACACTTCAAATTCAATTAAATGACTGGCGTTGGGAACAAGGCGACCTTTTTTATCTACAACACGCACCATCACCGGCATAGCATCCTGTCCATCTCCTGCTAATGATTTCCGATCGGGAATTAACTGAATGCTAACAGGTTCACTTGTAGTATCTACCCAAGTACGGATAACCTCCCTACCATTCTTATAACCTATAGCTTCTAAACGTCCAGGTTTATACGGAACATTCCAGGTATTAAAGTCATATTTATCAACCGTAGCTTCACCAATCAGTCTACCATTCAAAGATAATTTAACTTTATCCATATTACTGATCACCATGACCTTAATTTCCTTACCGATACTATCTGTCGGCCAATTCCAATGAGGTTCAATATGTAATATTGGATGTTCCAGCCAATAAGCCTGATACATGTAATAGGCCGTTTTAGGGAATCCGCAGGCATCCATAATTCCAAAATTAGAACTAACCGTTGGCCATTGGTATGGTGCAGGTTCTCCCCGATAATCAAATCCGGTCCAAACAAAACAACCGGCTAAATAAGGACGCTCATTAATAGCTCTCCATGATTTACGATGAGTGGTTCCCCACTCCGGATGTTGTGTGTCATACGAGTCAATAAGATTCTTGCTTTTATCAGTCAAATACTGTCCACGTTGCATAAAACAAGATACATCTTCTGAACTGGTCATGCACATCTCTGGATTGGCCTCATGAAATGCATCATAACTTTTAGTCTGATAATTAAATCCGGTTACATCAGCCGCCTGAGACACATTGATCGAAGAAAACAACCCATCATTCATGGCAGCTGTAACAGGACGAGTGACATCCAGTTTCTTCACTTCAGCAGACATTCGACGTACCATTTCGTATCCAATTTCTTCTCCTTGCATAGGTTCTTCATTGAAAACTGACCAAAGAATCACACTGGGATGATTACGATCGCGTCTCACCAGCCATTGCAATTGACGCATATATTCTGGTGACGAATTGAATAAACGATTCTCATCCATAACTAACAATCCTAAGCTATCACAAACTTCCAAAAATTCACGAGCGGGAGGATTATGAGCGCAGCGATACGCATTAGAACCTATTTCTTTTAGTTTACGAACCCTGAATTCCCACAAAGATTCGGGTACAGCCACTCCTACCCCTGCATGATCGATATGGTTACAAGTCCCTTTGAGTTTCAGTGGCTGATCGTTTAAATAGAATCCGGTATCTTTATCGAAACGAATTGTACGAAAGCCACATTTAGTTTTCACTTCATCAGTTTGTTTTCCCTCATGTTTTACTTGGGTTACAACGGTGTACAAATAAGGATCATCAACCGACCAAAGGTGTGGATCAGTCACCTGTAGATTCAAAGTGGCTACAGTTTCATGAAAAAGCTGCACTTGAGTACATACTTCTCCGCAAGCAACAATCTCAGCATTTTTGTTATATAGTGTAGCTTCAACAATTACGTTCGAAGCAGCACATTTCCCGGAGTTCTGTAAGGTTACTTCTACCGGAATTTCCCATTGTTGATTCGTTCTTCTCACTGGATTAGCATATACCCCATCCGTAATAATATGCAGTGGAGAACGTTTAACTAACCAAGTATGGCGATAGATTCCAGCTCCTTCATACCACCAACCTTCTTGTGCCACAGCATCGACCCGGATGGCAATCGTGTTTACCTGACCTCCATATTTTACTAAAGGGGTTATATCGATATACGAAGAAGTATATCCACACCAGTTGCGGTGTATTACTATACCATTCAACCATATCGTGGCATGGGTCGCTATACCATCCAACTGTAACTCCAATGCTTTCCCCCGATCCGCCGGATCAAGTTTGAACTGGCGTCGATACCAACCGTATCCCCGTTTTTTATAGCCTTGAGAGAGGTTCTCATCCTGATCAAAAGGCATTTCAATCACCCAGTCATGTGGTAAATCAACACACCGCCAACCACTATCATCATAAGCAGGATCAGCGGCTCCTGTAGCACGTCCCGCTTTAGTACTAGTATAGGTTGCATTGTGTCCTTTAATGACAGGAAATGGGACATCGCCCAAATGGAATTTCCATCCTTTATCAAACGAAAGAACTTCCCGTTTGGGCATTATAGCTTGTTCCTGTCCAAACACAGCAGTACACAGGCTAATAAATACAAATAAAAAAACGAATTGCAATAACTTCATATCTATGAATTTATAGGTTTAATACCAATGGGTATTACTTATTTTTCCAATTTCAAATAAGCAGTCGAATTGATTTTGGTATTTAACTGTGTTTCTACATCGTCATAATGATTATTGTGGATGAGAACATTTGATGTACTTCTATTTTCTCCACCTAAAAATATAGCTGTTTTAGTGATACGAAAACTATTATCTTCAATAATAACATCGGTCACAGCATCAGGTTCACTGCCCGGTGAGGTACGGATATAACTAAATTCATCCAACCGGTTACGACGTACTAATGTACCAAGATTCATTCCCGTACCTCCGGTCCCGATCAGGTTTATACTTTGGAAGCCCGAATGTCCCCGGTCGTCAATACCAAACCAGTGGCAATAATTACCTTCTGTAAATTCACAGTTGACAATATCAATATACCAGTTGGGTTGCCTACCGTTATAAACCAGGGATCCTCGGCTGATCACACCATTACATCGTTTCATCTTCATTCCTGAAATAACACAATTTTGCGCTGATCCATAAAGCTGATATGCACCGGCATCCATTGCTTCGTTATTGATGAAATGTAAATTCTGTCTCACTGTAGTAATCCCTATAATTGAAGTGGCATCAGGATTAACTAAAAACGGCTGATCGAGCTCTATGGCTTGCAGTGTATGGCTTTTGATACGTCTGAACTGCCCGGCACCTTTACCTTCTAAAATAAAGACACCACTGCCAATCCATTTGTTTTCTGTCCACTGATTAGTCACTGCACCTTTCGGCAATGTAAGCGTACTCCCTTGAATTGAACCGATTCGACCAGAATAAGCTCCACTTCCTCCATCGAGTGTCATACATTCCCGGTCATTGGTATAGTCAAAGGAATGCTATTACGGGCCTCATATAAGTTACGGCTTTCATCAATACTTGAGGCATAGCCATATCCGTCTCCTTGTTTATAGCAATCTTCATAAATCAAACCTTTAGGATGAACCAACATATAAGGTTGGTTTACCCCGGTTGTGTTTCGTTCAAAACGACAGTTCTGTATAAATCCGGTTGCTGCATAAAACGTATACATACCACTCGAATTAAAAATACAATTACGTATCTTCAGATTCTCCCCACGCAATACAATACCGGTTTTGCTCCAACGGCTATGCAGTTCAGCATCTACAACATCACGGTTGGGTTTTACTTGATAAAGCATTCCACTGACTTGTGCAGATTGTCTGAGAAGAATATTTTCAAGAACTACATTTCCCTGTTCATTCAATGGTCCGGTAGTAAGGATAACTCCCCATGCACGAGATGCCCATATATTTAAATCTTTAACCCCGAAATGATGAGTCTCACTGATCAGGCTGGCGGGCATTTCGTTGGTATCCCAGTTTAATGGATTCCAAAAGAGTTGGGTAACCTCTTTTGCTTCACCTTTTAAAATCACATTCGGAGAAAGTATGAGTTCGCCGGTAAGCATATAACGTCCTCGTGGCACATATACAATGCCACTTCCCTTTTGTTCAGCAGCATTTAATGCAGCACGAAAAGCAGCAGTTTCGTTATGTACGCCATCACCTTTTGCACCATAATCTTTGACGTTGAATACTGAAGTTCCCCACCAATCTGCCGATTTATTCACTACAGTAACCCGAAGTGGCTCACTCCATGCTGTTTTTCCACCCAAACCATTGTGATAATATAAATGATACTCTCCCGGTGTCAGGTTTCCAGGTACATTCACACTGACCGAAAAATCGTCATAATAGGTTGCAACTTTCACTTTTACCACCTGTCTTTTACCGACAGGAATAAGAGCAACCTGTCCTTTACCACCCGATCGAAGTAAATTCTTCCCTTGTATACGCAAATAATCACCAGCTGTTACCTTTAATCCCTCTTCACTGATAACCCAGTTTACTTTGGGAACATTTACATAAAAATTCGACTTATGTTTCTTTTCTCCGGTTATTTCAACACTATACACCCCTTCTTCTAACGCTTTAGGAATGATAAACTTGACTGATTGATTACCTTGTTGAATCAAATCTACCGATTGTCCATTACCTGTTGTTGCATACTTCATTCTTCTATCAGTACCATTATGATCCAGTAACCCATCTTCTAAAGGCATAGGCACGTATCCTGGCAACTCAGTATCGACATTGTCATCGTTTAGACGATAGACTTTTATTTCAGTGATTTTATCAAGGTATTCTCCACGAACCAAGACAGCATCATTCGGGCGGGTTTCTGCTGTGGTGACTTGAAAAATTTTAGGCGACAGATCATCCACTACAGCATCTGCAGCCTGACAGGTTCCTGTATATAGGCAAAAAGAAATTGCCGGAACAATATATGAAGTAAGTCTTCTTAGCAAACTATTATTCATTTTTTCTATCTATTATGCGTTATTCGTAACTAATTATTCATATCCATATTTTTTCAGATAAGCCGGAATAGGCGTATCGTAATAGTCCAACAAGTAATTGTCAGTATTTCCATTAATAGGATCTTCCACCTCAAGGACTTCAACCTGATAAATATTCATTTGGGTATCTGCAAATTTCAATGCAACACGCCCATAGGTTATCGGGTGGGATTCATCAACTCCTTTGATCATGAGTGTATTATCTAAATATACTTCATAGTCTTTATCAAGGAATTTCACTCTCAATTGATGTCTGACCCCATCAGTGTACGTAGGAATTGTTGCTTCTTTCGAAAATACAATGCCATTGGCTGCTTCAAACTTCTCAAAATACAACTTATTACCATTACGGAAGCTAATTCCATAATACTTAAGCAATTTTTCATACACAGAAATATGTTGATATCTAACTTGCAACATAAACTCACTGGTTGCAGTAATATTCTCATCGAATGAGAAATTAAGGTTGACTTCGTAATCGGCCCATTTCTTGTTTCCAACAAAATAAGTTCCGTCACCCCGCTTTTTCCAGTAACGCTTTCCATCCTGATCAATAGGTAGTTCAGCATATTTAATCCCTTCCCATATTGGGTTAATCATGCTTGCCGGTTCGTTGACTAAACTACCATCAGCAAAATTATCACGCAACAAAGTTCCTGTTTTTACAGGGGTATTGTCTATGAAATCTTGCTCTGCCGGAATATAATTTTCTTCATAGTTCACGTCCCAATTCCGAAAGGAAACCTCCATTTTTTCTTTATTATCAATGTCATAACCAATCTGTGAATCACTACCAGAACAAGCATAAAAACCAACTAACGGATCAGTACCAATATCAGCAGTAGCAATAGGACCCTTCACCCACTTCTTATCAGCATTCTTATAATAGCTGATGAAGGTATCACCTTGTCGAAATAACTTAATCTCAGCAGGAAAACTAACTTTACCTACACGTCGATACATGGTAAAAGATCCACTTGTACGACGAAAAAACAAGAACAAATCGCCAGTTGATGTAACCTCAAGATGTGCATTTGGTGCATCCATACGATCACTCGAACGCATCATAATACCGGAAGAGCCCATAGAGAATTGTTCAACAACAACCGATATCGTAGATTGGGAACAATCATCGTATGGAAAAGGTTGTTTTTGATAAACAAAGCTATATTCGTCAGCTTCATTAAAACAACTTTTCGTGTTTTGTGTCCATACAGACATCTTGTTGTTGGCAATACTGACTTCTCCCTTTGCAGTTTTACCGAAACTATTAAAAGACCAAGGGCCCTTTTGTTGTATGTTCTGTTCAGAACTTATTTCTGCTCGTACTAACAAAGGCATTGTAGCCAGCATGATTGTTAGTAGGTGCATCATCATGTTTTTTTTTCATTGTAAATGGGAATTAATTATTATGTTACTTCAAAACTACAAAACTTCCTGAGAGCCGAATATCTTCGGAGGAACTACCGATCATTACAGAGAAAGATCCGGGTTCAACCTCAAAGACGTTGTTTTTACTCCATAAACCAAGGTCCTGTGAAGTCAGGGTAAAACAAACCTCCTTTTCTTCTCCCGGTCGTAACTTAATACGTTCAAAACCACGCAACACTTTCACATAAGTGGTTACGCTGCTATAATCATCACGTATATATAATTGCACAACTTCATCACCGGTAACAGCTCCTGTATTTTTGACCTTACAGCGCAATTGAACCTGATCATGAATACTGATTTCTTTATTTTCAATAACCAAATCGGAGTATGAAAAAGTTGTATAACTTAATCCGTAACCAAACGGATATAATGAGCCTGTTACCCGTACACGACCATCAGATTGAGAACCGGGTTTAAAAGGAAATGCATAGGGAATTTGCCCAACAGATCGTGGAAAAGTGACTGGTAACTTCCCTCCTGGATTATAATCACCAAATAAGACCTGAGCTACAGCATCGCCCATAAATTCACCGGGAAACCACGCATGTACAATAGCCGGTACATACTGTTCGGCCCAATTAATTGTAGACGCGCGTCCATCGACCATAACAAGAACCACTGGTTTTCCGGTTGCGTATACTGCTTGTAATAATTCCTGTTGACGTCCACATAGATCTAAACTGGTTCGGGAATATTCTTCCCTGACAGTCTTTTCATTTCCTCCCAATACCATGATCACTACATCCGAAGATTGAGCTAAGCCAACCGCTTCATTAATCATAGTTTGTTCTTTAGTATCTAAAGGTACATAGTAGAGTTCGCTTTCCGGAAAATATTGATCAATAATATCAGCACCTTTTGCATAGCATACTTCAGCATGGGGCAAATATTCCTTAATTCCTTGATAAACGGTTTTGATAGGTGCATTGGCCGGACCATATCGACAAACTAAATCCTTGCATTCGTCTGCGTTTGGACCAATTACAGCAACCTTTTTCAATGATTTAGAGAGTGGTAGCAGTTTATTCTCGTTCTTCAGTAAAACCATAGATTCCAAAGCTGCTCTTAAGGAAATAGCCTGATGTTCCTTACCATGTACTACTTGTTCTACATTGTGAATATCACCTTTATAGGGATTATCAAAAAGCCCCATTCGGAATTTCACCCGTAGCACTTCAGCCACACGGGTATTTAACGTTTCTTCAGAGACCTTACCGTAACGAATGACTTCCCTTAATGGTAGTATAAAATCTTCGGGAGGTGTAAATTGTGTACGAACATTCAATCCTGCATTTACAACTTGGGAAGCGGCTCCCTCAACATCAGGGACTACTTTATGTTTAGAATATAAAAACTCAACAGCTTCACTGTCTGAAACAACATAACCTTCAAACCCCCACTCCTTACGCAATATTCCAGTTAAGAAATGATAGCTTCCACTTACAGGTTCACCATCATAGTCATTATATGAACTCATTACCCCTAAAGGATGTGCCTCACAAAAAACTTTACGGAAAGGTTCCAGATAAAGTGTCTTCATTTCGCGTGGAGCCACATGTGGATCAGTTCTCGTACCACCATCACGTCCTCCCACCGGAATACTATAAACTGCAAAATGTTTTGGAGTAGCCACCAAGCCCGCATTCTGTAATCCTCCAACCATACGTTTTCCTAGTTCTCCTACCAAATAAGGATCCTCCCCATAACATTCCACAACTCGTCCCCAACGGGGATCTTGTGCAATATCCAAAATAGGAGAATAAATGTTGGTATAACCTAATGCATTGGCTTCGGTAGCAGTTACTCTTGCTATTTCACTGATCAAATCCTTATTCCATGTGGCACCTTGTCCACACTGGGCAGGAAACATAGTTGCCCGATCATGACAAAGTCCCCGAATGCCTTCATTGGTGAAATCAACCGGAATCCCTAAACGAGTCTGTTCTACAAACCAACGTTGAATAGCCTGTCGATTATGAATGCTGCTCACATATGGATAAGATAGAGAAGAACCAAAATCACCTAAACCATTCGCTTGTTCATCAATATTGGCTATACCATCTTTCCATATTTCGTTTTTCCAGTTCGCAGTTGGCAATACATCTTTTAGTACTCGTCCCGAACCATACAATGTGGCCATCTGGCAAGTCTTCTCTTCGACAGTCATCTGTGACAACAGATTTTCCACACGAGCCTCCAGTGGAGATAAGGGATCTTCGTAGATATCCTTTACTCCATTTTTATTAAAATCAATCCAATCGTTATGATAAATTTGTTGTGCGGAAACCCAAGATATTCCGAACGATCCTAATAGAGTTACACAGGTTAATATATATTTTTTCATCTAATGAGATATTTAATTAAGATAAAAGGGAGATTTCACAGATCTATAGAAACCTCCCTCCCTTTGTGTCTTCTAAAAACAACCTCTTTTAGTTAAACTAATATTAATTATTAATCTATATATTAATACCCCGGATTCTGAGTTAATGTCATTCCGTTACCTTTATAAGTATCTATTTCCGATTGTGGAATTGGATTCAAATATAACTTATCATCCCATATACGAAACGCGTTAGGGAAAGCGGATTGGTTATAATCATATTCACTTTCAATGCCTTCATAAGACACAAAACCATCTTCATCAATCTGTGGAATAGCTGTGGTATGCTTTGGATCTAATAGTTGTCCATAGCAAGGTACAGGCATTACTTTAGCTGCAATTCTCCAACGACGAATGTCGAACAAACGGAAACCTTCGTTAGCGAGCTCCACTTTTCTTTCACGCTTAATGATTGTACGTAATGCCCTTTGATCCAATGTAGTAATACGTGGATATCCGGATGTGCTGACTGATGTTTTTCCATAGGCTCTTGCCCGTACACGATTGATACTGGCATCTAACATAGTCTGATCTATTTCTCCTAGCTCTATCTTGGCTTCAGCATAAATCAGCAGAATTTCAGCATAACGCATCAACATAAAATCAATATCACTTGTCGCCTTTCTGTCAGCACAAGAGACTTCATCACAATATTTTTTCCACAAGTAACCACAGAAATTTGCAGCCCAAATCACACTACGTGAATCTGTATTTTTCATTGTTGTACCATCTACTTTCCTAACAATTGCACTATCCGGATGGCTAACATAGTGTAAATCAATCCAAATACTCCCAGGAGTCACCAATGTTGCCTGTAGACGTGGATCACGATTTTCAAAAGGTATTTTAGGTGAATAAACTGCTGATTCATCAATAGGCAGACCATCGGTAGCTTCATAAGAATCGACTAAAGATTGTGTTGGGTTAATTACACAGTTATATCCATGATTTCTGGATCCAAAGATATTTGGGAAAGAAGAAGCCAGAAATTGATCATCAGAAGGAGCAATTAACATAGCCTCTGCATTGCCTTCACCTGCCCTTTGGAATAAATTGTAATAATCTGGATGCAAAGCATAACCTGCTGCACTTTCTAAATCCATAACTGCTTTAGCCGATTTAGCTGCTTCTAACCATTGACTATTGTATAATGCCATTCGGGCTCTCAATCCTAATGCGGCACCTTTGGTGATACGACCTTTATCTACTCCACTCCATGTTGTCGGCAACATATCAGCAGCATTTTGCAAATCGTTCATCATTTTTTCTACAATTTTCGCTTTACTAGTTCTAGGCAACAGAGCCTCTACTGGTGTTTGAGGAACAAAATCCAAATAAGGTACATCTCCCCAAAGTTCAGTCATATACAAATATGAATAAGCTCTTAGAAAAAGTACTTCACCCATATATTCGTTGTAACGTTGATCTGATAACTGGCTTTTTAACTGAGGTAACCTTTCTAGAATATAATTTGCCTGTTGAATATTTCCATAGAAATATTTATAATACTCAGCATTTTCACCATTAGAGGGATCAAATACCCCTTCACCTAAGGATATTGTACCTGCAGCAGATGCAATACGAGCAATACCAATATCTGTTGGCCCATTATCAAAACAAATTTGCATATGTGATCCATATCCCATTAACTTGGTCATACTCCGATATGCACCATTTACAGCGATATCCAGTTCATCAACAGTAGTGATAAAAGTTGAAGCTGACGGAGCATCTAAGGGTTCCAGATCCAATATACTATTACAAGACGATATAATGGCTGAAAAACACAAAACTGAAAGTATTTTATTGAGTTTCATAGCTATATTCATTTTATTTATTTAAAACTTAAGTTCAAACCCGAATGTATAAGTAGAAGTGAAAGGATAAATATCACCTCCATTATTATCATTTTTCGTCATTGGATCAATTCCATCGGGTAGATTAGATGTTGTGAATAAATTTGCACCACTAAAGTATACCCGAAGATTATTCAATACTTTATTCTTAATCCAAGATTGAGGAACAGAATAACCTACTGTCAAATTTCTTAGTCTAAAATAGGAAGCATCAAATACCCACTGACTAGATGCTGCATAGTTATTAGCTTGTCCTAATGTTGATATCAAGGGGTATTTAGCACCTGTATTCGTTTCCGACCAAGCATGTTCCAAATACCATTTGGATATATTACCATTATTATTCAACGGTTGAACCAAATCCTGTGTAAGCATAACATCACGTTTTCCAATTCCCTCAAAGTAAACAGAAACATCAAATCCCTTATAAGTAAGTCCCAAATTCAAACCATATGAGTATCTAGGGAATGGATCACCAATAATTACACGATCTTTTTCATCAATCACATTATCCTCTTCCGGATTTTGATTTTTATATTTAACATATCCTGGTAAAATTGTACCAAATTGAGTAGGTCCATTATCAATCTCTTCCTGAGTCTGATAGATACCATCAGCTTCGTAACCATAAATCATACCAATCGGATATCCTTCCTGAGTAATTGTACTACCGGTAATAATCGGACCTACACCGCATAAATCAACTACTTCATTTTTTACATCAGCGATATTGAAACGCACATCATAACCTAATTCACCGATTTTATCATGCCAATCCAGTGCTATTTCCCATCCTTTATTTCTGATTTTACCCGCATTTTGGAAAGGAGCATCCAAGCCCAGTACAGACGAAACCGGAAGTTTCATAAGCATATCTTTTGTATCTTTGATGAAATAGTTACCACTAAAGTTCAACCGATTATTGAAGAATCCCATATCTAAACCGACATTATAACTTTCAGAAGTCTCCCATTTCAAAGCTTCATTCGACGCAGTTCCTTGCTTACCACCGGTAACAATCACTCCATTAAACATGTAATTATAGTTACCAACACCAAAAGTAGAAGTATAAGGGAAGTTCCCACCAATCTGTTGATTACCTAATTGTCCCCAAGACAAACGTAATTTCAAGTTACTGAATATATTCAGGTTTTTTACAAATGCTTCTTCTGATAATCTCCAGGCAGCAGAAACTGATGGAAAGGTTGAGGTTCTATTATCTTTGGCAAATCGCGAAGATGAGTCACTACGTAATGTAGCTTCCAACAAATATTTGCCTTTAAATGAATAGTTCAAACGACCAAAGAAAGATACTAATGCCCAATGTGTGGCTGAGCCACTATTTGTAGCTGTTTCTTGTGACCCTGCACTCAATACAGGATAATCAATTAAAACGAAATCTTGACGACCGGCATTAAAATCTGCATAATCATACGTTATTACTTCCATACCAGCTAATGCACCTATATCATGATTCCCAAATGTTTTAGTATACTGTGCCAATGCATTAAAGCTTTGTTGTGTATATCGTTTGGATGTTTGAGTTAACGAATTACGATCCGGATATAACCGTTTGGTCTGTGAGGTCCAGTCCATAATCGTTTCATATTGTTTTTGATGAGCATTCAAATATACATCATTAATATTTGGTGAATATAGAACAGTCAGAGAAAGATCCTCAATAGGTTTATAGACAGCCTTTAATGTTGCATTCAAATTCTTTGTAGTCCGAGTGGTCCGACCTGCACTTGTAGCAAAACCAACTGGATTCATACCAGTAAAGCCATCAGCTAATGATCCGTCAGAATATACAGCTGGATAAATCGCTGCCAAACGATAAGCTTGATGTACAGTACGTGACAATGCTTGTGCCACACTTGTTCCCCATGTCGGATTCCATCGTTTAGCTTTATAAAAACTAGCGTCCATACTAATCGTCAAGTTCTTAAGTACCTTAAAGTCGGTGTTAATACGGCCGTTAAAACGGTCATAACCGAAATTCTTCACATTACCTTCCTGAGTGATATATCCCAAGGAAGCTGTTACATTAGATGATTTTGAGCTACTATTCACACTCAAGTCATAGGACTGTTGAAAACCTGATTCAGTAAACACTTCATCCACCCAATCTGTATTCGGATACAAATTCGGATTGCTAATCATACCCTCAGCATACGCATCTCTATAATCCTGATCATATCCCATGTACTTCAAATAAGTTAACGCATCTACAAATTTCGGATTCTTAGGAGTTTGCCAACCGATATAAGAAGAGAAACGACCATGAATGCCTTCTTCTTTAGCTCGTTTTGTAGTGATCAGAATAACCCCATTAGATGATCTTGAACCATAAATTGCTGCAGAGGCACCATCTTTTAAAACCGAAATATCATCAATGTCATTCGGATTGATAGAATTTATATCCCCTTCTACTCCATCAATTAAAACTAAAGGATCAGTAGATGAGTTCAGAGATCCAACACCACGGATTACAAGTTTGGCCTGGTCATCCCCAGGTTGTCCACTCGATTGAATTGCTGTCAATCCGGGAACTACTCCCACTAAAGCATTAGAAGCCTGTGCTACAGGTTTCATGGCAATATCCTTACCCTTTACTCCATCTACGGCACCCGTTAGATTCACTTTTTTGACACTGCTATAACCTACAACAACTATTTCATCCAAGAATTCGGAAGCAGGTCGAAGTGAGATATTAATAGTTCGGGAATTCCCGACTTTGATTTCTTGGTCTTCGTAACCTATAAAGTGAAATTCTAATACGTCTTTAGAAGTCGCCTGAATAAAGAATCGACCATTTAGATCTGTAACTGTACCTGTATTCGCACCTTTTAGTACCACATTTACCCCAATCATAGGTTCTTCATTCTCATCCAGAACAAGTCCGGTAATATGAGATGTAGAACCACTTTGCGCACACACATTCATAGAGAATGTCAACATCATAGTACAAGCTAAAATGAAATATGTACTAAACTTTTTGTTTTGAGTTCTTCTCAACATGTTTTCTAATTTTAAATGGTTAACTTTTTTAATCAATTATTATTACAATTTTCTATATAGAAATATTAATCATCAATTTTAGCCGCTATCATTTTCATTCATATCAACCTTTTATGACACTAAGATATAACTTTTAATATTTAATATCAGTGCCTTTTAACATAAAAATCATCGGCAACGTTATCGGTAACGTTACCGATGATTTTTATTTACAACAAAAAAAAGAAGACAAAGAATGCTAAATACAATTAATACCTCAAATTAGAAAATAAAAGACAGACAGAATATGATGTTTCAGCAATAACAAAATATAGCAATTGAACAAGATTAAAACGTTGAAAATAAAAAGATGGATGTCAAATTCTATTAGACAATTACCTGTGAATTTCATTTTAAAGACAACAAAACAGTACAAAAGATTAGCTAAGTTTGAGAAACTGTTTTGATTTCTTTATTTCAATCTTTTCAGCATGATTTGTACCATTGTCAGATATATCATGGTTTGTGAAGTTTCCGGAAGTACTTCGTAATCTTTGCTGAGTCTTCTGAAACTCTCAAACCATGAAAATGTCCGTTCAACAATCCATCTTTTGGGTAAAACAGTAAACTTTCTGGCTGCATCCGGTCTTAATACAATTTTCAATATCCACCCAAACGTTTTCCTCACATTTTCAATCAGTCCCCCTCTATATCCTCCGTCTGCAACAATTTTCTTTCATCTGGGGAAACGCCCTTTCAAGTTACCGATTACCTCCATTGCGCCTTTGCTGTCATGGATGTTGGCAGCGTGAATAACTACGACCAGGACAAGTCCAAGTGTGTCGGTAATAATGTATTGTTTCCTTCCCTTCGTCTTTTTCCCGCCGTCAATGCTCCATGCTTCACCCCCATTACGGGAGGTCTTGACGCTTCGGCTGTCAATCAATCCTAAGCTGGGGTCTTTTTCCCTACCACTTTGCTCACGGATCATATCACGCAGATTTTCATGTATTTCTTCTATCAGACCGTTATTTTTCCATTTACGATAATAATAGTAAACGGTATTCCAAGGGGCGAAGTATGAAGGAAGCATACGCCATTGGCAACCGGCCTTTACCAAATAAAAGATTGCATTAAAAAGGAATAGCTTCATGGTAGTCTTGGCATGTTTCACAGTCGCGTCATAGTATTTCTTGTTGCCGGTGAGCTTGCTGGCATTGAAGAGTAAGTTCAAATTCATCATGTTGTCGATGATGACGGGATAGTTCCAGTGACCAAAATCCTAGAAACTGATACAACCAATCTGTTCATTGAAGTGAGTGCAAAGGTTGTCGGCGGTCTCTATCAATACGTTCGCGATGCTGTCGTTGGGAACCAATCGCAGGGCATTTCCATAGCTACAATTCATCATAAAGCCGATGTCGTGGTTATCTTTATAATGACGTATGGGATTCAACATGTTGGTGTACTTGATGGCTTGTGCTTTTAGGACTTCGTCGCCCGTCAATTCGTAGGCATACCAAAGACTACCGGGGAAGAAGCCGCTTGTCCAATCGTAGATATTACACAGACGTCTTTTTCCTAATTTCTCAGTGGGCGGATTGAACCAAAGCGAGTCTTGAAAACCTTTGGCATCTTGTTTCATCTGGCTAACGAGGAAGTCGAGTTCATATTCAGTGTAGGTGGATCGGGACATCAATGTTGAGTCTGCAATCTCTTTTGCTGTTTGCTTCAGTTGGTGTGAAACAATGTCCAATATGTAGGATGTCCAGTTTTCTTGCGAAACTATGGGCTTATTTTGGCAGCTTGCCAGTCCGATGGTAATGAGGACTGAGCTTGCGAATAAGCTTTTTCTCATGGTTGATGTTTGTCACGCTTTTTATGTATAACTAATAGTAGAGTTTACGGAAATTTGCCCTGCAATGCACGCACATATACAAAAACAAATCTACAAGAAGGCTAGTATATATATGAAAGGCTATTTGTATTTTTCCCTATTATGCGAACGATAACCATATATGATAATTACTGTAAAACAGATAAAAGGTAAGATAAAGGACAAATTTATTGCTGGCATGCCCAATAATGTGTGCTGGTCAATGATGCTTGCCTGGAGAGGTGGTAAAATCGAACCGCCCAAAATAGCCATAATCAAGCCGGCAGCCCCGAATTTGGCATCATCGCCCAAGTCTTGTAGTGCAATGCCATAAATAGTGGGAAACATCAATGACATACAAGCGAACACTCCGACAAGGCAATACATACCCCAAATGTTCTGGAAGCCTATCACTCCTATGGTAAAAACACAAGCTACTATCGCTAGTACTTTTAGCAACAACCCCGGACTGAGATAGCGAAGAATGAATGTACATATAAAGCGGCTGCAGCAGAAGATGATCATTGCCATAATATTATATTCCTGTGACAGCACTTCTGCCGTCTTCTCATCCATGCCATCTGCCATAAACAGTCGTGTGCCATATTGTATCACAAACGTCCAACACATAATCTGTGCACCTACATAGAAAAACTGCGTGATGCCCCCTTCCCGATAATGCTTGATGCGGAATATTCGTTTCAATGTCGGGAAGAAATTTATCTCATGAGATTGCTCCGTATTTTTGGGCATTTTCACGAAACAGATTAAAAGGAACATACACAGAACAATGAGACCGATAATGAGATAGGGACCAATCAATACATTCAAATCCGCATCGCGTACTGTCTCAAAGTCTGCAACGGACAATTTGCTGCGTTCGACCGTGTCCATCGGGTTCAACCGATTCTGAATGAAGTTCATTGCCACATACATACCTAGCAATGATCCCATCGGATTAAACGACTGGGCCAGATTCAGGCGTCGGGTAGCTGTTTCCTCCGTTCCCATAGAAAGGATATAGGGATTGCTGCTTGTTTCAAGGAAAGACAAACCGCAGGTCAGAATGAAATAGGCTATCAAAAAAGGGTAATAACTGCCTGTCTGCATGGCAGGGAAGAAAAGGAAAGCGCCAAAGGCATATAGACCTAATCCTAACAGTACGCCTGCCTTATAAGAATATTTGCGGATAAACATAGCTGCCGGAAAAGCCATGACAAAATAGCCGCCATAGAAGGCTACTTGCACCAAGGCTCCGTCTGTGACACTCATCCGAAATATCTTGGAAAAAGCCTTTACCATTGGATTGGTAATGTCATTAGCAAATCCCCAAAGAGCAAAACAGCTTGTTATCAGGACGAAAGGTATCAGATAGCTTACACCGTCTTTACTTATTATAGATTTTTTCTGTGTGTTATTCATGGTAATAGTTGTTTTTAAATGATTTCTTTGATTTCGCTCCGGTCCTTGATCTCTCCTTCAGCCAAGGCCTGCACCAGAATGTTGCCGATAGCTGTCGCTTCTATAGGTCCTACATATACGGGGGTGCCCAAAGCCTCAGAGGTCAGCCGGTTCAACAGACCATTGCGACAACCACCACCCATAATGTGCAGCTGTTTTACCGGAGTTGGCAATAGCAAATTGAGTTGCTCGATGCCTCGTTTATAGCGTTGTGCCAATGATTGCAGGATGCAACGCACATATTCGCCTTGTGAAGCTGGTATTTGACTGCTGTTTTTATGACAATACCCGGCAATGGCAACCTCCATGTCATGCGGACTTTGGAAAAATGGGTCATCCACATCTATCACAGAAGTTATGTCAGAAGCTTCGGCAGCCGACAGTAGATAATCGTAATCCACATTCTTGCCTTCTCCCTTCCATTGCGCCATGAGCCGCTGCAACATCCACAAGCCGGTAATGTTCTGCAAGAAACGGATTTTCCCGCCTACTCCGCCCTCGTTCGTAAAGCCTGCCTTGTGGGCTTCTTCCGAAAGGATGGGCTGGGGAACTTCCACTCCCAGTAGCGACCACGTACCCGAACTTAAGAAAGCCTGCTGCCCTTCTGCCTGGGGAACGGCAAACACGGCGCTCGAAGTATCGTGTGAGCCTACTGCAATAACCTCTACCTCCCCGGACAATCCCAGCTCTTCACAAATCTCTGGCTTCAGCCTGCCACGCACAGTTCCGGGCATGACGATATCTCCGAAAAGTGACTGCGGCAGTCCCAGTCGTTCTATCAACCCGCGGTTCCAGGTGCGCGTACGTGCATTCAGCAGTTCCGAAGTAGAAGCAATGCAGTATTCATTATTTGCCACACCGGTGAGATAGTAGCTGAAAAGATCGGGCATAAACAGGAGTTTGTCCGCCACCCGAAGCTGCACATCATCGCTTTTCTTCATGCTGCAAAGCTGGAACAGCGTGTTTATGTGCATCACTTGAATACCCGCTTCGGCATAGTGTGCCGAAAGTTCCGCTTCACCGAACAGTTTTTCAGGCATTCCCTCTGCTCGCGCATCACGGTAGCAGACGGGATTGCCCAACAGATTCCCATTCTTATCTATCAGCCCGAAGTCCACTCCCCAGGTATCGATACCGATACTCCTAATGGAATATCCCTGGCGGACAGCTTGACGGATGCCTGCCTTCATCTCTTCGAACACAGCAAGAAAATCCCAATAGATGTGACCTCCCAAATGGACTTGCCTATTGGGAAAACGGTATACCTCCTTCAACTTCAATACACCTTGATGGATGGAACCGACCATTACCCGACCGCTTCCACCACCAAAATCTATTGCTAAATACGTATTCATCGTTACTTAGTCTTTTTACCTAAGATATAGGTTTCAAGGTCATCTATTTCTTCCAGCGCAAGCACCGTATAGTCTCCACCGGACTGAATGATGATGCGGCACGCCATCTCGAAGAACATGGCACGCTCAAACGCCTGGTCAAAGTCTTTGCCACATACCACCTGCCCATGTTTCAGCAACAAGATGGAGTTATGCTCTTTCATAGCAGCTACAACCGCCTGCGCCAATTCGGGGGAACCGGGACGGAAATAGGGTATCACAGGAATTTCGCTGCCTACATGACAGGGCACTTCGGCAGTTACGTTGAAGTGCGTTGGACGATTCTTCATGCAAGCCACTGCCATGGCATAAGGGGACTGGAAATGAAGTACCACATTCACATCCGCACGCTCGCGGAGCACACCCAAATGGAAACCACTTTCCATAGAGGGCTTCACCCCATTGAGCACTTCGCCCGTAGCGAGATGACATATTGATACTTTCTCCTTCTGCAACGAAGGCACCCAGGAGCCAGTGCCCGACACCAACACTTCATCTCCGATACGCCAAGACAAGTTACCACTACTGCAAACCATAAGTCCAGCATCACCCACGCGATGTGCCTGGGCAAGGAATTCTTCTATATATTCCGTAGTTATCATAATGCTTTTTTGTAAAGTTCAAGAATAATTTCTTTAGTTACTTCCCGCGGATTTCCCGGTGTACAGACATCGACAAAGGCAGATTCTGCCAGACGCTCTAAATCATCTTCACGAATGCCCAGCTCAGACAAATGCTGCGGAATGCCCACACGAATGGCAAGCGACTTGACAGCATCTACGGCTACACCCGCCGCTTCCTCACGGCTCATACCGGGCTGATATACATTCATGGCTTTAGCTATATCCACATACTTGTCCAGTGCCGCAGGAGCGTTGAACTCCATAATCAAAGGCAACAGTAAGGCATTTGCCACTCCGTGGGGGATATCGAAAATGGCTCCCAGCGGATGTGCCATACCGTGTACCACGCCCAGACCGACATTGGAGAATGCCATGCCGGCGATATATTGTGCCACAGCCATGCCGTTACGCGCTTCGGCATTGGAGGGTTCGTTGACAGCCGTCTCCAAATGACAGGCTATCATCTCGATAGCTTTAATCTCGAACATATCACTCATCTCCCAGGCTTCCTTGGTTATCAATCCTTCAATGGCATGCGTCAATGCATCCAGTCCGGTAGAAGCTGTCAGGCTTTTAGGAAGCGAATACATCAGTTCTGCATCCACAATGGCAATGGCAGGAATATCGTTAGGGTCTACACAGACCATCTTTTTATGATTCCCCTCATCAGTAATCACATAGTTGATGGTTACTTCGGCAGCCGTTCCCGCCGTAGTAGGCAGGGCAATGATGGGAACGGACTTCTTTTTTGTATTCGCCACACCTTCCAAGGAAATCACATCGCTGAAATCAGGATTGTTCGTGATAATACCTATGGCTTTTGCCGTATCAATGGACGAGCCGCCACCGATGGCAAGTATAAAGTCGGCACCCGAAGCGGCAAAGGCTTCAACACCTGCTTTCACGTTGCTTACCGTAGGATTGGGCTTTATCTCGCTAAACACTTCGTAGGGAATTCCTGCTGCTTTCAGCACATCCAGCAATTTATCCGCCACACCGAATTTCAACAAATCCTTATCCGTGGCAACAAATGCCTTATGCAATCCCAAACGGGATATCTCTTGCGGGAGTACTTTTCGTGCTCCCGGACCGAAGTAGGACACTTCGTTCAATATAAATCTGTTTATCATAATCTATACCTGCATTTATTTGTAAATAGGACCGTAAGTAGCGCAAGCACGATAATCTGCACCTTCCTTATCCATACCGAAAGCATTCCATGCAGCGGGGCGGAAAATGTCTTTCTCCTCTACATTGTGCATACAGACGGGGATGCGGAGCATAGATGCCAGGGGGATTAAATCCTGACCGATGTGTCCGTAGCTGATGGCGCCGTGGTTGACTCCCCAGTTGTTCATCACCGAATAGACATCCTCAAAAGCAGGCTTGTTGCAAAGACGAGGTACGAACCAGGTAGTAGGCCAAGTACGGTCAGTACGTTCATCCAGCAGTTTATGAACTTCGGGGTCGATTTCTACTGTCCATCCTTCGGCTATCTGAAGCACAGGACCCAGGCCTTTGACAAGATTCAAGCGAGACATGGTGACAGGCATTCCACCCTTTGACAAGAAGTTGGAGGAGAAACCGCCGCCACGGAAGTAATCGCGGTTTGCCGGATACCAGGTGTAGCTTCCAGACATTGCTCCATCTCTGCTTCGGAGATTTCCCAATGGAGTTTCATAGCCGGTTCGCCTTGTGCGTTGCTTTGTCTGCCGGTTCCGTCCAAGGTAGTGGCACCGGAGTTAATCAGATGGATGATACCATTGGCAGCCAAACCTGTAAGTTCCTTACCGGTCACGCGCTTCACGGCATCGGGACTCCAATAAGTACGTACATCGGAGAAGATTTGGGCACGATTGGTCAACAAATGGCCGAATAGCATGGCAACGCCATTACAAGCATCATTTTCGGTAGCTATGACGTATGCTTCACGGATGCCGTTCCAGTCGAAAGAGGTATTCAGCAAGGCTTCGGAATAGTCACCGTTAGGATAGAAATCAGTTCATTGGCGTTGTCCCTGGAATCCGGCAGCGATGGCATTGTGTCCCAAGGTTTCTTCCTTAAAGCCCATTTCCTTCAGCTTCGGATTTCCTTGGATGAGGTCGCGCATGATGATGGTCATCTTCACGATAAACTCCCAATCTTCATCTTTCTGTTCGCGCGTCTTAGCCTTGGCAGGTAGGTTGAAATCCTTGCCTTCGTTCTTCTTGCAATACTTTTCGGTCCATGTCATGGCTCTGTCAAACTCTTCCTTGTCATAGATACCTTCGGTCATACGGCGGATGATTTCGGTCAAATCGACAGATTCACAACGGATGCCCAGGTACTCCTGAAAAAAATCGGGATTGATAATAGAACCCGCAATACCCATAAACACACTACCCATAGAAAGATAGGACTTGCCCCGCATAGTGGCAACTGCCTGCGCGGCACGGGCAAAGCGCAAAAGTTTCTCGGCAACATCAGAGGGGATGGAGTTATCATTCAAATCTTGTACATCGCGTCCGTAGATACCGAAAGCAGGCAATCCTTTTTGGGCATGTCCTGCCAGGACAGCTGCCAGATAAACAGCCCCGGGACGCTCTGTTCCGTTGAAGCCCCAAACGGCTTTCGGATAATAAGGATTCATATCCATTGTTTCAGCACCGTAGCACCAGCAGGAAGTGACTGTAATAGTGGCTCCCACGCCTTCGCGTTCAAACTTTTCGGCGCAAGCTGCACTTTCGGGTACACGCCCGATGGTGCTGTCGGCGATGACACACTCTACCGGACTTCCATCACCATTCTTCAAATTACTGGAAATCAACTCGGCTACTGCTTTAGCCAGATTCATAGTCTTTTCTTCAAGACTTTCGCGTACGCCACCTTGGCGACCGTCAATTGTGGGACGAATCCCGATTTTAGGATATTTTTTCATATTGTTTTAGAAACTGTTTTGATTTAACATAAACGTTTATCAGTTGGTAGTTTTGTGTCATTTTTCTATCTTTGGAATATAACGACCAAATTATATCAAAAGAGTAAATATATGAGATACAGTACAGCGATTAATACCTGATAAATAAGAAACTTAAAGATATATCTAGTCTATCAAACGATTTTCTTACTTATCTCTCTTTAGTACATGAGATGTGGTAGTACACTTAATTCTGACTTCCAATTCAGAAATAGATTCTGTATAAAGAGGTATAAATTCAAATCCAGGAACGGGGGAGAAAGATCTTTGATTTTTTTCAACAACAAGATGTTTAAACTCATTATTTGAAAATAAATAAACCACAGATTCCGGTTTGATAATCTCAATCTGATTCTCAACATATCTACATCTTTCACCCGCTTCAGATATCACAGGGATATACATTCTCAAGTTTCGTTTATCCGCCCTGTTATTCTTATAAACTTTTATTACCACTTCATTTGAATTAAATCTATAATTAATACTAATCGGAATTCTACCACTTGTCGGACAGTTTGAATATATATCAACTAATTCAGTTTTTACTGTTATCTCTTCTCCTGATTTTAATGAAAAACAATCAATCTCAGAAACTTTACTATTGGCATTACTATATTTGATACCTTCCTCTTCATAAATTACCTGAAATGTTGGCGAGTAGATATACTCACTCTTAACGAGTTGCATATTAGCAGGTTCTTCTATTGTATATTTCGTCATAGCAGCGGCTAAGATTGGACCGGAAAATTTATGCCATAATAAAGATAATGTTCCTCCATGTGCATTTCCGCCAGGCATTTTATATCCTACATCATAACCACTCACAGTAGCTCGCCAATTTCCTACAGCAACTAACCAACTATCAAGATCATGCAAATAACGAGATCCATATTCTTTTTCACGAGGTAATGCTACAGGTTTTTCAGGTTTAGTAAATCCTTTATGTAAGGCTACAGCCAATCCCTTTGCATGTTCGAAAGTATGATGGATACACGCAGGATAACCGGCAGAGCGATAATGCATTCCACCATAGAGCAAACCATCGTGAGTGCATTGACGTAATAATTCCACATTTCGCATACCAACTGTAGCATACAATGGATTATCTGGGGCTAAAATACTACATAAGGCCACTACTCCATCACTGGTACGACTACCCCAATATGACCATTTAAAATTACGAGTACCCCAACTATTATCCCAAGCCCCATCAGGTAACATAAATTCAATTTGTGTATCAATAGATCTGTGCACACTAGCTTTCATTTCTGAGTCTCCCACTAGATCTGCATAAAACAACAAATTAGGAAGTGTTTCTTCTACATTATATCCTAAATCGACTGGCCATAATCCTTTGGCTGATTTAACATATGGATATACCCCCTCACCATAAAATAGAGAATCATTTTTTGTAAAATGAGGTTTAACCAACACTGCTAGTTCAGCAGCCCTTTTCTTATACTTAGCATCACCAGTTAGCTCTCCAACTAAAGCAAGGGCATAACACGCTGTAGCAGAATAATTGATATTTCCGACCCCTGGTTTTATATATGAAACAATAAAATCTGCTTGTTCACGAACGCTCTTCATCCATTTATTATAAGTCTGATTATCAAACAAGTATGAAAAATCCCGCATAGATTCAGCTAACGTAATCAACCCGAAAACAGTAATCCCACGCCAAGTATACATATTTACCTCATTATTCCACGAACCATCCGGGAAGCGTACATTGCGTTCTCCCCAGATAAATAGTTTCTTTGCAGCTTCAACATATTTGGTCTCTCCTGTACAGGAAGCAACATACAAAAAAGGATAAATCGCATCTGGTGTACGACCATGCATTAATGCACAAGCAGGGCATAAAATCCCACCATCTAATAAGGTATCCGCCTGTTGGATTTGTCGATCTAACAAAGCATCACACCATTCATGCAGCAAAGTAAACATTTCCTGCTGAGTTGAAGAAACATTACACACTGTATTATTTGTGGAGCAGGCTGCTGTTAAACATAAATAGCCCAAAAGTATAATTATGGTTCTACCACACTTTGAGTTATAATTCCGATAATATACCATCATTTCAACTTAATATGAACTATTTAAGGTTGGTTTTTCAATATATAATCAACAATAACCGTAGGATCCTCTAAACTATGGGGATGGTGATCACAGTTTTCTTTTAGAATCAGTTCAATAGGTCCTCCCATAGATGTATATCGATCATATAATATCTTGCCATTTTCCATATATGGAACAGTTTTATCACTATCCCCACAAACCAGTATAATAGGGAGTTTGGCTTTAGCTAAAGGCAATAGATTATCGATAGGATTACCTTTGAAATAGACCATTTCTTGTTCAGCCAAATTCCATTTGTTTAACACATCTCTCCACATATCTTTACGAGCTTCACCTGGCCAACTAAATAAATCGCAAACTGGAGCATCCACATAGATACAAGCTACCTTGTCAACATTGTGAATTGCCCAGTTCAAAACCATAAATCCTCCACGACTCAATCCTTCCAACGTAACTTTTGGAGATAACTTGTAGTAATGCAACATACTTTCATAGAACTTTGTTCCTAAATTGACAGCTTCGGGTGCACCATAATCATGTGTCAGGTCATAATATACTACATGAAACCCTCTCTCAAGTAACATTTCATCAGCAGAGGCAAATGCCCCAAAGAATGCCGGCCGCCATATCCAAGGTTTGCCAGGAAGTGGAATATGAGGTTCCACAACAATAGTCTGCCTCCCATTATATTCATAATCGTATCGGTCAAAGCCATTCCACTCAGATTTAAATCCTGGAAAAGATTGGATCTCATGTGCAATATTTCTCCCTGTTAATACTTTATACACCTCTGTCGCCAATACGACTGCACCATTCACATTGGGATGAACTTTATCCGGAAAGTTTTCATTCATATTACGAGTTGGTGTATGCAAATCAATTATTCTTAATTTCATTTTTTTTGCCACTGAAGATATCATAGGCATGATTTCTTTCGAAATAACATTTTCATTGATACCTTCAGTTTTATAAACGGTAGAAGGATAGCACAGATATATAATAGGATGAGATGCCAACCGTTGGAAAGAACGTACCAATGCTTCCAAATCCTTCATAAACTCTTCTTTATGAACCCAATTCTGTGGCTTACTATCATTGGTTCCTAATTTAATCACTACAATGTTCGGTTGAAAAGTCAGTGCATCTTGGTAAGTCTTTTCCTTAATATAAGGATAATCACCCTTACTAAGTAGCGTACGTCCACTTACTCCAAAATTGCGTACCACATAGTCCTTTCCCAACATCTGACCTAACACGGAAGGATAACTATCTTTCAATTGATTTTTAAGTCCGGCACCAAATGTGATACTGTTACCTATACACGCTATTCGAACAGGTTCTTTGTGTACCTTTTGAGCAAACAAAGACAGTCCACCCAAAAGATATATACATAAAAAAAATATAAAACGCATTTTCTTTATTTTATGGTTACCACGCATTTATGTTTAATGTCATCTGATGATGCCCCTAGAGAGATGACAAACTCCCCTGGTTCTACCACCCACGATTGAGAGGTTTCGCTATAGAAAGCCCATTCTTTCACAGGAAGTTGGATTTTTACAGTTTTCGTTTCACCGGCTTGTAGCTTTACCTTTGTAAACCCTTTCAATTCTTTTACTGGACGCATAACCGATGCTTTAGGCTGTGAAATATACACCTGGGCAATTTCTGCTCCTTCTCTTTCACCTGTATTTGTTAAAGTAAAAGTTAGTGTCGCTGTATCAGCAACAGTATATTCTTTACGATCAGTTGTTGCTTTCCCATATTTAAAAGTCGTATAGGACATTCCATATCCAAATGCATAAAGAGGTTTAATCTTTTTTGTGTCTAACCAACGATAACCTACTAAAATGTCTTCCATATATTTTTGATCATTTTTTATACCTGGATAAGCGATCTCACCGAAAGCATGTGCCCCACAATCCTCTAGTTTTTTTGGATAAGAAAATGGCAATTTACCCGAAGGATTTACTTCACCGGACAATACGGATACAATTGCATTACCAGCTTCAGATCCACCGTACCAGCCCTGAACAATGGTTGGAATATCTTTCTCAAACGGCAAGGCTGTAGCTGTTCCAGATGCTATTATAAATACAATATTCTTATTTATCTTAGCTAATTCTATTAATAATTCCGGTTGTCCGTAAGGTAAATCATATGATTGACGATCAAACCCCTCATTGTCCTGATGTCTGTTTTTATTTAATCCTCCGAAAAATAAAACGACATCGGCGTTTGCTGCCACTTTTAAAGCCTCGTTTTTTAAGGAGTCTGCGTTATAAGGAGAAGGAATAACCCCTTCGAAAGTTGGGGTATATGAACCATAGCCACGAGTGTAAGTAATCTTCACTTTGTCTCCCCATCTCTTTGTCAGTGCCTGCAAAGGCGTAATTTCATATTTAGCTTTCAATTTAGAAGCCCCACCGGCATTTGAATGTATACGGTCAGCATTTTCACCAATTACAGCAATTGTTTTTATCTTTGCAAAATCTAAAGGAAGTAGGTTATTTTGATTTTTCAACAAAACAATACCAGACTCTGCAATATGACGTGAAATCGCAAAATGTTCAGGTGATGCAAAACTACCAAATGGCCGTTTAGTATTCATCACCGTACGGAATATAAGTCTCAGAATACGTCGTGCTTTATCGTTAACCACCTCCTCGTCAATTTCGCCATCTTTCAACATGCGCAAAAAATCAGATGCAAGGTAATAATTATTATATGCATTGATCTCTGTCTTCGACATACCATCGGTAAATGTACCCATTTCTATATCCAATCCCTTCAATGCTGCTTCACGTGTATTATGTGTGCCGTTCCAGTCAGATACTACTACGCCATCAAATTTCCAATCTAGCTTCAGAATCTTATTCAACAGAATATCATTATGACAACAAAATTCATATTTATATCGATTGTAAGCACCCATTAAAGCCCAAGTTTTACCTTTTTCTACAGCAGCTTTAAATGCAGGAAGATAAATCTCGTGTAGTGCCCTATCGCTTATCTGCACATTAACACTATCCCTCCATACCTCTTGATTATTTAGGGCATAATGTTTCACACAAGCTGCCACTCCATTTTGTTGAAGTGATTGTATATAAGGAACGACCAAAGTGGCTGCAAGAAATGGGTCTTCCCCCATATATTCAAAGTTACGACCATTAAACGGTGTTCGGTAAATATTCACTCCAGGTCCCAATATAACAGACTTATTGCGATAACGAGCTTCTTCTCCTAGAGCTTTGCCATACATAGCTGCTAATTCAGGGTCAAATGATGCAGCTAAACATGTTAATGCTGGAAATGCCGTACATGAATCATTAGTTACATTGGCTACTGCCCAATCATCCCATAAAACTTCTGCACGTACTCCAAAGGGCCCATCATTCATCCATACTTCAGGAATACCCAAACGTGGAACACCTTTTGAACTGAATTTGGATTGGGCATGGCATAAAGCTACTTTTTCCTCCAAAGTCATTTGAGAAAGTGCACTTTCTATACGCACTTCTATTGGTTGTGACTCATCTAAATAGGTTTTATTAAGTTGCGCATATCCATTTAATGTTCCAATAGCGCAAAAAGCAATCGTACAGCTTAACGATCTTAATATTTTCTTTTTCATCGTTTTGTATTTAATATAATGTTAATCAACAAAATTCATATTCTTTAACCACTTCCTAAAATCTTGAGGCCAATTATATCCTGTATTTTGTTCACTGATCTCAAAAGCTCCATGTCCTCCTTTTTCCAAAAAAAGTATATCACAAGGTACATGAGCTTCACGTAGTTGACCTACAATTTCCTGAACTAATCGAAAACTATTATCGTCTTTTGCATGTCTGACAAAAAACGGTGGAGTATCCGGCCCAAATTGGAAAGGGGATTTCATGGATAAGAAATTCCAACTGGAAAAGACCGCAACAAAAGCAGGTTTGCAACTCTCCCGTTCAACCGGATCAATATTATCCAGTTGTCCTGAATCTAAATTAGAAGTCAAATTTAATGCTAAATGTGCACCAGCTGATTGTCCGGCAATACCAATACGTTCTGGATTTAATCCCCATATTTTAGCATGAGCTTTCACAAAACGAACAGCTCGTTTTGCATCTGCTAACGATACATTAAGTGGACGTCCAGTTCTATATTTCAGTCCAATCACTGCTATACCATACGGATTTAAGATTTCAGCTAATTCTCTAGCATTTCTTAAAAAGCCAAGATACTTATATCCACCACCGGAAAAAAAATCACAGTTGTTGCATCTTTTCTATCCTGAGGATAAAAAAGTTCTAATTCAGGAATAGATACCCGATCTACACGCGCAAAAGTATTGATATATTCATTTTCCTTCGTAAACATAGTGAGGAGGTATTCTTTCCCATAATTTCACTCGTTGTATGGACCGGTTGCCTTGAGCACAAGCTGTCCACCATTGAGATAAAGACTCAGATAAATAACTACTTTGCAGTGCGATCTTCTGTACATTATTTAGTGTACTGTATTTCACAGAATCTTTTACTTGCATTTTCCAATAATGATAAAAATCAACAACCCTAACATTTTCCTCAACCATAACCTGAAGGGCTACTTGATTATATAGTTCAACATGATCATTTATCTGCTTTTCTTTGCAAAAAGGAATAGTATACCATAGCACTTCTAAGTCTTGTTTTTGAGCTTCAGTTACTATCTGTTTCAAATTGTTTCGATAGGTTATTGTATCAGGAATTTCTATCAACTGTTTATTTTTAAAGAAATCACCCCATCCACAATTTAGTAACAATATTCTCGATTGCTTTTGTGTTGTAGTTACCTTTCTAAGGTTCTTTACTTCCATACAGACTTGCTCGGAACCAGAAGGACAATTTTTCCATTGATAGCAAAGTGTCTGTTTAGAAGCTTCTCTACCAAAAATCAAAAAATGAGTCAGATCTGACTTTAACTGACCAACCAGTTCCTTTGAGAGATTATCTCCTATCACCCAAACTGAAGGTACATCAGCTGCTCTCAACACCAAGCTACCTAAAGATAACAGACAAAACAAAATCACTTTAACATTCATACCTCTTAGTTCATTATAGGAAATACACACATACGAATACGGGTAGATCCAAATGGTACCATTTCAATATTTTCCGTTTGAAACACTTTAAATCCTTTTGCAGGTAAACCGGGAGTTGTTACTGTTGCTTGCCACTCAGGTACACAAGATGCTTTCATTTTAAGTACAACCGGAGAATTTCCTGTGTCCCACGGGAAACCATTACATTCTTTTTCTTCTATTTCAATATGCTTCAATACATCCTTTGATAAAGCATAATTCCATGTAGATGCTGGTTTTATATCATATGCAGGAAAGTTAGCCGACGTTTTTGCCTGATCCGTTATTTTCACAACATCTTCCTGAATAGATAAGGCAAACAGAAGCGGACCGCGGTTAATGGAGATACCATCATATTCAGAAATTTCGGCTTTAACTTCCATCGGAATAATCATCTTAATTTCATCACCGGCTTTAAACTGACGTTCAATAGTGAAGAAAGTGCCAGATTCTGGCATGATTATTTCCTCCCCATTGATCTGAATAGTAGTTCCATGACTCCACCCTGGTATTCTCAATGTGAAAGGAAAAGATATCGGTTCATCGGGGTTTATACGAAACAAAATAGTATCCGAGAATGGATAATCTGTTATTTCCTCAATTGAAACCTGAGTATGATCAGACAGTATTGTTTGCAATATAGAAGGAGCATACATAGCAGCAACAATACCGTTATTTTTGTCTTTCATCCAAAGACGGGAAGCGTAGTTCGGTATAATACGATGTACATTGCCCGAACAACACTCAGTATCAAATCCTGGGCGATAGGCTTGCCGAGCTTTTCCCCCTCCTCCATAATCAGCCATTGAGCTATATTGAGTAGCCATGAGTTGATTCGGAGCAGAGAAATACTGATGTGCTTTGAAATCTTTACTGATAGCTCCCATACCTGCATTGAATACAGCTTTTTCAATTCGGTCAGCCCAAACAGTCTTTCCGGTAGCTAATAAAATATTTCCATAGCTCCATGTAAAATCAGAAATATCACACGTTTCATGTAATTCTTCAGGATGACGACCAAATAATTTCTCATAAGAACTGGGAATGCCATCTACCAACTCATGATATTTTCTTACTCCTTCAAAAAAACCGATAGAAGCATTTAAATAATTAATATTCCCAGTGATACTATAAAGAGACACAGGCTGCTTACCGACCTCAGCTGCAGTCACTCCATGTACGCAAATACTATCACCCGCTACCATTTGATTATGTTTGAAACACTCATTATCAGGATGTTCATCTATACTATATGTTTTCCAAATTTGTTGTGCTCTATCTAATAAATGCTGATCACCTGTGTGTTTGTATGTCCAGCACATACTTTCAATAATACAGGTTTGTCGATTGGTCAGGCTATCTGGTAAAGCCAGAAAATGGTTAGTTAATGCCTGTAATATCTGCGGATTTTTTGTTTCATTATAATCGGTCATTAAAACTCGTGCAAATATACTAAGAGCCCACTGATTATCCCCTAAGCTATCAACACCCAAACGGCCATCGGCACGGGGATGACTAATTACATAATTTATATTTTCCTTTCCCAAAGAAATCAAAGCAGAATCTTTCAACAATAATCCACAGCGATATAATCCGTCAATCATATATGCGGTCTGTTCGTAGGCCCACCAATACTGGGAGGCTGCTAACTCTTTTCTTTTAGGAATTACTGTAGTCCACATACCAGTATTATATGGATGTCCAGATTCTGCACGATGGAGTCCTAGACCATCTCGTTGGCGAATTAGCCACTCCTCTAACCACCCTTTAGGGGTTATTTCCGATACTGGAACTTCATGAAACGCTGAAAAGGATTGTTGCCTGTTCACCTGCGATTGGCAAGCGAATATGCTCAAACTGATGAATAAGCCCAGTGCTATTTTAAGTATATAGTTTTTCATGTACATATCTGATTAAGATAAAATATTAAAGGTTTGTTGTTCCTACAATCAATACATTCCCTATATAATATTCTGTTTTATTGTATAACTTTTTATTTTTCCTATAAAACTCCTGATCTCCTTTGGGGAGTATATTCTCTTTATCTACTGTTTCATCTAGAAATTCTAACTCGATCGTATGCCGCTTATTTTCAAGATGATCAGCCATAATCAAATACCCCAAACGGTTATAGGTACAATACTTATCAAAACGGGTAAATTCCTGTGCTTTACCATCTATCGTTAGTTTTATTTTACCGGCCATAGGTCCTACTACATCATAAATACCAATCGTGGTACCAGTAAAAGAAAAGCTGAATATGGTTCCAGGCTCTACACGATAAATCTGTGGAATGAATCCTGAGAACATTTTCATAAATTCATGAGATTCTGGAAGTAATAAACACGAGCCAGTACGAGGTAGATCAGCGACATTTATTTTTTGTGCTTTCTCCCAATTGTCCGGATATAAAGGAGCTGGTAGTGATTTACACTTAACCGAAGTCTGTGCATCACGAATCTTCAGTATATTTCTAGCTACCACATTAGCATAGAGTGGATGTCCTGAAACTGACAAAGGATGAACATGATCTTTAGTAAAGACTATAGTCTTTGTATTTTCTGTAAGATCAGCAGCAAAAGTCAGTTTACCGGATTTACGTAGTTTAGCCACCTCTATACCCATATGAATAGATGGAATTTGGTAATGATCTGCAACAGTTTCCATTGCGTGGACAGCATTATCTAACTGCCCTTCCATTAGTACCTCACATTTAGAATCATCCACTGTATAAACAAAACAGATGTCCGTTTTTGGAGATAGTGTACGTAATTTACGAACAATACCTTCCATTGTCTTTATTACATTTTCTTTAGGCTGTCCACCATCATTTACGGCAAATTCAACAAATACTAAATCAGGATTATCTTTCAACAGATCTGTTTCAACACGAAATACGCCCAAACTGGAACCAGTTCCACCTATACCCGCATTATTATGAGTAATAATTACTTGTGGATATTGTACCCTAAACCAGTTATATGTCTGTTCTCTCCAACCGTCTTCTGCAGCAGTGATACTTCCGCCTAAATATCCAATATGAATATGACGCGCTTTTGTAACTTTTGAAAAAAAGTTGGGAAGCCCCCCCCTTATATGCAATTCTTCTAGCTGTTCTAACGTTGAGCTAGAAGTATTCTGGAGGTAAACTTGCTTGTTTTCTTTTTGGGCTCCTAATGAAGCCCAAAAAGAAAACAATATTAATGTGATTAGTTTTATGATTTTCACCTTACTTAATCTTTAAAAGTTTCACTTCATCTTAAATTTAAATGCCCAGGCATGCTCGCAAGGAGGATTCTTTTGTAAAGACTCGGGAATATCAATAATGACTCCTTTACCATTCGGTTCCCATTTCAATGGTTTATTATAACCCAACAAATAAACTTCAGAACCTTTCACCGGGCATATTGTTTCGATAGCAACTTTAGCTGGAATTTTCTTTTCATTTTCAATTGGTAAATAGAACGCATATACTTGATTCTCCTTTGCTGTAAATGCCAATTTGGTTTCTTTATAAGGCTCAATCGGTTTCGTTTCGTATATAGCCTCTCCATTAACTTTCATCCATTTCCCTATTTCTTTCAACCGTTGATAAGCCGTCGGATCAATCTCTCCATCCGGTCCAGGTCCTACATTCAATAAAAAATTACCACCGCGAGATACGATTTGTACAAGGAATTGAATGATTTGATAGGTAGACTTATAATTATCGTTAGGTTTATATGACCATTGATCAGCCATTGTCATACAAGTTTCCCAAGGATAATCCAAAGCTTTTTCAGGGATCTTTTGTTCCGGAGTACGATAATTCTCATAAATATTATATTGATGACGAGCCACCATCATCGCACCCGGTTGATTACCACGAATTGTCTTCTCGAAACGTGGCCAGTCCACAGCTCCTTCATTAGAAACGTCACACAAATCAAACCATAGCATTTCCAGCTTACCATATTTACTAGTTAACTCATTCAACTGATTATCAATGAAATCATTGAGTCGCTTCCAACGGTCTGGATATTTCTGAATAGAATAATTTATAAAACGCCCCTGAGGTGGAAAATAATCCCACCAATAGTCATTACAATGCCAATCGGAAATTGAATAATAAGCTCCGGTCTTCAAACCTTTAACACGAAAAGCATCGAACAATGCCTTGGTAATATCTGCATTTTTATTTTGGCTATACGGACAATCTTTATCAGTTATTTTGTAGTCCGTAAACTTTGTATCATACATATTAAAGCCATCATGATGTTTCGTCGTAAATACCACATATTTCATTCCAGCATCTTTAGCAGCATCAGCCCATTTGGATGGATTGAACTTACCAGGATTAAAGGTCGTTTTTAGATTCTCGTATTCTTTCACATATTCAAAATAGCTTTTATCATGTGGTCGTACAGATGTAAACGAACGATCCTCAGGACACAAAGACCAAGATTCAACGATTCCCCATTGACTGTATGTTCCCCAATGTATAAACAATCCAAACTTCCAGTCTTGCCATTCCTGGAGGGTCTTCATAACCTCTGCCTGTTTAGGATATTGATAAGGGGGATGATCCTCTGCTGCCATTGTTGTAGAACAGGACAAAAGGATACTAAATACTGTTGTTGCTATTATTTTTTTCATATTTGTTTTATTTAGTTTCTACAATTTGTTGAGCTATTATTTTACCAATATAATTATAGGCTTCCTGGCTATAGTGAATATCATCAGTCATCATTTCACGCTCCGGAAAGAACCAAGGGTCTACAGCCACCAAATGAACATGAGGAACTTCTTTCGCAACCTTACGTTGTATTCTGCGTACTTCCATATATCCCGCTTTGGGGAAGTTGACATATTGTCCGGTCAGCACAATATAGATTGGTAGATTGGCGTTTTTTAAATCTATACGAAAGCGGTTGATGAGGTTCTTCAGGGCTTTTTCATATTCCTCCGGTGTTTGCTTACCGTCATTTATTGAGTTAGAATCTCGTTCACCTTGCATCCAAATAATACCATCCAACGACCGCTTTACCTTCTTTTGTGCCATGGTTGCCTTGTCAATACAAGGTTTATAAACTGATAATTTACCTTCGAGTGCCCAAGTTCCATAAATAGTTTCTCCATTGACACCACAAGAACTACCTCCCCGGCCGGCTACTACCATCACTATAGAATCGCCTGTCAGTTTATGTAAGTGATAAGCAAAAGATGGAGCAATGGAACCCGTATTAGCCTTTCCAAAATACTCATCAGTCTCCCCGACAGGATCTTGTAACACTTTCAAAGAATCCCCATGCCATGAATACTCTTGACAAGCCGGATCTGCATATTTTAAGGACGTACGACGATCGCCCGTTCCTGCTGCATTACTCTGCCCTGCCAGCATCCAAAAAGATTTCTGAGCGGATATGTTTTCTAAATTGCATAAACACAGTGTAAGTAAAAACAGCCTTATAACGCACCTTTTCATATTACTATTTTTTAATTATTTAGCGCTATTTCCAATACGTTCAAATCCCAGGGATTAAAATTGAAGTACAACTGGCTATGTTTTCTATCTGCCTTCTTCACTTTCCCTTGTAAGTTCTTAACTGATTGCCATGAGGTATTCATTCCTGTAAGCTTAGACATATCTAATGTTAGCGTTGCTGATTGTGCTCTTGGAGACTGGCTTAATACTATTACATACAACTTGGACTTATCTGTTGACTGTGCCAATATATATTCAACATCAGCATTATCACTTTTCACCATGTCAGGACGGAATATTAAATCGGCTTCATTGCCAAAGATGGACCCAGGAGCAAAACCATAAGTCACATGAGGACCGACTTTGGGTGTCATAAAACCATAAGGAAAGTTAATGTTACCTCCGGAACGTAAGTGAGTTTCCGAAAGGAGATAGTCAGTAATCCAACCAACCTGCCAGTAAGCATGCCATGGGAACATAGTAGCACCTTTGTGTACATTTTCTAACATATACCAATAATAAAGAGCCTGACCACTATCTTGTTCAACATAAGCATTACGTCCACGAGCAGCTGCACGAGCCATAGTAATAAATATAGGTTCCTGTGTGTATTCGTATATACGCGTAAACAACCCTGCATAGCTTGAAATGAGAATAGGTCCTCCACCAGCAGTTCCGCGAATATGTTCCACTCCTAACCCCACTTGATTGATTTCCCAATCTTTACGTTCAACTCCATTCACTGATTTCATTTTTTCCGTGGCTATCGGATGAGTGAAAATAGAAGTAGAATAGACCTTAGCTGTTGCTATTGCAGCTTCTTTATAAACTTCATTCTTGGTTACATCGTATAAATCGAGATAGGCCTGTGCACACTGAGCTGTTGCGAAATCCCAAATATTTCTGGCATCTCCACACACACCCAGATAATATCCTTTTTTCACTCCATATTCATTCAACCATCGTGCTCCTCTTTCTGCAGCATCCAAGTATTTTTTATCTCCGAGTGTTTTATAAGCAATCAGCAATCCGTACCATGTCGGACGATAATCCTTTAGATCGGCAAACGCTAATTTATAAGAGAAGCGGTCATAGCCCACATCAAAACTACCATCATCATGTTGCCACATCATTAGTTTTTCGGCAGCAAGACGTAAACGGTCTTTCAATTCTTTATCATCAGGGTCAAACAGCAACATATTAGCGAAGTCAACCATTGTATAATAAGTCGTATGCAACGGTTCAATCCAGTTTCCACGTTCCGACTCTACCCCATCTTCATCACCATATTCTCCTAATGCTGCTCCTTGAAAAAAGCCAGGTTCAATTTGCTGTTGAGCCAATTTATAATTCCTTACATATGGTAGACGTGTAGCCATAACTGAATCATTTCCATTACGTGCAATCATATACATGGTACCGGCATCTGCAATCTTAGAGCCATTCGCTCCAACTTTATATCCTCTGATATTCCATGTACTCCATGCTGATCTTTTTTCATCACGCAAGTATTTTTGCATTCGACTCACCCGTTCTGATAAAGACATATAGTTTGTTTGCAAATCAAGTAAGTGAGACAATTGATATATATAATTCACTACGTGCGAAAATACAGGAAACCAATCTGAATTACGCATTACATAACGAACATTCAAATTCACCATAGCACCGGCTTCAACTTTGGAACCAATTTGTCCCATTACCGGTGCATATACTACTGGACTCATTTCATCATGACGGTTCATCAGAGACATAGCCACTTTATTGTTTTCTCTCGTAGAAGAGTCCTTTTCCCAAGGGTCGGCCGCCGTACCCGGTTCAGGAACAACAGCAATAGTTTGCATATCTTTCGTAGTCAACAGTGGGCAGAGTGTCATGGTACTCCTTTCTTTAGCCAATATTGGAATATTCGGAATACCCATACTGTAGCGTCTTACTAACTCTACATTAGATTGTACTTCTGTACCGTACCAGTTACCTGGTATCATACCCCATGAAAGGTTGTATTGATCAATGGTAACCAAAGTTGGAGATGAAATTGATAACGAGCCACCGGTTTTCATCTTCACACTGACAGACACTTTAATGTCTTCAGGACAATCCGGATCTATTTTCCAAATAGCTTCCATATCACCGAATCGTAAGGAATGCATAAAACGTACAGAGCCATCGGCTAGTACTTCACCTTTAGATGGATAGAATGTGAAGGCTTTCCCCTCAATATCCAAGTCTACCAAATTAGCAGCAGGGTTCCTGTTCAAATAGATCAACGTATAATATCCAGCAGGGATTGAAAAGGGTTTATTTTCAATGTACACATCCTGAACGTGCCATCCATCCTCCAGTTGATTCCAAGTAATTTTCACTTTCTCCGAAGACAGCACGAGTTCTTCACTTTTTTGTTCTTGAGCATATCCGAAAAGGAAGTTTATGCTCAATGCTAAAAACAATAATCTTTTTTTCATATCCATTTTTGTTTCATGTTTCTGTTACTGCACTACAATTTCAAACAGAGATACGGGTATGTCAGTTCCACTACGTTTGAATTGGAGAGTTAATTTTGATGTATAGACTGGTTCTTTCAATTTGATTTGATTTACAGTCTGGTAATTATCAGTTGTTTCATACAAGATTGTACCGTCTTCATTAACAATCTGATATTGCTGTACACAGAATGGTATTATCCTTTCAGGATGTCCCATTTGTACATTCTCCATTGCATGGTCATAATCTGTATCAAAGAACAGAATGAGTTTAGTTACCAACTGTTTCTCTTTCCACTTTAAAGTGAGTTGTGGATTCTCATCTTCTATTCCAGCCACCCAGGCATTAGAAGTTATGAATGGACGTACATATCCATTCACCACATTTTCCGGAGTATAGCAAGCAATGATAGGAGATATTTTCATCGCCAGGTTAAATCCTTGAGGACGACGTTCAGGTACCCAAAAATCAAAAGCGTCAATACCCAAACCTTCTGGCGGCTCCTGACGGGAACTTTTAGCTACGCTCTTATTATATTTCTGAAAAACACTAACCAATCCTGTCATGCGTTGTTTACTTTCCCGAATAAATACCGCTTCGTTTTTCATAAAACACACAAAGCCATATTGAGTCCGGGGAAATGGTTGAGCAAATCGAATACACACATTTTGTTCACCTTCTACCAAATTTATTACTTGACGATCAATCAATTTATCGGGTGTATAGTTTTGGATACGTTCGGCAGTACATAATTCTACCACCAAGGAAGTTGCTTGTTGAGCCTGTATTTGTACTTCAAACTCATATACATCCCCTTCATGCATCGGTAAAAGCTGAGCTGCAGAGAAATCAAGCAGTTTCCATCCCCCATTAGGAGCTATTTGATCAAGCAGCATCACACTATTGGCACTGATCTGTGCTTTTGAAGCTAAATTGTCCGATTCGACAATAGGTACAAAAGGAATACTTTGTCCTTGTAAGTTTAATTTTTGTTGTAATTGCTTCATATATTCCGATTGCACTATATCCGCAGGTTTCAACTGATATTGTCTACACATGGAAGCTGCAACTCCAACTGCCTGTGCACTAAAGGCAGAGGTAGCCATAACTCGTGTCGATCCGAAAGCAATATGCGAAGCACTGATAATTCGTCCAGCCAAGAATAAATTATCAATATCCTTGCATACAAGTACTCGATAAGGAATAGAGTAAACTCCTTTGGAATGGTACTGTGTACATCCAGATAAAGGGCTATATACGCCGTCTGCCGGGTGTAAATCAATCGCCCATCCTCCAAATGCAATAGCATCATCAAAACGATGCTGGAAAATAATATCGTTTTGATTAATCATATAAAGCCCATTAAACCGTCTACTCTCACGTTTCCCGGGAATAATGCCTACCCATTCTAAAGTTAGGTTTTCTACGTCCTGATAGTTTCCTGAGTTTTTAATATAATCCCAAACCCCATATACAATGCGCCACAGTTCATATTTAATTTTCTCATTATCATGAACAGTATCTAATCGAGCTCCATATTCCAACCACCAAAATTTACAACCGTGTTCTCCTGCATTGATATTCCTATAACGTGGAATTTCAGTAATATCCTTTAAAGCAAAGTTAGGAGCAACATATTTTACAGGCTTACCCGCATCTTTACTATAAAAATAAAGCGAATGCCCCAGCATTTGTCCGTAGTCTTCGGTAGTCACAAACTTCTCTCCAAATTCAAACTGTTCTTCTGCGCCTACTCGATAGGATGCACCAGCCATATAACTGACAATTCCATCGCCAGAGGCATCACAGAATAAATCTGCATGTATCTCATATGAAATTACTGCTGCACAATTAAATGCCTTTACAAAAGCAATATGTCGTACATCCTTTTTTTTCAAATCATAAACTGAGGTGTTTAAAAGTAAGGTTATATTTTCTTCAGCCAATACTTTATCAATCAATACCATATCGAATAAAACAGGGTTGCCTTCCGGGTTACGATAGAGATTTTCCACTAATATTTCATCAATAACCCCACCTTCACGCGACCACCGATTATTGTTTCCCATATGCGAAGTTGCACCTAAAGCCCACAAGCGTATTTCACTTGAGGTATTACCACCCAATACCGGCCTATCTTGTACTAAAATAACCTTAGTATTATTGCGGGCTGCTGTTATTGCTGCACAGACTCCTGCCAAGCCACCACCTATAATCACAAAATCAGCAAAAAGGATTTCTTTCTTTAAAGCCCTTTCCTGAATTGAGAATTCCTGTACTTCCATGATATAATTATATATTACTTTCTATTCAAATACAATAATATGCTACCTACAACCAGCAGACCAACGCCAAAACTCAAAACAAGACCATTACTATGATTAGCAAAGATGCCAAGTATGGAAATAAGTACCCCTGTAGTATTTACTCCGACTCCAATTACCTTTATTCCAAAACGATTGTTAGAGGAATCACCGGAGGTTGGCACTTCCTGTAAACGCAACTCAAGATAAATGGTATAATCCGGATCTATACGGTGTTTTACACGGGCATGCAGTTCATAGATAGCTAATAAACAAACCGGGAAAGCTACCCCGAGTACCATTTCTTCTGTTCGAGTCAATGCATCACCCATCAAAGGATACACGAATTTAAAGAATGCATTTACAAATAAGCTGACTATAGTAACTGTCAATATGAAATGTTTAGTTTGATATTTCGAGAATAAGGACCAAATGACCGGTAAGTACAAGGGAACACCGGTCAATGCGGCAACACTAATCACCACATTTACAATCCCTCCCATTTTAGGGATCAATAACGCTACGCAAATAGCAAGAAGTCCGAAAAAGAGAGTGGAGAGTTTTGCAACCCTCATCAGTGTCTTTTCACTACTTTGTGGCCAAAAGTTTTTAAAAACATCGTTGGTAAAAACACCTGCTGAAATATTTAATGTAGAATTCAAGGAGCTTGCCGTAGCAAAAATCATTCCTCCAAGCATCAGTCCTAACAGTCCGTTCGGTAGTGCTTCTTTACACATAAGTAAATAGGCTCCCTCATCGGCCAAACCGGTTAATTCACTATTATAAATACGATATATCATTGGAGGAAGCATCCACAATATAGGGCATATCATATAAAGTGAACCAAATAGGAATCCTACTTTCTTTGAATCTTTACCCGATTTTACACTCGTATATCGCTGAACATAGGCCCAGTTCCCTCCAATAAAAATTGCATTATAAAGGCCAAAAGCAATGATAAACCCCCAGGTATATTCAGAATTTACTGGATCAAAAAAGCCATCAGGAGCACCACTGAACAAATGTTCTATGCCACCAATCTTATCTAAAGATAAAGGTACAGTAATCAAAACGGCAACAGTCAGAATCACAAATTGTAATACATCGGTGATAACTACTGCCCACAGTCCACCCAAAGCAACATATAAAATACAAACAACTCCTAAAATCAAAATACTATAATATAAGTTGAATCCTGTGGATACTTCTACTATTTTGGCTATAGGATAAAGAAAAGACCCGGTGGTAAACAAAGAAATCAGTAAGAACAAATAAGTATAAGACTTCTGTGTTTTAACTCCAAAGCGTTTGGTGATATATTCAGCTGCTGTTAAAGCACCGGTTTTATGCCAACGAGGAGCAATATATGCGCCAACCAGAAAACCGGCAATACACATAGTGGTTTGAATCGTGATAGCAACTAATCCGTTGGTATAGGCAATAGATCCCCAAACTACAAATGTTCCTGCGGAAAAGAATCCCATAAACAGAGATAAACCACTAATCCCCCAAGGTACAGAACCACCTGCTGCAAAGAAAGATTTCATACTCGTACCCTTACCCGAAAAAGATAGCCCGGCAAGCAGCATACCGATAATAAAAATGAGAATGGTACAATAATCTATGAGTGTCATATCTATATAAATTTCTTAGATTTAATCGATGCGAATATATGAGTTTATACTTTTAGATTTTCATGTTCCTACATAAAAATCATCGGCAACGTTATCGGGAACGTTACCAATAGAGTACCTTGGGTTTAACGAGTAAAACAAGTAGACACATCAAGCCGAAAGCTTCGATTTATCGGCTAATTAAAGCATATCCATTTTAGGTTAGAAAATAAAAAAATACGTGAATAAATTGCATGCCACTATAAAATTATTCTATATTTGTAACCGAATCTATATACTTCTTAAACTTTCTTGTATTTAAAGCATGAAAAGGCACATTACGATTAAGGATATAGCCAATGAACTTGGTATTTCAACTTCAACCGTATCTCGGGCATTGGCTGATAGATGGGATGTAAATGAAGAAACACGGAAGCTTGTATTAGAAACCGCTAAACGACTCAACTATCACCCCAACCCATTGGCTGTAGCACTGATTACTAAACAAAGCAAAACAATTGGATTGGTCATACCGGAATTTGAGAATTCTTTCTTCTGCAATATAATTAACAGCATTCAGAAAGTATTGAATGAGAATGGGTATCAATTGTTGATCACTCAATCTAATGAATCCAAGGAAATAGAAGAGAGAAATCTACGTTTGTTGGAAAACAGTATGGTCGATGGGATTATTATATCCATTACACGGGAAGGAGAAAACCATGAACTATATCAAGAACTGATCGACCGGGGTGTTCATCTTGTGTTTTTTAACCGGGTATGTACTTCTATTGACGCCCCAAAAGTGATTATTGACGATTACGAAATGGCTTTTAAGGCTACTGAACACTTAATAGATATTCATTGCCATAATATAGCCCATTTAAGCGGGCCACCTAACTTAGAAATTACCCAAAGACGTAAACAAGGGTATTTGGATGCACTGATAAAACACAATATACCCATTAATGAGAACCTGATTCTTACTGCAGGAGTGATCATGGATGCAGGAGTAAGGGCGATGAACAGACTTTTTGAATCGGGAGAAAAGTTTGATGGTATTTTTGCAGTTAATGATCCGGTGGCTATCGGTGCAATGAAGATTATAAAAGGTAAAGGACTGAAGATTCCGGACGATGTAGCGATCATAGGTTTTTCCGAATCACGTTCAGCCATGCTTGTAGAACCCAACCTCACCAGTGTTGCCCAACCTTTAAGTGAAATTGGACTCACAGCAGCTAACCTGATGCTTAAACTTATTCGTAAAAAATATATTGAGGAACCTATTGTCAAACTAAATGCCAGTTTGAATATTCGCGAGTCAGCAATCAGAAGTTAAGTTTTAGAAATAAAATTGATGCAGACATTCAAATACCTATTTATTCCAAAACGGAAAAGTAATAACTGAATTTGAACACATAAACCAGGAAGTATAGAGTTTTAGAATTCTTTGAAAAGAAAAGTTCTATACTTCCCGGTCTATGCGTTCAATTCAAAATAGGTTCTTCGCATGCTCAAAAAGCACATATATAGGGATAGATTTTATATGACCAAGAACATACATCCAGCTGGCACTATGTAACGTTTTCGCCATAGGCATCCTAAGGGTGCTCAGATGCGTATGTGAAGGGCATTCGGATGCGCATGGAACGCCCCTTTCCATACGTATCGCCGTAGCATCATCATAGTATGCTAATTGCGTTGTTATGGTATGGAACGGTGAACTCATTCTATTTATTCAAACGTATCGTAGCCTTGTGCATAAAATCTTCTAATAAACCTGGGGGCAGCTGTGCTTTCGCTTTCCATTCTTCTGAACCATAGACACCAGCTTTAGAATAATCAAATGGAACAAACCCTATCTTGCGTACATTTCTTAATGATTTGAATCGAAAATCATCAGCTTCAGCATTCATGAATAACGGATCTGCAACCATCGCGTGCGGTTCTTTTACTTTTTTCCACTCTTTGGTTGAAAGCCCGGCAAAGGATAAGTCTTTATCCAAACTCCAATATAAATTGTTGTCAATATCTATATTACCTGTTTTCCACGCTATGCCCTCCAATGTTTCACCACCATCCTGTAGAATTATATTTCGACGAAAATGGAAAGACAAATGCTCTTCCACACGTGTAAACTGAGCCTGATAATAAAATCCGAAAGCGAAGATATTATTTTCTATCAGATTCTCCTTTCCATAATGTTGGTGAAAACCACCGCTTTTACAACGATATACGAGATTATTCCGCATAACCACTCCAGTAGAGCCTTCATCTGTATATAATCCCCAGCCCCCATAGTCAAAAGATAGAACATCATGGATTACATTATTGGATATACTCGTTCCAGGAGATTCACCTAATGTATAAATGGCTCCCATATCAGATAATTCGCCCCAACCAATGTGATGTATATGATTATACTCAACTGTGTTACGCACTGCAGGACTCACTAACCGATCTTGATAAAACTCATCTTTTGCTTGCTTGTTCAACACCGTTGTCCAAGACTCCATCGATTGATTATACCCCCAGAACCATCCGACAGAAACACCGGAATATCGTAAGTCACCAATATCATTATGAGTAATACGATTGTCTGAGGAATGGAATATGGCAATACCTACCCCACATGGCAATTCACTCCCAATATGTTGAAATATACTATTGTTCACCACATTATGAGAAGAAACCGGACGACCGTCTTTTCTGAAAAAAGGCTCACCAATCTTTATTCCACCCGCTCCTAAGTCTGCCAGATAGCAATGTTCAATAGTATTATGATGACACTCCTGCTTTAGCCATACCCCATAACTTCCAGTATGCATCAATTCACAATCTATAAAAGAAATATTCCTTGCAAAATTCAATTCGATCGCAGCTTCGGTATAAGCAGCAGCTTGCATGGGTTCTTCACCACTTTCTGGCATTAAGTGCGATGCATATTGAAAGGAGATATTCTGAAAAGTGATATATTGTACCGGGATATCAGGTTTACCTTCTATTTTCAAAAGTTGGTGTAATGCGGGAGCAATACAAAATGCATCATCCATGTTTTCTCCGGGTAAAGGCATATAATAAATATATCCGGAACATTTATCAAGAAACCATTCACCGGGAACATTCAATGCTTTTTGATAGTTAAACATAACATAACGAGTACCCGTAGTGATAGGATTCCAGGATTTCATACCCTCCCCTACCAAATAAATTACCGCAGAATCAACATCTAGAAACTTCGCACATTTTTGAGTAATATCCCATTTATGGTAAAAACGGAACTTAATATCCAAGCTTTCATCTCTGGTTAAGCCTGAAAGGGAAGACAGGTCATGAGGGTTCAGTTCAATGCGTTGAACTGCATAATCGGCAGCTCTGACTCCTTGCCTAAACGTTGCTTCCGTTGCCTTTTCCACAATATACCAATCTTCATTGGGCGTACGCGCCAATGTAGCTCGTTGTCCGTTTACATAAAACTGTTCAAACGAAAAGCCGTAATACACAACTTCGGGTATATAGGCCCTATAAACTCCGTTTTCATAATGTTCCCATCCAGAAATGCGCATACCCCCGATTAAGTTAGTTTTCTCCTCACCCGTTGATCGTATGATAATAGGACGCCCCAAAGTTTTATTGATAATCACAGGATCAGTGAGATAATAATCCCCAGCATCCATAGATATAGTTAACGTATCTGATGAATCAAAATGCAAACCACTTTTTAAAGCATAATTCAAAGTGCGAAACGGTTGCAGCCTGGATCCATCTCCTTCATCATTTCCATATGGTGAGACATAGATCATTTGTTGACCCCACAAAACATTTACATAACAAAATAGGATTAAAAATAATGTCCAAATTTTCATAACATACCATTATTCATTAAACAGAATCTATTGTTGAAAAATATCGGGATATCGACGGATAAAATAAGCAGGTGTACAGCTCCATGCATGGCAATAACTATTTACCGGAGCAAAATGATAAGGCGACAGTGAAGAATCGGCCGGATCATATACTTCCCAAAATGTGTCCGCACCTTTATCTAGCATACCGCCCCAGTAATCCGTCAAAAGCTTCCGGGCTTCATGATGCATATTGCATGTTATGGCTGCTTCAATCACATAATGCCATGCATAAGGAGTACGTGGGCGAACAGCAGAGGGAGATTGCATCACATTTTCCAATGCTCGCCGGGCTTCTTTCGGAGAAAGTACACCACTAAGGATCATCCATGATTGGGACAAATAACTAATCTGCTGCCCATCTCCGCTAATAACCAAACCTATATCCGGACGATAATATGCACGTCGGGCAGCTATTTTCATCTTACGTGCTAATTGTGTCCATTTGTTCGCTTCTGCTTTCCGTCCAATCATTCGTACTAGTTCTGCACTACGGTTCAATGCCAGAATTAATAAGCCCTGTATGGAAGCGTCTGGAACAAAACCGTCACACCAATCAAAGAAAAGCCATAGTCTGGGCTCATGCAGATGTTGGTCAAACAAGCCATTGCTTACATAGCTCAGTGCATGATGAAGTTGCATTTCTACAACCGGAAACAAATCTTCAGCGGTTTGCATATCTCCTGTAGCTTTCACATAATCCAGTAGAGTTAAATTGTAAAGTAAGCTATAATCCATGCAGAACGTTCCGGTTTGCGGATGGGGTATGGGATGCTCAAAAACATTTGCGTGTAACCGTCCGTCCTCTGCTGATAATCCTGCAAGTAGATACAGACAACGTCGGGTCAGAGATAGCTGTTTATAGGTATAGATATTGGCTAATGATTCTAAATACAGATCTCCTATCCAAAGGCGTTGATCTCGCTTCGGGCCATCTTCATATACGGTTTGCATACACTCTTTTAGCGTTTCCAATGCAGTAAGGTCTATCTGTTTAATTTTAGTTTCAGTACTTTCCGGCAGACTACTTGGTCTAACTTGTACAGAGGTTTGCGCCGTAACATAAATCTTAGACAAGGCAAAATCAAAATCAGCGGATGCTCCCAATAATTCCACTTTAACATAGCGGCAGGCAAATCTACGAGGTAAAGTAATATCCCGGTCTATTTCAGTAATAGTTATGATTTCATCTTGTAACCAACCTCGACTTAGCGTACCCGGATAAGGATCAAAAGGAGTACTTACTTCGGAAGGTACTTCAGCTCCTATAAAACGAAGCTTTATAGGAGCATCCTGTACACGAGACAATGTGGTCAAGCGAAAAGTCAAATATCCCGTCAGGTGACGACCAAAATCAAATAAAACTTGCTGTTTCTCCTTAAATGACATCTGATAGCACACATCCGGATCACCTACAGATTCCATACGCCAATCTTGCCAAACCGTACGATCGTTTATCGCATTCACCAAACGAACAGGATAACAAATCTCTTTATGTAACTCCGGTTTAGAACGTTCGGCTTCTAGCAACCAGAATGCCCGTTGTTGGGTAAATACATCCTGTGCAAACATTATATCTGACCAAACAAACAAGAGAAAAACAAAAACTATACTCAAAATGGTCCTCATAGTCTTTTCAATCCCTTTATTTGTTGTTTATCTTTAACTTCATGTAGGCTAATGGCATATCCCCCACCGGGAGCAGCTTTTAGAGTGAGATGACTTTTATGGGTAACTACACCTTTCCGGATAGTATACTCCATGGGATTGGTACGATAATCGGTATCAGAACCATCAGAATAAATAGTACAGATATATTGCTTGCCCGGTGTCAAGAAATCCAAAGATAAACGTGAGGTGTGTCCATTTTCATCAGATGTATTCCCGATAAACCAATCTTCTGTATCCTTACCTTTACGAGCTACGGTAATATAATCTCCCGGTTCAGCTTCCAGGTATCGACTATCATCCCAATCAATCGCTACATCCTTAATAAATTGAAAAGCATCTAAGTGCGCTTCATAATGTTCTGGAATATCCGATGCCATTTGTAGTGGACTATACATGGTGACATATAGTGCTAACTGCCGTGCAAGCGTTGAACTGGTACGGGCTTCAGTATCTGACTTCATTTTACGGAAATCCATCTCAAATATGCCCGGTGTATAATCCATAGGACCACCTTGCAAACGAGTAAATGGTAAAACAGTAGTATGGGACGGTTTGTTACCTGCAAAAGCCTCATATTCCGTTCCACGTGCCGACTCATTACCGATAAGATTAGGATACGTACGACAAAGTCCCGTTGGGCGTACAGCTTCATGTGCATTCACCATAATTTGGTGTTTTGCAGCTTCTGTTACCGCATACAAAAAGTGGTTCACCATCCATTGACCGCTGTGATGCTCGCCACGAGGTATAATGGGACCTACATATCCACTTTTTACTGCATTATAACCATATTTTTTCATTAAAAGATAGGCGTCATTTATATGACGTTCGTAGTTACGCACAGAGCCAGAAGTTTCATGATGCATCATGAGTCGCACTCCTTTGTTTTGTGCATATTCATTGAGCATCTTAATATCAAAGTCGGGGTACGGAGTCAGAAAATCAAAGACATAATCTTTTGACTTACCATACCAATCTTCCCAACCAGTATTCCATCCCTCCACCAGCACTTGTGAAAACCCATGATCTGCAGCAAAGTCAATATACCGTTTCACATTATCATTATTAGCCGGGTGCAGACCATTTGGATATACCGTTGAATAATCTGTTTTATCTAATTTTACTGAAGGTAGTTCATCTGTATAAGCCCATGGCTTTCCACCGCAAATCATTTCCCACCATACTCCCACATATTTTATCGGTTTAATCCATGATGTATCTGTATATTTACAGGGTTCATTCAGGTTTAGAATCAAGTTGGAAGATAAAATTTCCTTTGCATCATCACTCACCATTACCGTACGCCAAGGTGTATGGCAAGGACTTTGCATATAAGCTTTATTCCCTTTTGCATCTGGTGTTAACCAAGACTCAAAAACCATATTTTTATCATCCAGATTGAGATGCATACATGAGTAATCAATTAACGCAGCTTCGTGCAAGTTAATATAAAGACCCTCATCTGTTTTTAATTGAAGTGATGTTTGAACTCCTGTAGGAGAGAACGGAGTTTGTGATACATTGTTGGTAATTGCACCAGACATAAGATTGCGAATTTCAGATAGACGGGATTCTGTATAGTCATATTCCTGGGTATCATAATCACCGGGAATCCAAAATGCCATATGATCTCCTGTCATAGCAAACTGACTGTGTTCTTCCTTTACGATGAAGTAATCTAATTCCTGCTGAAGAGGAAATTCATACCGGAAGCCTATACCCTCATCATACACGCGAAAACGTAAATTCATTAAACGATTTGTGCCTATTTGGCGCAATTCCACAACCAATTCATTATAGCAATTACGTATGGTCCTTGTTTCTCCCCAAACGGGGTTCCAAATTTCATCAAATGCCGAAGTTTTCATTTGAATAATTTGAAACTGGTTCATCAATGAAGGTTTATCTACCAGTTCCAGTCCCAACTGACTGGGGAGAATCACCGATTGAGATTTATATTCCATAGAATACGTTGGTATTCCATTATTTACTTCAAAATGAAGCATCACATTTTCATTTGGAGATTTGATGGTCCCAGCCTGTACATAGAAAGTACACAGAAAAACAATCCAAATACACAATTTCTTTTTCATAATTTCCTAATTCTAATCAGCGCGAATATATGAACATCTAAAAAAAAAAAATAGACTTTTTAAAGATAAATCCTCGGAAACGTTATCGGGAACGTTATCAATTGTAACTGAGGAATAATAGAATAAAACAAGGACTCTTTTGAGTATATGCCATATTCTCATCACGCAAATCTCAGCTTACTCATTTATTCTCTTAAAAAAACACCTTTTATTCACCTTGAATTGTAGATACTAATTGAAAAGTGCGCCACTATAAGTATAATGACTTTTGTATAATCCAAATACAAAAGTAAAATGAAGCCTATGGTAGAAAGACAATCAATAATACACATGTATAGTGTATTCGGTTATAGCAAACGACGTATATCCCGTGAACTTCATGTCAGCCGTCATACCGTTGACAATATTCTTTCAGAATACGAATCAGCTATCCGCACGGATAATCCGGAAGAGACTTTGAGTGATTTACTTACCATCCAGCCCAAGTATGACAGTTCCAAACACCGCCCTCACCTACTCACACAAGAGATTAAGGATGAGATAGGATTTTGCCTGAAGAAGAATACCGTTAAGGCTTCGCAAACAGCACATGTTAAAGAAGCATATCCACCAGTTTCTGTTATCCCAAAGATATACCATCAGTTATGCCACAGTATGCAGTTATATAAAAAATATAGAATCATACAAAGAGAAGAAAAAGGGCGAAGCCTTTATTCGGTTGTTCTATGAACCGGGATGCATTGCCAAGTTTGACTGGGGTGAAGTCCTTCTTTTTATTGACGGTGTCAAGACCAAGTTTTATCTGGTCGTATTTACTTTCGGGCATAGCAATGGCAGATACGCCTATCTTTTCAGACATCAGAATACGCTTGCCTTCATGGAGTCCCACCGTAACTTCTTCAGGGATATACATGATGTCCCAGCCATGATGATCTATGACAATATGCGTGTAGTCGTCAAGAGCTTTGTCGGTGGTGACAAGAAGCCTACAGAAGCCCTGATGAAGATTTCCGGTTTCTATGGTTTTAGGTATCGTTTCTGTAATATACGGATCGGATGGGAGAAAAGGCACGTGGAACGTAGCGTGGAATATGTCAGAAGGAAAGCTTTCTGCCTGACGGACCATTTCAGTGATATACGTTCTGCGCAGGAGTATTTGAACTGGATGCGTATGCAGGTCAACAACGAGCAAGGCAGTCTTTCAACAGCGAAGAAATCATCATGTTTGGAGGCTAATTTGTCATCGCTGAAGCCTCTTCCCGGTAACCTGGGCTGTTTTAAGGTCTATGAGTACATTGTGGATAAGTAGTCAACTATTAGCATGAAAAATGTTCATTATTCCGTCCCCAATTCCCTTGTAGGAGAAAAAGTACATGTCAAGGTCTATAGTGAAAAAATCGTCATCCTGTACAAGAAGGGAAAAGTGGCCTCGCACCAACGCAGTTATTGTGGTGGCGACTGGTGCATCAGGCTGGAACACTACTTACGTACACTTTCCCGTAAACTGGGGGCATTACTCCATGTGGTTTGGCATGGAGCGCCGGAAGAACTAAAAAGGCTGTATGAAAGCTATTTCAAGAATGACAACAGGGCATTTGTTCTACTGCTGGATTATGCCCGGGAAAATGGATTTTCCGGAACGGACATTATCAGGGCATGCAAGGAACTGACCGGACGTGATGTCAGAAAAATATCTCCGGATCAGGTAAAGGCCATGTTACATGGTAGCGTACAGGGAGAGATGGAAGAAGTCATGGAGCCGTCTGTTCTCCCGGCACAACAAAAGAATATAGAAAAAGAAGCTGTGGATATGCTTGAAGGCATCACAACGCTCATGACAGGATACAATGAAGTACATGATATAATACCAACCATTTAAGTTTATATATCTATAAGATCAGGAAAAGAAAACATTTATGACTATGCTACAGAACTGAAGTTGTTGGCCTTTAAAGAGGAACTGGAATGTACTCTTTCATTGGCAGTCGAAGAAAACTGGAGCCATCTGCATTTTTTGACGGAATTGCTTGAAAAGGAAAGTGCCAGAAGAAAGGAATGTAGAAGAAAATCAAGGATAAAATCTGCGGGATTCCCACAAATGAAGTATCTGCATGAACTTGTTATAGAAGACATACCCAAAGAGGCATAGGTAATATTACCTGAATTGGAGACACTGGACTTTGTCAGGGAGGGAAGAAACCTGGTCCTGTATGGAAATCCAGGGACAGGAAAGACGCATATAGCTACGGCTTTAGGAATAAAAGCCTGCCAACAGGATTTTACCGTATTGTTTACTTCGGTCCCGATTCTGCTTACCCAGATAAGAGAAGCTAAATCTGCAAAGACGCTACGGGCGCTACAATTACAGTTTGAAAAATACGATATGGTTATCTGTGATGAATTCGGATATATCAGTTGTGACAAGGAAAGCGGAGAACTGCTTTTTAACCACTTGTCGTTAAGAGCCGGGAAAAAGGCTACAATCATTACTACAAATTTGGCTTTTAACAGATGGAATGAAATCATAAAGGACAAGGTGCTTGTAGCGGCAATGGTCGATAGACTTACACATAAAGCCTATCTGGTAAATATGACCGTACTATCTTATAGGCTCAAAGAAACACAAAAAATGAGACAAGATAAATGAAGATTTTAAACTTATATGTAATTTTGTAACAATTATGGATGGAGTTCTTTTCAATTAGTATCTACCCCTATGGACTTCTTGATGGTCAACGGACAAATCAAAGTCAGGGAAAATCCCATGGAGACACTGGAAACAGATAACTCTGTGACATAACTTCCCATGTTTTCAGTACAGAACAAGAGTTTGGATAAAGAGAGATGATAACCAGCTATCCAATCCAATAAAGTTACAACCTTATTCTATGATCTTAAACCTGAAGTTATAAACCTATCGTTCTTATTTTAACGAGGCTGTAATTTAAACTGTGTTAGCAAAGCAAACAAAAAAAGTATTAACTTTGCTAACACAGTTTTTTTATGAGTGAAGAATTTGATTTTGAACGGATCAAGAACAAGGCAATCGAGCAGCTCAAGGCTGGCAAGCCCTTGTTGGGTAAGGACGGAGCTTTTGCCCCGTTATTGGAGAGCATTTTAAATGCAGCCTTAGAAGGTGAGATGGATGCCCATCTTTCCGAGGATGAACGCATGAGTGGCAACCGTCGTAATGGCAAGATGCAGAAGCAGGTGCAAACTTCTATGGGTGAGGTGACCGTTTCTACACCCCGTGATCGTAATTCCAGCTTCGATCCTCAGTTTATAAAGAAGCGGGAGACCATTCTTGCGGAAGGTGTTGCTGACCGCATAATCGGCCTTTATGCCCTTGGTAATAGTACACGTGAAATAAGCGACTGGATGGAAGAGAATCTTGGTAACCGTGTGTCTGCCGAAACAATCAGTTCCATCAC
>CDZS01026278.1_pt1 | contig 56054 bp, 50 predicted proteins | sample 557751 | NCBI WGS metagenome assembly CDZS01 (sample SAMEA3182113, study PRJEB8094) | gut metagenome | biome: human; feature: gut; material: Stool; isolation source: human stools | place: Canada | collected 2013-05-07 | reverse complement strand
AATCCTCCTTGTTTTGCGGAGCAAAATGCGACTGCCCATGCAGGAGCAGAGGATTTCCCTCCTTGTTTTGCGGAGCAAAATGTCTGCTATGCTACTTTTGCATAGCATGTGCCTCTTGCAGAAGCAGAGGATTTTCCTCCTTGTTTTGCTTTTCCGTTTCTTTCTGCTGTAAATAAAAAACCGCCTTTTGTGCTTCTATTTCTTCACGCAGTTCTTCTTCCGTAGGCAGATATAATTTATATTTGCTGGCAAATAGCTGTTCATTTCCATGCAATATAGAATACCTTGCAATATCCTCATCTGTTTCCGAACACAAAACAATGCCTAACGTAGGGTTGTCATCCGGTGACTTTTTTAATTCATCATACATGCGAATGTACATATCCATCTGCCCTACATCCTGATGGGTAATTCTGGTTGTTTTCAGATCAATCAATACAAAACATTTTAAAATATAATTATAGAACACCAAATCTATAAAATAATCCTGTTTCTCAGTGTGAATATGCTGTTGTCTTGCAACAAACGCATAGCCTTTTCCCATTTCCATAAGAAATTTCTGCAAATTTGAGATAATGCTCGATTCTAATTTTGTCTCATTAAAAGAAGCGTCCAATGTCAATCCTAAGAATTCTACCACAACTGGATTTTTTATAAATTCTAACTTGTCCTGCTGATACTCAAACGTCTTTTCCTGCATCTCATGCTCTACAGCATCTTTATCTTTCGACTGCAGTAATCTGTAATAATATTGTGTATCTATATTCCGCTGTAAAGTACGCACACTCCAGGTTTGCTCATATGCTTCTTTTTCATACCAATTTCGAGCCGTGCTATCCTTTACCTGCAATAATGTTCTGTAATGAGACCATGATAATCGTATAGAAGATTTTCCACACGGTGTGTGGAAAATGTCTGGAAAGTATTTATAAAAGCTATAAAAACTATATAGGTTCGTTTTTGTAAATCCTTTTCCGTACTTTTCTGTAAGCTCTTTTGACAGCTTTTTTATTATATTAGCTCCATACTCCGCACGATCCTCACCGAGCAGTTCTTCCTCTGCGATCCGATACCCGATCAGCCAGTTTCTCTGTGACAATATTGTATTAACTGCACGATAGGCTTCTTTCTGTGAAACTTCTATGATATTTTGAACATCATTTAAGATATTTTCCGTTTTTTGAAATTTGTTCATAATATCATTATTTTCAATTTTCAATGCATCATTCATCTGCCAGTCTCCTTTCCGGGAGATAATATCTGCCTTATTTGTAAAACCTGTATCAAAAATATTATCTATGTTTCCGTCATCTAGCACTCTATCACAATTTTTCTGCTATTTTTCAAATAATACTATCTTCTTCAAATTATCCCTGATCTTTACCAACTACCATTTCCACACATGCTTTCATCTTACCATATTCCTTCCATATTTACACCACTTTTCTAAATCTACCTGCCTCTTCTGCCTTTTCAGCTTCAACACCTAATTTACGCCATTTAAAAAGGATCCAGCATAGCCAGACCCTTTTTACCAATTACATGTATTCTTTTCCCTGCATATCATCTGCTTCCATTTTCCGCAGCTAAATGACCTACAGGAACTGTTCATTTTTTTCTACAAACCTTACAAATCCACTTCATCAGTCACAAATCGCTATATGGTATTTCACCTTGCGGAAAATCTTCCACACCAGAATTATCGGCATAGCCAAAACAAGATAAGCCGTGGACAAAAGTCCTGCGGCACCACCAACGATCATCATAACCCAAATAAGAATCTGCATTTTTTCTACCTCTCATAAAATAATATTTTTATTTTTTATTTCATGAGAGCTAAAATGCCATTCTTTTTTCCGTCCGCCCTCCTCACAAACTTCACTAAGAGCAGTCCACGCGGCACGATCTCATCAGCCCTGCGGTACCAGATGCTCCAAAACTGCAAAATCAGCGCTGGGAGTATGACAAGCAGAATCCTTATTGTAACGCCTGCCATTCTGCGCCAGTTTACGGACGCAAACTCTTTTACCCTCCCACTCTCTAATGTTTCGCTGCGTCCTCTGGCTGTCTCTAACAGTGCATCATACGTTTTTGCCAGCCGCTCGCCTGAGAGCATTGTCTGACCGGATGCCTTTTCTGTAGATTTCATTCGTAAAACATCCGACTGACTGCCAGCACAGGTCGTAAGCAGGATCATCCATGCGAATAATAATGGAAATATTCTTTTATAGTAAGTTGGTAAATTTACCAATTTCCTTCGCTTTTTTGTAGATCTCATCACAGTTCATCTCCAGATAGACTTCTAATCCTGCTACTTCCTTATCGGAAAATCCATGATTCTTTGTGATTTTTCCCGGCGGAAGCATGCCCTCTGCAATATCACTTCCACGTTCAAATCGAACCGAAACTCTTTTTTTCCCATCAATTTTTAAAAAGCCGGACTGTGTAAATTTTACTTCTTCCTGTTTATTCATGAAAATCCGCCTTTCTGACTGCTTCTGCCACCTCATCCGGAATGTGCTCTGCCATATGCACCTTCTTTTCCGGTTCACGTTTTGCATGATATGTCTCTAATATTTCCCCGCGTTTGCGTGCGATCTCTTTTTCCAGCTCTCTTGCGGAGATCAGCACACACCCGGCTCCCCGGATGATGATCTGCTCTAAACCATCCGAAGTTGCAACCGTCACACGGTATTTTCTGCCATTTTCATGTGCAAACTTCTCAATGTACTGATCCGCAGTCTCTGCCTCCCGCGTGTAAACCACATGAATATTATGGTAATCATACATTTCCGTCTTGTGTCCCTGTACGCGGTATGCATCAAACACCACGATCAGTTCACATCCACGCATTCCCTGATAATCACATAAAATATCGAGAAGCCTTCCACGCGCTCCATCCACATTGTCACGGGCAAGCTCGTTTAACTCATCCCATGCAAATATCACATTGTAACCGTCCACGAGCAGATATTCTTTGTCCGACAATGGCGGTGTGTAAGTCCGTGTTACCGGCGATATATTCGTGCTGCTTCCGCCTGACCGTTTCCAGACATTGCGCCCCGGAGCAGATTTTTCCCGTTTATTAGCATTGTATGTCTGATTTAAGATTCTGTCAATCTCATCCGTGCCGATCCATTCTTCTTCTCTGCTCTGCTGCTGCATGTAAACCTGCTTTGGCTGCCATTCCTCTGCTTCTTTTTCCGGCTTTAGCACACTTTCCAAATGCATATAGTCCATAACCTGATCCCATGGGACAACAAATCCTGCTCCATGGGCACAGAATACAGACCCGGTCGGATTTGCCAGATCACGCTCTGAATCATAACCAAGCGCCTCAACAACCTCCTCTGTATTATGGCATGGCAGATAACCGTGCAGCGTACAGGTAAGGCTTCCATGTCCCTTGGTATATGCCATAACATCTTTTGCATAATCACGTATCGATGCAACCGGAACGATCCCTGTGAGTACTGCCATCTCCCCGTTCCGGTCCGGAGCATCAAATTTACCTGACATTCCTTCGATGTCATTCATGGCACGTCCAATACATTCATTCGGTATCTCCAGCCGGAAATCATACCATGGCTCTAACAGCACAGACTGCGCCTGCTTTAATCCCTGTCTGAGCGCGCGGTAAGTCGCCTGCCTGAAGTCGCCACCCTCCGTATGTTTTAAATGTGCACGTCCGGCAACCAGCGTAACCTTCATATCCGTGACCGGCGACCCCGTCAGCACACCGACATGTTCTTTTTCCTCTAAATGTGTGAGCACCAGTCTCTGCCAGTTTCTTGCTAACATATCCTCGCTGACATCTGCCGCAAAGGTAAGTCCGCTTCCGGTCTCTCCCGGCTCTAATAAAAGATGAACCTCCGCATAATGGCGCAGCGGCTCAAAATGTCCCACTCCCTCCACGGTATCTGCGATCGTCTCGCGGTAGAGAATCTTTCCGGTGCCAAATTCCACCTCCGCACCAAATCGATCTGAGATCAGTGCTTTCAAAATCTCAATCTGCACCTCCCCCATAATCTGTATCTTGATCTCCTGCAGTTCTTCATTCCAGACAATATGAAGTTCCGGTTCTTCTTCCTCTAACATCGCAAGTTTCGGCATCATCGCCTGTGGCTGCACACCGTCAGGCAAAATCAGTTCATAGGTCAGCACCGGCTCTAAGATCGGCAGTTCGGACTCCTCCTGGCTTCCCAATCCCTCACCCGGATAGGTGTAGGATAATCCGGTCACGGCACAGATGGTTCCCGCTTCCACCTCATCTTTTGTCTCATATTTTTCACCGGAATAGATACGGATCTGGTTTATCTTTTCCTCCCAGATATCCTCTGCTTTATTCTGTTTATGTCCTGACAGCAGATTTCTCGCCTTCAGCACACCGCCTGTAACTTTTAAATGTGTAAGACGGCTACCCTGCGCATCACGTGTGATCTTAAATACGGTAGCACCAAACTTTTCCTGATACTCCGGCATTTTCGTATATTCAGAAAGTGCAAAAAGCAGCTCCTCGATTCCTTCCATTTTCAGTGCAGAACCGAAGAAACATGGAAATAATTCCCTTTTCTGTATCATTTCACGGACAGATTCCTCTTCGATACTGCCGCCTTCTAAGTACGCTTCTAACACTTTTTCATTGCAGACCGCCACATTTTCATAAAAATCCATATCACGATAAGTTCCGTCTTCATTTTTTGAAAAATCCACACAGGCACTGCTCAATGTATCCTTGATCTGATCTAATAATTTTTCGTGATCCGTCCCCAGCTGATCCATCTTATTGACAAAAATAAATGTCGGAATATCATAGCGCGCCAGAAGACGCCAGAGAGTCCTCGTATGTCCCTGCACACCGTCCGCACCGCTTATGATCAGCACAGCATAATCAAGTACCTGGAGTGTCCGCTCCATCTCCGCGGAAAAATCCACATGTCCCGGTGTATCTAACAGTGTGAATTCGCATCCTCCATACGAAAAAACTGCCTGTTTGGAAAAAATCGTGATTCCACGGTTTCTTTCCATTTCATTTGTATCTAAAAATGCATCTTTATTATCCACACGTCCGGCTTTGCGGATGCTGCCGCTTTTATATAATAACGCTTCCGACAATGTTGTCTTTCCTGCATCAACATGTGCTAACATTGCAATATTTATATGAGTCTGTGTCATAAAACAATCCCTCTTGCTTTCTTTCACCTGCACTCATGATAACACAAAATTTGCATTAATGCCTTGCTTTTTTCTCTTCTCCCGATATTGTTTTATGACACAAAAATAACTCAACGGATATCTCTCCCTCAAAGCCTTCCTCCATTGCTTCTAACTGGCATACCCTGTTTTTGTATCCCATGGGTCCGGTCTGCGTGTCCGGACGCATCGCGAAAAATAATGCCGTAGAATGATGCTTTGGTGCGCGTTTCAGATATTCCGTCGTGTAAAACTGCATCTGATAATCCCTGTCGCACTCATATTCGATCATGGGCAGGACACAGCCTTTGGGACATATCTGCGGCAGAAGTTCCATAAATTCCTGCTTCATCTGTGCAATCTGTTCTTTGCTAAAATGTTCCAGATAGCGTTTATCTTCAAAACGTGTCTCTGCCTCTTTCCAGACATCATGGAAACTGATGCCATGAATATAAACACTGCTTTCTGCCTCTCCGGTCAGATGGAGCACTTTGGGTTTTGCATATTCCCCCGTCTTTAAGCGGAATCTTTTTTGTACCAGAACAGATCGGTGCTGTTCTGACAGCGTAACCGTAACATCCTCATTTCCCATATTCCAAAATGCTTCTTCGGATAATTTCTGCCCGTCTTTTCCCGTCAGTTCATAGCAGGTGATAAACAGCCTGTCAAGCTCCACCTGTTCTAACTCCCCCAACTCCGCTCCCTGTCCAAGCATATATAAAAACTGTATCTGTTCCTCTATATTATATCGCTCGCCAAGACAGGTGCCTGTTGCTGAAGCGGCCTCAAAACAGTAGCCACCGCTTACAATTTTTTCGATCCACACCTGGTCTGCTTCTTCCAGATTCTGCTTTAACTCTGCCCGGTTTGTCTTCGCTTCTTTGTATGTTCTGTTTCTGTGTTCATATTCCTGTTCCGACATGGCTGAAATTTCCCACAGATAAAATGTATCCTCTTTTTGGGCAATCATGGGAAGCACTGTATAATGTTCTCCCTCGCCATATGACAGATTCAGTATTTTTTGTTTCGTTACAGTTGGAAAAAGGGTTCTTAAATTTTGTGTATTCATAATATCTCCGTTCCTCCTAAATATGAAAAATATCGATCAGAAATACCATCGCCAATCCATAATAAGTGATTACTGCAACCAGATCATTCACCGTCGTGATCAGCGGACCGGATGCAACTGCCGGATCAATATGGATCTTGTGGAAGAACATCGGGATGATCGTACCTACAAAACCAGAGATTACCATCGCAACGACCAGAGAAATCCCAACGCACCCGGAAATCAGGAATGCTGACATCCAGGCATATTTTTTGAACAGGTGGATGTAAATGCCAAGAAATACAAGTGCCATGACGCCAAGGCTCGCTCCATTCAAAAAGCCGATCTTCATTTCTTTTCCAAGAAGAGCCAGTTTTTTTCTGGTATCTAAATCCTCATCCACAAGTACACGGATCGTTACTGCAAGCGACTGCGTACCAACATTTCCTGCCATATCAAGCACCAGCGACTGAAAGCAGATCACGATCGGCAGAACTGCAACCACAGATTCAAATATTCCGACAACAGAGGACACTGCCATCCCAAGAAACAACAGTATGATCAGCCATGGCAGTCTCTTTTTCATACTCACGATCGTCGGTTCCTTTAAATCCTCCTCGGAGGTCAGACCTGCAAGTTTTGCATAGTCATCTCCCATCGCATCATCTACTAACTCCACGATATCTGTTGCAGTCAGAATACCGGCTATCTTTCCATCCTGTGTCAGTACCGGGATGGAATCCTCCTCATAATCTGCAATCTTTTCCACACATTCACTGATATTTTCATGTTCATACACATACGGATAGGAACTGCTGACGATCTCCTGCAGAGGTGTATTTTCTCTCGCGATGATCAGGTCTTTCAGATCGATCGCACCGGCAAATTTTTCCTCTGTATCGGTAACATAAATCGTTGAAATATTATCATGTTCCCCCGCCTGGCGGACCAGTTCGCTCATCGCTTCCCGGATGGACAGCTCCTCTGAAATACAGACAAAGTTGTTCGTCATGCAGCTTCCGATCTCATCCTCCTCATAGGAGAGCAGTTTCTGCACATCTTTCTGTGCGTCTGCATCCAGATGACTCACGATCGCGTTTTTCTTTGACTCGGACAGATCATCTAACACATCAAGCGCATCATCCGCATCCATGTAGGAAACTACTTTTGCTGCCTGCTCTAAAGACAGTTCCTCCAAATACATTTCCGCATCATCAAAATAGGAAAATATCTCTGCGATCCTTTCAGAGCCGAGCACATGGTAGAGATGCTTCCGCTCAGTCTCCGTCAGAAATGTGATCGCCTCCGCGATATCTTTCTCATGATAATCTGACAGCAGATTCCGTAATTTCTGCTCATCTTTTGTAACACGGATGATCTTTATCAGTTCTTTTACATAGTCTTTTTTCGGGATTAATACTTTTCTCATTGTGACCTCCTTTTCGCCTGAAATGGGCATAAAAATACATCGCTTCATTGTGATTGCAAGGATCCTCTGATGCGATGTATAAAAGGTGCACAACAATATAGAATATGGCGGTCAGACTCTCACAGACAGCCACATTCTCTTTTTACATCTTCGTACATCGCATATTTTACTTCGTCCTACGCTATCGCAACTGTCCATGAAAATTCACCTCCATTAAAATTTGAATTTTGATATATCTAAAAATGACGTGGTCATTGTAGCAGAAATGAATGAGAAACGCAACCCCTGTTCTTTATAGATATTTTCCCGTAACGCTCTTTTCATTTGCTGCAATTTGCTCCGGTGTCCCGCAGGCGACCACTCTGCCGCCCTCCTCTCCACCGCCGGGACCCATATCAATGATATAGTCTGCATTTCGAATCACATCCAGATCATGCTCGATGACAAGCACGGTCGCCCCGTTGTCGACTAACGCCTGAAATACGCCAAGTAACGTCTGTACATCCAACGGATGCAGTCCGATGGTCGGCTCATCAAACACAAAGACAGAATCCGACTGTCCTTTTCCCATTTCACTGGCAAGTTTCAGTCTCTGTGCCTCGCCACCGGAAAGACTCGGTGTCTCCTCACCCAGTGTCAGATAACCAAGTCCTAAATTTTTCAGAACACTAAGCCTCTGATGCACCAGTTTCAGATCTGTGACCGCCTGCAGCGCCGTGTTGACATCCATCTCCATCAGTTCCGGCAGGGAATACCTGTTTCCCTGTTTATTTTCATAGCCGATCTCCCATGCCTCTTTCGCATACCTCGACCCACCACACTCCGGGCAGGGGATGTCCACATCCGGTAAGAACTGTACATCCAGACTGATCTGCCCGGTTCCGTCACAGACTGGGCAGCGCAGCTTTCCGGTATTGTAGGAAAAATCCCCTGCTTTGTATTCCCGATTTTTTGCATCCGCTGTTTTTGCATAAATTTTGCGAAGTTCATCATGTATATTGGCATAAGTCGCCACCGTTGACCGGACATTGATTCCAATCGGTGAGGCATCGATCAGTTTCACATGGGAAATCCCTTCCGCCGAAATACATTTCACATGTTTCGGCAGATGTTCTCCGCGAAAAGAAGCTTCCAGTCCGGGAATCAGACTTTCTAAAACCATCGTGGTCTTCCCGGAACCGGACACACCGGTCACAACGGTAAGCCTTCCCTTTGGAATATCCACCTCCAATGGCTTTACCGTATGAATATGATCCGTAGATAAATGCAGCTTTCCCAACGCAAAAACTTCCTCTTCCCCTGCCTGCGTGCGGACACGCATATCTGCCATTTTCGCCAGAAAAGAACCAATCATGGAATCTTTATTGGAAATGATCTGCGGGATACTTCCCTCCGCGATCACATATCCACCTCCTGCACCTGCTTCTGGTCCCATCTCAATCAGCCAGTCCGCCTCCGATAAGATCTGCGTGTCGTGGTCTACCAAAAGAACGGAATTGCCGTCCGCGACCAGATCGTGCATCACTGCATTGAGTCCTTTGATATTCGAGGGATGCAGACCGATCGATGGCTCATCTAACACATATAAAACACCTGTCGTGCGGTTTCGCACAGCTCTGGCAAGCTGCATCCGCTGTCTCTCTCCGGTCGACAATGTAAAGGCCGCCCGGTCAAGCGACAGATAAGACAGTCCCAAATCCATCAGCCTTTTTGCAACAGTCTGAAACGATTCGCAGATGGATTCTGCCATGGGACGCATTTCTTCCGGCAGGGAATCCGGCACTCCTGCCACCCAGTCCACCAGTTCTTTTAAGGTCATTTTGCAGGCTTCATCCAGACCTATCCCACGGAGCCTTGGTGCTCTCGCAGCTTCAGAAAGCCTGCTGCCGCCACATTCCGGACAGATATCTTCCTTTAAAAATTTTTCCACACGCTTCATGCCCTTCTCATCTTTTACTTTTGCAAGCGCATTTTCCACGGTGTAAACGGCATTATAATAGGTAAAATCCAGTTCACCCGCCTGGTTGGATTTTTTTGCCTTATAAAAAATATGTTTTTTCTCAGCCGGGCCGTGATAGACGATCTCTTTCTCCTCGTCTTTCAGTTCCCGGAATGGGACATCCGTGCGCACGCCCATCTCACGGCAGACATCTGTCATCAGTGACCACATCAGACTGTTCCACGGTGCAACCGCTCCCTCATCAATGCTGATCGAATCATCCGGTACCAGCGAATCTATGTCCACCGTCCGCACACTTCCCGTTCCGCCACATCTTTTGCATGCCCCCTGTGAATTAAAGGCAAGTTCTTCCGCACCCGGCGCATGTACTTTTTCCCCGCACACCGGACATAAGATTTCCTGCTCCGCCGCTACTTTTAACGTAGGCTCTATGTAATGTCCATTCGGACACCTGTGGGATGCCAGTCTCGAATACATCAGTCTTAAGCTGTTCAAAAGTTCGGTTCCTGTCCCGAAGGTACTGCGGATCCCCGGTATTCCCGGACGCTGATGAAGTGCTAAAGCCGCCGGGACATACAGCACCTCATCCACCTGTGCTTTCGCTGCTCCTGTCATGCGCCTTCTTGTATAGGTAGAAAGTGACTCCAGATAACGTCTGGATCCTTCCGCATACAAAACACCAAGTGCCAACGAAGATTTGCCGGAACCGGAGACACCTGCAACCCCCACAATCTGATGCAGAGGTACATCCACATTTACATTTTTCAGGTTATGGACTCTTGCTCCTTTTACCCTGATATACTTTGGTTCGTTATGGTTGGTTTCCATGATGGTACTCCTTATTTATTCGTCTTATCCTGCTCACAGAATAAACTTTCCTGACACAGTATAACATAAAATAATGGATTGCACTCCCCTCTATCCCCATAAAAAAGACAGGCATCTTAGAAATTCTTCCAAAATAAACCTGTCTTTCTTATGATTTTATCATTTTTCTGTTCAACTTTTATCGGACATTCAGCTTCCAGTCCGCCGAAGCTGTCTGCAGTTCTACCAGTCTTGCATAAAGTCCGTTCTTTTTCATCAGCTCATCATGTGTTCCGCTCTCTGCAACAACACCGCCGTCAAGGAGAGCCGTTTTCTCCGATCATGGTCTGATAGCCGTCCGGCAGTTTTTCAACTCGGTGCTCTCCATAAATTAAGAATTTGTCTTATTTCTCCTGATTATCTATCGTATAAATAATACAGGCAATTCCTGCGATCAGTATTCCCGCAACTCCGCCCATTGTATCATCGATCCACAGTCCAACAAACCCACAAAGTAACATCATGATCACAGAAACTATAGTTTTAAATTTTTTCATCCGAACCTCCTTTGCAGCTTTCGATTGCGATTTAAAAACTGTTTACAATGCTTTTATTCACAGTCTTCCATATGTTCTAAGTACCATGTCCGAAACCCGTCTAACGTCAGCCGGTCAATTTCTGTGGCAGGTCACGCAATTTTGCTACTTTTTGCTCATATTCACAGCGCAGGCTGCTGTCTTTCAAACCGTTTTTCTGTATGAACTGATACTCTTTTTCAAACTCATTCATGTTTTATTTTTCCTCATCGTTTTCCGTATCCCAGACACAATAATTCCAACGAAGAACCCCAGTATTCCACCAAGCGCAATCGTGCCTGCAAACAACAGTATCAGTTCCAAAAGATTGTTTGTACGGATATTAGAAAAGGCTTCACACACTGCATAAATGGCAAAGCACACTCCAACACCTTTCAGATTCCTTTTCAATGACCTCATTCTGATTCCCGCAAATACAAAGATCACAACACCGATCACAAAAAAGATGATCGTATCAGATGCAAAGAGTTCTCCCAATATCGGTAAATACCTCATATTTTCTCCCCTCTCTAACCTATTCCAGTTTTTTCATAACAAGTCCAAACAGCTCTGCCTTTTTCCACCATCACAAAAAACTGACAGACAAAAGATGCCGCTCAGCACAGTTCCTTCACAAAATTTCCACCTTCAAAATAAATATCATTTCCTTCACTGTCTTTATGAAACGAAATCCGCTCTGTTCCAACCAGTTGAAAACCAACACTGTTAAGCAATCCAACAGAAGGGAGATTATTTTTTGCTGTTCCGGCATATATTTTTTTTACGCCCTGTTCTTTCATATAATCAAAAATTGCAAGCAGACTTTCTTTCACATATCCCTTTCCCTGATATTGATCAAGGAATCCATATCCGATCTCATATCCATCCATTCTGATATTAAGTGATATAAATCCAATTACCAAATCTTTCAGGCAGCTTACCATAAAAATATGTTCTTTTCCATTACGAGTTGCATCTGCCCATTTTGCAATTCTTTTTTTTACATCCTCTGTATCTGTATTCTTATATGTGTCGTAAATCACATATTTTGACCTGTTAAAATCTATCCATATTTTCTGAATACTCTGCCAGTCAGATTCCTCTATCGGTCTGATTGTAAGTCGTTCTGTTTTCATATATTTCTTCTGTATACCCCTTTTCCTTCAGTCATTCATTTACAGAATGTCTTTTCCTTTGCAGTAAAAAAGTGTCTAAATCAAATCTCTAACAATGCCTCATCCCTACAGTCCCAGCTTCCGGTACCGGTTCACGCACGCAAACACTTCCTGCTTTCTCGGCATTGCAAGTCCGCACGGCAGATAACTGCTCTCGCAGACTGCTGCGATCCCCCTCTTCTGCAAAACATCCCAAAGTGCATCGACCGCTTGTGTCAGTGTGTGTTTCCCATCAAAAAAATGGATCTGCATATATTTTAACATATACCCCAGTGACGCAAGCTGCTCCGTGTCCATAAGCTGTTCCACATAGCGGACGTCAATGACTTCCCGGTTGATGGAGATGGAATCCCTTCCCATCGTTTTCATCTTTAAGCGGTTGTCCTCTTGAAACATCCGGTCCGGCTTTATTTTTCTGTCAAAATCAGGCTGCTTTGACGGTGCAATGTCCTGTTTTGGAAGTGGGAACTCTGCCGCTGCCTGCTTTGCTGACTCTGTGATCTCAAACGGCTCGTAGCGGTTCATCTGGATGATGCAGCCCGCCTTGTGAAAATAGGAACCGGAGCTTCCGGCAACAAGGACCGTCGAGATACCATATGTGTGATACAGCTCCTCGACCCGGTCAATAAAAGGCACGATCGGCTCGGCATCACGGTTGACCACACGCTGCATCAGCTCATCACGGATCATAAAGTTCGTTGCACTGGTATCCTCGTCGATCAGAAATGCCCTTGTGCCCGCCTCCATCGCCTCGATCACATTTGCCGCCTGGGAAGTACTTCCGCTGGCATCCTCCGTATAAAAGGATACCGTATCTTTCCCGTTCGGCAGGTCATGAATAAACATGGAAATATCCACGTCACGGATGCTTCTTCCATCCTCGGCACGGATCTTCATTGCTGTATCGTCCGTGATGACATACTCCCTGCCATCCCCCGCAATATGGTTATAGACACCTGTCTCAAGTGCTTTTAACAGTGTTGATTTTCCGTGATAACCACCGCCGACGATCAGCGTGATGCCCTTCTTTATTCCCATTCCGGTCAGTTTTCCGTGGTGTGGCAGCGTCAGCGTGACGGAGAGACTTTCCGGTGACTGAAAACGCACCGCATCTTTCATCGGTCTGCCAGAGACACCGGACTCCCGCGGCAGGATCGCACCATCCGCCACAAACGCACAGAGTCCCATCGGATCTAACTGCTCTCTGATATATGCCTGATCCTCGGCGAGATCTGCGACAGCCTCCACCATTTCTTTTTTCAGAGACCGGAAATAAAGGGAGCCTTTTACGCACTCCGGCAGGAAATCGAAGAAGATCTTTTCTAACTCCCTGGAATTGACCGTTCTCCCATTTGCCGGGAAACCGATCTCCATACGCAGCACGATATCGCCGTTCTTTGCATCCATCTGGCAGGCACTGCGCTCTAACACTTCCTGTCCCGGACAGCTGACCGCCATAAGGCCGCTCTTTCCAGATCCTTTCGCTTTAAAGGAAACTTTCTCGACCTGGCGCGCAAACTGGCGCAGCAGATAATCCTGCACGGCGGTCCTTCTGCAGTCTTTCTGATAAAGATGTTCCGGGAATCCCGCCTGTTTCCCGCGGACATGGATACTTACCTTCGACGGTGCTGCAAACGGATCTCCCTGCACATGGTCAATGGAAAGCACATATCCCGGAAATTCATAAGAACCTCTTGTGTCCTTATATGCCGGATATCCCTTATGATCGATACGCTGTAATAAATTTTTTAACTCTGCCGATGTCTGCATAGTCTTACTCCTCCTCCACAACCAGCTGTGAAAAATCCTTTTTCTCAAACTCCTGAATCGAAATGCTCTTCTTATTCGGATTCGCATAAACGAATGTCTTATCTACATTTTCAATGTAATTCTGGATCTTATCGTTTGTTGCACTGATGATCGCCTGAAAACCAAGCCCGCGGATCAGTTCGATACAGCTCGCCACTTTCTCTGCATCCATCTTGGAAAATGCCTCATCTAAAACAACAAGACGGATCGTCGGACGTCTTGTCAGTCTTGCAGACAGATTGATATGGTATGCCTGCGCAAAACTTGCGAGTAGTGCAATGTAAAGCGGGTTCTGTCCCTCACCACCGGAATTTTTCTTGATCATCTTGCTAAGACCAATGACAAGACGTTCGTCACCTTCCACGATCTGTTCCATCTCAAATGAAAGATACGTACGGTAATCTGCATACTTCACCATGTTCTGTTTTGCCTCATCAAGTTCCTGCTGCGTGGCATTTTCCGGCGGAATAAAGATATGGATCAGATCACTCATCAACATACCATATTTATTTTCATGCTCCATCGAAAACAGATTCATCTGATGCTCCATTGGCGATGCAAGTGAGGACGGATCGATATCTAAGTCCTCATCCATAAACATATCATAAAATGCGCCGTCGGCTCCCTTATTTCTCGTGATCTTAAACTGATAGCGGTCTTTACCAAAATTCAGGTTGCGGATGATACGGTTTAATTCATCCCTGCGCACATAGGCTTCTTTGATAGCGCTGCGGATCTTGTATACAAAATCCTCCTTAAAATGCTCCACTGCTGCCTTTGCCTGCTCGGCTGCCTTTTTCTGGTATTCTTCCAGTTCATTGCAGGAAAGCTCTGACAGCAGGCTGTCATAATCGTCATTATTCTCTGCGCTCGCTGAGAAATCACGTTTTGGATGATTCTGAAGATAATTCATACGTACATCCACCAGTTTATTTTTCTGTACATCACACTGACCGGACACCTGTTCCATTTCTTCCTGTGTCGATGCTTTCAGGCTGTCATATTTTTTATTTTTCTGCCCGGCAATATAAACCTCAAATGCCTCTTCTTCCGCAGCGGAACCGCGAAGCTCTCTTTTTTTCGTAAGAAGTTCCTCATTTTTTGTAATGAAATCACTGCTGTCTTTTTCAATGGCATCTTCTTTTTTCCGGATCTGGTATTTTAAGTCATCGATCTTATCTTCCAGATCTTTTTGTTTTTTGTGAATCTCTTCTGCCTGTTTCTTTAAGATCTCAACAGTACCGGCACCGATCTCTGCCATTTTCTTTTCTGTTTTTGCCTTTTGTTTTTCCTTTTCTTTCTTCTCCGAAAGATCTGATATCAGGTTCTGGTATTCCTCGACCGTATCATTTAAAAATTCCTGGGCAAGAATATTTTTCGCCTCTGTCTCACGCTCTCTGTATTCTGCTCTGTTCTGCTCTAATTTCTCCAGGCTGGCTGCAAGTTCCTTCTGGCGCTGTTTCTTACTCTTTTCACCAATATATACATGTTTCTTATAATTGTCCGGATTTAAACGGCGTAACTGATAACTCTGGTATAATAAACAGTCTGCTGTCACACCGATCTTGCACTGGCGCAGTTCGTCCACCGAAGTACACTTGATGACATTTCCGAGTAAGAAGTCCACAAATGCCCTCACATATGGCTCTTTTGCTTCTACTTCTTCTGCAAGCGCATTGTCTTTTACGCGCCAATCCTCCTGCATCAGTTTTTCCGTATCCACTAAAGATACACGGAAGAAACGCTTCTCGTCGAGTGTTTCGTATACTTCCATCGCCTGTTTGACATAGGCAGGCTCCACGATCAGCGCAAGTTTGTTCCAGGAAAGATAACCCTCGATCGCATTACGCCATGTTTCATCTTTAATATCAATGAGATCTGCAAAAATACGGACCTGGATATTTTTTCCGGTCTGTTCAGAAAGTTTTCTTGCAATTTCGGATCTCGCAAGTTCTAACTCTCTCGGATATGCTTTTTTACCAAGTTTTAACTCTGTGAGTTCTTTCTCTAACACATCCGCTTCTTTATTCATGGAACGGATCTCCGAGGAAGCCTCCTGCCTGTCCTTTTCTGCCTCTTTCTGCACTTCGACCAGACTTCGTTTCAAACGTTCGATCTCCTCTCCGGTGATCGTGCCTTCTTTGAACTTCTCGATATCCCATAGAATCTGATTCGAAACGATATCTACATCTTCCCAGCCGTTTAATCTTGCACAGATACCGTCCCATTTATTTTTACTTCGCTCCAGAAGGCTTAGGTTTTCTTCCAAACTCTTTAACTGCTCTTCTAATCTTGCATAACCGGTTCCGGCGATCTGCTCATTGATCTCGCCGTATTCTTTTTCATAATTTTCTTTTACCTGAAGCAATTCTGTAAGACTTTCGTTCTGCAGTACGACATCCTTTTTCCAGTTTTCCACACGCTGCTGCATTTCCTCTATGGTCTGCTCTAACTGTAAGATCGTCAGTTTTTCCATCCGGTAACGGCAGTTTAACAGTTCTTTTTTCTTCTCCTCCATCACCTGATACTGCGCACTGATCTGCTTTAATTCTTCGATTTCCTGCATCGTGGCTTCGATCTTACGGCACATTCTGCCATAAAGCATCGCCCCCTCCTGCATGTCCTCGATATGGATGTCCTGCTCCATGCAGATATATTCTTTTACAAAATCCTCTAACCGGATATTCATTTTAAATGGGATCGCACGCTTAAACAGGCGCGGGAATTTTTCCATATCCAGTCCGCCTAAATAGACATCATAAAGGTTTCTGCGGAATCTCTCATTATTAGAAGTGTAAAACATCTCATCTTTGGGGAAATTCTGCTGTAAATAGCTGCGCACTTCACCGATCGTCATTGCGCGGCTCTCTGTCCGGTAATCCCCCGGGATCAGCTCGCCCTTATGCCAGAAAAACAGCCTGTTTATCTCATTGGTAGCGGTCTCCACATCAAACACAACACCGATACATTCTTTTTCTTTTGTGATCGTCTGTTCCATCTCAAGAACGATCGTCGTAGAAAAGTTTTTGTTTCGCTTATACTCTGCCTGATTATTCTCACCAATGTTGATCATGCCGCGCAGATACTCGATCAGGCTTCGGTCAGAATCATCTGCCGCTGCCTTGTTGAAAAATCCACGTCCATCCGTGTTCGCATAAAGCACGATCTGCATCGCATCGATTACGGTGGACTTTCCACTGCCGGAATGTCCGGTAAAAAAATTGATGCTCTCGTTTAACCCTAACACCTTACGGTCAATATAATGCCAGTTATTGAGGCAGATTCTGGTAAAAACTTTATATGCCTGATTCATCTGTTCCATCTTCTGTCTCTCCTTCCTCATCCACATTCATTTCTTCTGGTTCAAGATCACTTTCTTCATCCGTCATATCATTTTCTGAAAGTGTTTCCTCACTGCTCCACTCCAGATTCTCCTGCCCGTCTACCTCGTTATCTTTTACCTCATCGGAAAAACTGCCAAGAAGCCCGTTCACATCTTCTCTCATCAATACTAAATTGATACACGGATAGATCATGATCCTCGTATTTTCAAGCTGTTCGTCAAACACATCCAGAAACTCTACCATCTGATATTTTTTCAGAATGGCAAACGCTCTTTTGATCTCCGTCATCGATGACGGTCCCTTGATGAGACGGAATTCTCCCGCTTTTCCATTTAATTCTCCAAACGTCGTTATTACATTGACACTGGAAGAAACAGCCGCCATTTTTTCATCATAGATCAGTTTTAACAGCAGCAGATAAATGGTCGCAAGTTTCGGCAGTTTCTCACCGATTCCGTCTGCTCCCTCTAAATAAATGATGCCAAGCTCCGTATCCTGACAAAGTTTTATCCCTGCAACCGCAAAATACTCCGTCAGAAATTCCAAATGCCTGTCACTGAAATCATACATACGGTCCGGCATCATTCGTCCGTATTTTTTATCATATTTTCGTTCCGGCAGAAATGTCTGGGCAAGTAAGGTTCTTATCACTTCCTGCATCCGTTCCACATCCTGCGTGTTTAACTCTTCGTAACCTTCAAACATTAATTCCGTTCACTTTCTATTGATTTTTGTTTTACACTAAAAGTCATCTTTGGATAACAATAGTTTCCATTCTGAACCTGTTTCTCCTCCACCTGTACCCGGTATCTGCTGTTTTTGCGCATACTGATATCGTAGGCAAGGATCAGCTTTTCAAAGGATTCGTCATCCGAAATATCCATCCGGTCTGTCTCTAAAATGCCATCTGTCATCTGTTCGTCGATAAATTCCTCGATCTGTTTTGCCGTATAACGGTGCTCAATCTTATTTAAGCGCAGGACATCTTCCCGTGAAAGTTCTGCCGGCTCCTCCTCTTCCTGCAGATCATCCTCAAATTTTCTGCGGCGTCTTCTCTTGTAAAGAGGATTGTCACTCAAAACATCAAAAGATGACAGATTCATATGTTCCGCCACCTCTTTTAACATCTCACTCTGTTCGCTTTCTGTCTCAGCCGATCCAAGTTTGTTCAAAAGCAGGATCAGCATGCCGTGGCGTTCTGTCTCATCGCTGAGCAGATAATTTAACCGGCTCACGGTCGCACGGATATACTTACTGTGTTCTTTATCCATATTTGAGATCCGGTGTTCAATATCATCAAATCCACGCTCGATCTGGTCGATCAGATCCAACACATCTTCCTGCCTGTTTCTTCGCGTATATAAAAATGGAAGTTCCTCTTCGGTCCGCCTGGAATCTAATACGGAAGATCTGTTTTCTGCACTCTTTTGTTCCATCTGCTGTTTCTGCCGGATGCGCTCCACCCAGGCATCATCTTCCCGCATTTCTTTTAACCAGCGTTTGATATCCATTTTATAAATATAAAAATTGTCACTTGTCTTTAAAATGTGGTATTTGCGTCTGACCACCTCCTCCACATAACCCTCTAAATGCTCTTTTAAAAGTTCATCGTAGGACTGCTTATTCAAAAGACGCTCAAAAAATTTATCCATGTTGTGGAGCATGTCCTGCAATGCCTTATTCAGCTTTTTCGTATTGACAAGCGCCGTTTTTAACATGGTAAGATTCATGCGGTGGTCATTTTTAAAAGAAAAAAGAGTCGCATAAACATTCTGGATATAAAGATCCGTGTCATCTAACGGTTCGTCCGCTAATTTTTCAAATGCCTCGATCATCACTGCCGCATAATCCGGTATGACGATATTGGTAGTCATCGCCTCATAATCTTCGATTTTTCTGAGCCATTTTGTGCGCACCAGCCAGTTTAAAATTCGCCCCGGCAATGCGGTCTCCTCATCTTCCTCCGTCTCGTTATCCTCCCTCATAAAGGCATAACGACGAGAGGAGCACATGTCGCTTAAGATCTGGACACATGCTTCTCTGCTTAAAAAGTAATTGTTGTACTGGTATTCGTCATTGATGGTCAGAAGTGCTTCTATATAGATGTCCCGGTTTACGGACCGGAACAGTCCCCAGAAAGATGCTGGGATGTCGTATATCAATTTCACGTTATTCTTTCCTTACTATCATTTCTTACAATCTCATGATACACTGCTTATCTGTATCTGCACACGTCTTATTTTTGCACAATGCATGCAGCATATCCGTCTGCACACACTTTATCTGGTGCGTGATTCATGCAGCATATCCATCTTCATCTCGTAATATGCCGGACTCATATCCAGATAATGCTCATGCGGGTTCTCAAAACGCTGCTCTTCTTCCCACACTTCGGTATTAAGCTGTTTCTCCACATAAGATCTGATTTCCTCTAAGGTTTCCGGCTCCACGATCCGTTTTCCTGCCTTTACGACCTGCTGCTGAAGTTTTTTCGCTGTACAATTTTCAAAAGAACGGTTTTTCCACGGTTTTACCGGATCTGCATAATGGTATGGTGCGGACATATCAACCGTCTCGCCTGCCTTTGTGATCAGATCCGCAACGGAATGTCCTGCTTCATCATAGATACGGTACACATCTTTGAGTCCCGGATTTGTGATCTTCTCCACATTTTCTGAGATTTTGATACGCGGGGCAAATGTACCATTTTCTTCCACTGCAGAGATCTTATATACCGCACCGAAAACAGGATCGGATTTTGCAGTGATCAGACGCTCGCCGACACCGAAACTGTCGATCTTGCCGCCCTGCTGTAAAATGGATGTGATCGTATACTCATCAAGACTATTAGAAACAACGATCTTACAATCCTCTAATCCTGCATCATCTAACATCTTACGGATCTTTTTCGAAAGATATGCAAGGTCACCACTGTCGATACGGATTCCCTTTAATCTCTTTCCCATCGGCTCTAAAACTTCTTTTGCCACACGGATTGCATTCGGGATACCGGAACCGATGACATCGTAGGTGTCAACTAAAAGTACCGTTCCGTCCGGATAATTCTCTGCATAGTGTTTAAATGCCTCAAACTCATCTTTATAATACATGACCCAGCTATGTGCCATGGTTCCGCTGACCGGGATATCAAACATCTGACCGGCAAGCACGGTTGCCGTTCCGACAGCGCCACCGATATATGCGGCTCTCGCACCATAAACTGCAGCATCCATGTTGTGGGCACGGCGCGCACCAAAATCAGAAACAGCCCGTCCCTCTGCTGCACTCACAATACGTCTTGTCTTTGTCGCAATCAGGGACTGATGATTCACCTGCGCAAGCAAAGCGGTCTCGATGAGCTGTGCATCAATTAACGGTGCAACCACCGTGATGATCGGCTCATTTGGATACATGATCGTTCCTTCTTTGAACGCATAAATATCACCGCTGAATTTAAAGTCTTTCAGATAAGCAAGGAAATCTTCTGTAAAAATGTTGAGAGAACGAAAATAGGCGATATCCTCCTCATCAAAATGAAGATTCTCAATGTACTCTAAAATCTGCTCTAATCCTGCAAAAATCGCAAATCCGCCACCATCCGGATTACTGCGGTAAAATACATCAAATGCAACTCTTGTATCCTTGTCCTGATCGTTGAAATAACCGTTTGCCATCGTCATTTCATACAGATCCATCATCATTGTAAGATTTCTTGTTTCACTCTGTTTCATCTTAATCTCCATTCTTGCGCTGTTGCCTGCGCCGTGTGTATTTCCTAGCGATTCAGTTCTGATAAGAGTTCTCTTTTCCGTTTTCCGATCAAAAGCTGTTCGTTATATGTCATATACCGCTCACAGGTATGCTCTGCTAAAAACATTGCTGCTTCTGGTGATAACGTCAGTTCCGTCACAAACACGACCATCTCCTCACCATTTTCAAACGCCTGTTCCATAAAATCAAACGCATGCTCTAATGCATTCATCGCTTTCTTTTCCGCATCCTCTAATGTTTCTCTTTGTCTGTCAAACCCGGCTTTCGCCTGTGCAAAACTCTCTTTCACATCTAATCCGCTATCCGGTGTATTTTCCTTCCAGAATGCAAAAATGCGCTCCCATCCTGCCACCTGTGCCTTTGTGCAGACTTCCGCCTGCTTCTCAGCTTCCACCACTGCCATTCTTTCTTCCAGCAATGCCCGATAGCTGTCCACCGGCGCTTCGCCCTCTTTCAGCCGTCTCTGATATTCTTTTAAAAATCCGTACCAGTTATCCGTGATCTGTTTATTTTCCTGCACTTTTTCAAAAAATGCCGACAGACCGTCAAGCAGCAGATTTACCACGCTCAGTCTTTCATCGAACGCCGCCGCATAGATCCTTGCAAAAGTCTCCGGTCTTACTTTTCCGGCAAGGATATCTGCGATCCCGTAATCATCCCGGTACTTGCGGTACAGTTCAAAATACGCTGCCACATCCTCCGCCACATCCTCGTGATGGATAAATTCACGGATGACACTCTCATCCACCGGCAGATCCATCTCCTCGTAAACCTGCATCAGACTGCTTAAATCCTCCCAGCCACGCGCCGTCACAAAGCGGATGCCGTCCACATCTGCCTCCACACGGTAGAAGTTTCTCTGCCTCAGTTCCAGATAACTCAAGATGGCATTATGGAGATGTTTCGCTCTCGCATATTCTTTCCAGACTTTATAGTCAGCCTCGATATTCAGATAACGGACGCGGTCTAATGTGACCATATCAAAATCGCGGACCGACTTATTGTATTCCGGCGGATTTCCAGCTGCAACGATCAGCCATCCTTCCGGTATTGCCTGATTGCCAAATGTCTTGCACTGTAAAAACTGCAGCATTGTCGGTGCCAAAGTTTCCGAAACACAGTTGATCTCATCGATAAACAGGATTCCCTCCCTCTGTCCGGTCTTTTTCATCTTGCGGTAAATACTTGCAATGATCTCACTCATGGTGTATTCCGTGACCGGATAAATCTTTCCGTCAAAGGACTCTTCCTTGATCATTGGAAGTCCGACTGCACTTTGTCTCGTGTGATGCGTGATCGTGTAGGCGACCAGCCCGATCTTACATTCCATGGCGATCTGTTCCATGATCTGTGTCTTTCCAATACCCGGCGGTCCCATCAAAAGAATCGGACGCTGCCTGACCACAGGGATACGGTATTCTCCCTGTGCATCCTTAGAAAGATACGCCGCCACGGTATGTTTAATTTCTTCTTTTGCCTGTTTTATGTTCATTTTGAAATCTCGTTCCTTTATTCTTTCGCCTATTATCTTAATACATTTTAGCGGTTTTTCCAATCATTTTTGGAATTTATTTCAGAAACCACCAGTTACAGCTCATGCCGTAAGCACGCGCAGCCGCAATGTAATACGCCGCATAATCCACACGGCTCTGCAGGTTTCCGTTCTTATCGCGGGCACCAAACTCCCCGATCACGACCGGGATCTCATTACTGATATATTTTGCATACAGTTTTTCCATCATCTGGTCGATATCATTGGTACTTATTTTTTCGGAAGCGTCAAACTGATCGGTACTCTCATTTCCTGCAGTGTCCGCCGACAGCACAAACTTATCATTCAGCACACCATCCGCAGAGGCATCATACTTCCCCCTCTTTTAAAATATATCTTCTCTTGTCCACTTCCGCCATTCCCAAAAATATATATATACATTTATCCTTTAGCGTTCTGTCCTTCAAATTCCTCCGGTTCTAACTTCAGCCGGATCGCCCACGGCGGAACCGCCGTGTCGTCATAATCCTCTAAAAACAAAAATGCCGTCTGATACTCCGGTCTTATTTTCGGATAAGCCCCCCTGCCATCCGTAAAATACAAAAGCCCTCCTAGATTTTTCAGTTCCCCACGCTCGATCAGATCGTTGATATATGAAAACACCGGCCGGAAATCTGTGCTTCCGCCGCCCGCAAACGTAAACTCCTGCATCAGTGCCGTAATATCCCGCTCGCTTCTTAATTCCACATCCGACCGGACCTGATTATCACACTGGATCACACGGATCTTTGACTGCGCAAAAAAGCTGTTTTTCTGCGTCAGAATAGAAAACGTCTCCTTTAAAAACTGTTCCACCAGAGTACCACTCGTCGAGTAACTGGTGTCGATCGCGATTACAAACTCGCGGATCTTTTTTACCTCACGACTCTCAAGCGGCTCCATCAGCGGCATATTTCCATATAATTTCAATCCATAGGTATAGTAGTTTAAGTCAAACTCCTCCGGATCCACTCCGATTTCCTCGCGCAGCACGGAAAAACGCTGCAAAAAATCCTTATAACTTCTTCTGCTCTTTTCCGCTGCCGCCTGCGCCAGAAATAAATCTTCGCCGTCCGTCGTCTCGCCGCCGCGCATCTCCTGTTCCATCTTCGTCTGCCTTGCGATCTTGTTCCACTGGTTCTGGTTTCTTACCGCCTGTTCCTGCTTTGCCTGTCCGTCCTCTTTTTTCGGCCAATAACAATGGTCATCCGTGTAAAATTCCTTTTGGAGCAGAATCTTTTGTTCCAGCTCTTCGTTCTCGATCATCCGGTATATCACTGCCGCGGAAATCCCCTGTTTCTGCTGTTTCTGCTCTTTCAGCCTGTCATACATCTGTTTTCTCGTCCAGCTTAAAATACGTTTTGTACACTCCGCCTGCATCTGGTCGATCGTGTATTCCACCGCAATATCACACGCTAAATGCCACGTTTCTCTGTCCCTGTTTCCGCCGATCCACAGATGGGAAAAAATGCAGTGTAATACCGTGTGCAGATATGCACGGCCTAAATACTGTGCATTTTTCTCAAAAATCCCGATCAGCCATTCCGGTGCCACATAAAGATACGCACCGTCCGTCGCAAATGCCCGCAGATCTGGATCGGACTTTAACTGTAACTGCGATAATGCCAGTTTTAAATACCGCAGTTCCATGTATAATTCATGCCGTACAAATTCCACGATCTTTGCCGACATCTCTTCCTGCCACTCTGACTCTGTCTGTATATGCGCCATTTGGGTTTCTCCTTTAAATTACAGTAAATTAACATTCTTTTACCACAGTTCATCAAATGAATATCGTTCTTTTTTCTGTTCTGTAAAGTATTTTCTCTGCAGATGCAAAAGTTCTGCCGTTCCCTCTGCCCACTCCATCCGGGAAGCCTGTTCTAATCCGGCTTTGACTGCCGCCTGTGTGATCCAGCCATTTTCACAGAAAAATGTGATCCGTTCCATGTTTTTTTGTCCTACAAGTTTGGGTATGATATATAATTCCTGCTCCCTTAAATGTGCCACATACCGCTCCTTCGCCTCATCCGTGAGACTGACCGGATAACGCAGCCGCAGGCTTAAAATGTGAAGCAGCGTATTTTCTTTTTCCTCCGCACATGCTTTCGGAAAAATCGTATCATACTGGCTTAAATCCGGGACTCCCTCCTTAAAACACTGCCTTGCCCGGAAGCCTTCTCCCTCGATACTCCGCCCAAAAATATGTGCCGGAGCGATCTCATCATAGTTCTCATAATATTCAGGATAAAAGACGGCTGTCTGCCCAGTTTTTACTTGAAATGTCACTTCCATATCTGCAGAAATCCGGCTTAAGATCTGATTTGCCCCGCTGCGCTCCCCCACATCACAGCGTACCGTCAGAAAATGAAACTTTTTACAGTTCATAAAAGCATCGCTTCCGATCTCTTCCAGATACTTTCCGGTCACAAGCATTTCTAATGCGGTGCAGTTGTAAAATGCATAGTTTCCCACTTTGTGCATATTATCCGGCAGTGTCACCTTTTTTAACCTGTCACCGCTAAGTTCCACGAGGCGTGTGTTCCAGTCTGCATCATCTGCCGGTATTTCCTGCCACTTTTTTCCCTCCGTGTCATAAATACAGACCGTGCACTCGTATTCTGACGGCAGGTGTTTCGACGCCGCAAAGCAGTAATCCCCCGCCTCCATGACTGCACGTCCGCCTATCGTCTCCGGCACGATGACGTCCTCTGACTCTCCAAATATCCTCAAAATCCTTATACTTTCCTCATCGATTTTGTTCCAGTAAAACTGATAATATGTCTGCATGGTACTCCTCATTTCTGTACTGTTCAATGCAATTAAGATCCTATACTTCCAGACAGCTGCGGATTGCATCCTCCACCAGCTGTTCCCCGATCACGATGATGACCTCCTGCCCCATTTTGATTGGTGAGATCACCAGATTCTTTTGGGTCGCATTGAGTTCGATCCACTGCTCTTTTTCATTCTTCATAAATCCCTTGACGCGGAATACATTTCCACAGGACTTGTCCGAGAACAATTTTTGTGCGGCTTCCTGTAATTTGACCTCCGTCAGGTGCATATTCATAAAATAGAGAGACTGAAATGTTTTCTCCTGTGTCAGATCCGGCTTGAGGTAGTTTTCCATGCGATAGCCACAGGATAACAGCTTTTTAAAGTCCTCATCCGTCAGCTTATCCCAGTCTTTTGCGAAAACTTTATCAAACTGTCTCTTACACCCGATTTTTTCCAGTGCACGGTTTAAATGGTCAACCGCATTTTTCTGATCCGGTTCTGTTGTCTCCTGTGTCTTACTAAGAATAATACACCCTGCATTCGCTGCCTGCGACGCAAGCAGAAAATCTGCACCTTCCGGCAGGTTTTCTTCCAGATTCGAATCTAAGACGGTGATGACATTTCCGATCTGATACCAGCCGTCTAGCGGCTCCTCATGGAGCGTGTCAAAGAACTCGTCCACATCATAGATCCCGGATGGCTCCACGATCACGCGGTCATAACCGCACATTCCCATCGAGATCAGCTTGGTTTTAAAACGTCTCCGGTGCGTATCAGCATCACATCCGCCCGATATCATCTCAAGTTCACAGTTGTCCCCCCTTAGATCGCCAAGCAGCATCATGTCCACATTGACGGCTCCAAAATCATTTTCCAGTATTCCGATATTCTGCCCCTGCGTGATCAGATAAGAGGCATACTTCCTTAAAAACGTTGTTTTCCCGGAACCTAAAAATCCGGTGATCAGATCTATTTTTATCATTTTTCACATTCTCCTTTTCAAATAATCTGCCACGAACTATCTCATAAGCTATAGTTTTTACATTAGTCCCAGCCGTGAAAAATTTTCTATAAAGCAGGCAGAGAATCCTGTAAACCAGGATTCTTTCTTATTCTGCCGCCCTTTTTCTTTTGATTTTAACGCAGCTGCGTCATGCCGCCAACCAAAATTCCCTTATTGTCATGATAAATTCTCTCAAACTGTGTCATCGGCAGTGGATTTTCTCCCATGCCCGCCTCGACTGTATAGCCCGGTCTGTCATATTCCTCGATAAACCAGTCTTTGTATCCGGCATAGCCGGAGGCACCCGGTGTTTCTTCCACCGCATAGCCACTCACACTGCCGAAATAATCTGCGATCTCTTTTGACCTTGCCGGTTCATAATCAAGATATTTCCAGTAAATGACTTCACCCTGCGTGTGGTATGCAAGGATCAGTAAAAAATCATTCTCTTTTGTCAGTTCATAGACTGCAACACTCTCCGGTGCCGTGAGCGGTGCTTTTCCGACGTAGTCCCGTGGTGCAGGTTTGTCATAGCCCTGAGAAAACTTGATCTGTTTTGCCATCTCCCAGCCCGCCGGAAACTGCAGATTTAAATCTACCCCGTCAATATTTGCCTTCCAGCCATCCGGAAACGGGATCGACGGATAATCATCTGCGATCCGTTTTGCCCTGCGGTAATATACACCACTGTTTAACAGACCATTGACTAAATCCACCCCGTCCGGATTCACAAGCGGCACCATGCAGAGCCTGAATTCATCAAACAAAGTCCGCGCATCCACCGATTCCTGCCCCATGCCCGTCTGTCCGTCATTTTCCTCCCGGGCGGCCGATGAAAAAGCAATGTTTCCGCCCGCCGCATAAGCCGCCGCGTACTCCTCTGCAAACGTTAAGAGCACCGGCGTTGTAATACTCTCATTTGCATGATAGGAAGCGCTGTAAAATACCTGTTTCTCACCGGTTCCAATCCAAAGGCTGTGAATATCCTTTCCCATCACACTTTTTCCGATAACACCGGCGGACAGAAACGGATAGCGCACCACAAGCCCCTCTACGATCCACTGTGTCAGGACTGATGTATATTTTACCATCTGCGGAACTAACGGAAATCCAAGCGGGATCGCCAAAACGGCATCAACAACCAGATCATCCGGATCGATCAGCGGATTTGCCACAAGGATTGCCTCCTCCGTTGTCCCATATCTGCGCGACAGTCCAAAGACCGTATCTCCCTTTTCGATCGTATGCATGCGGTATCCGGTCAGATATGGTTTTAACTGCTCCCATACCGCACGGTTTACCGTACACACATCCGTATTTCTGGTAAAATCTTTCAGCGCCTGACAGGTGTGCTCCCCGAAAATTCCGTCAATTCTCGTCGGATATCCCGCTCTGGTCAATGCAAGCTGCAAATATTCCACCCAGATACCACGGTCTCCCTGTATTAAAAATTGCATATTTTCCCCTTTGTATCATTCTTTCCACTATTATATGCACCTTCCCGGAAAATTTTCTTTTTTCTAGTTTACAAAAGCGATATTATCCATGTTCACCGCACCGTTTTCTATCCTGTCAAACGCAAACCGTACACTTCTGATCTGACTCCTGTCAAATCCGTTTTCCTCCGTAAACTGCTTTTCCGTGATATGCACGGTCTGAAGCTGCCTCTTATATTCATTTTTTCCTGTGATATACTGGATCTTGGATAATTTTACCGGAAATGCCGGATACAGGATCGTAGAATCGCATAAAGTACTGACCGCACGATTTCCATGGATATCTGTCAGCACCACAGAAAAATCCATCGGTTCATTCTCCGCTTTCTCCCTCAAATCCATGGCATCAAAACAGATTCCGCCCTCTCCCATTGCCATCGGCTCATCCAGTGCGATCTCATAATATGCCGCTTTAGTGTCCTTCCATTTCAGGCGCACTGCATGGTTCTCCCTCTTTCCCATCGCCGATTCAGAATCCGCCAATTCTTCCTCCGTCCACATTGTAAAATGCTCCGCTGATACGCTGCCACATGGTGCCGTTTCTAAATCAGAGTCCTCCTCATAATCAGTGATAAACAAAGTGTCTGACGTTTCATACTGCTGCACATAGAGTGTTTCCGGCAGATATTCCGCATACTTTGCATAATCTGTCAGAAAATCCGCATAGGTGTCTTTTTCCTTTAAGCTCTTATCTAAAAAAACAAGCGAGGCAATTTTTAAGATCTCCTGCTGATCCTCCGCTGTAATAAAATTTTTTACATTCAGCCACAGGGAAAACGGCCTCCCGATATCATATTCTCCCCATTCCGTATTGAATTGCCCGTGATTTGCACCGGCAATATAGAGCGAGGATGCTATATACGATCTGTCTTTTGAAAATGAAACATTCTCATACTGCTCATTTCCGAGAAAAACACTGATGTCCTGATCGTTTGCCCCCTGCAGCACCAGATAATCGACATCTGACAATTCCGTTTCATGCCCCGCCGGCAGATACTGGCTGACAGACGGTGCAACTGCGATAAGTGCCCGGATTCTGTAATGATAATCAAACATAAACATTCCATTGCTCGGATATGCATCATACTCATTAAAAAGATATGCATCCGCGATCATCTCACCGCCCCGCGAATGTCCCATCAGTGCAATATTGTCCTCATCGATCTTACTGTAGACCGGCTGCGATTCATCCCCGTTTTTCTCTAAGATCTCCCCGATATTTTCCAAAAGAAGAACAGCGCGCGCATCATTTTCCCCACTTCTCTCATTTAAAATATTTTCATCCACAGAGACGAACACATAGCCGTGTGATGCCAGATACTCTCCGAGATAATCATATCCACGATATGACTCTGCCGTAATGCTGTGGTTGCCGTGTGCCATAAACACGACCGGACAGTTTTCTGCCTCCTTAGGAAACCAGATTTTTCCCGCGATTGGTGCATCTTTTCTGGTATGTTTCGTAAAGAAACTGCGATAGATTCTGTGCCACTTTTTCTCTTTTGCCACATATGGACTTAAATCCACTGTCCCCGTCGTCATATCGGTTCCACCATCCGGACCATAGGTCAAACAGACGGGCGTATATGCTCCTTTTGCACAGTAATCTGCAAATCCTGCCACCTCACCTGCCTGTGTCACATAGATATTTTTTTTGAGATAATCCGAAATATATCTGTCCGAAAATCCCTGTCCAAACAAAAATGCCAAAAATGCGCACCAGACGATGCAGCCCGCTGCAAAGTGGATTCCGCTAAACAGTGTATGCCGTCGTTTCACAAGCCACGCCCAGATAAATCTTCCCGATAACAGCAGCAAAAAATAAATCAATGCAGCAAAAAAAGTGCTGACCATATGTTCATTGCCAACACTTCCATATACACAGCAGCAGACAAATATCAAAAATCCTGCAATCCCATACAAAAAACTCTCAATATTGCGATGCCAGATGCGGCCGCCGATGCGTGAAAACAGACATGCTGCCCCCGCGAACAGCATATCGCCTAAGATCACTCCTCCAACGAAAAAAATCAGTTTCGTTCCAAAATATTCAGATGCCAGTGCACCGCAGAAAAATCCCGTGATCACAAGCACCACCAATTTCATTCCCCATCCGGTATCTTTCAGATTCAACCGGTATGCCCTGCCATATCCCTGCAGTCTGCCACGCAAAAATTTTCTCATCTGTCAACTGTCCCTGCTTACTTTTTTCTCCGCTTTTTCCTCATACATCAGCATCTCAGCCCGTTTTACATAACTCTCTAACACGTTTTCTTCCCCGGGATGTGCGACTACAGCACCGATACTTGCGCTCAAATCAAAAGGGAGCTGCATTGCTCTCTGTGTCTTACTCAATTCCGTCCGGATCTTCTGTGCTAATACCCTGCCGGATTCCTCGTCCTTTGCGCCCTCTAATACAATAAACTCATCGCCGCCTGTCCGCGCTGCGATTGCATCTGCATCACAGTGTTTCAACATCGCTTTTGCAATGGAAACGATTGCAAAATCCCCATACTCATGTCCAAAAGTATCGTTAATGTATTTCAACCGGTCTAAATCGATAAACATCACTAACACAGGCATTTTTTTCTCGCGCATAATCGTGAAGTAACTTATCGACAACTTCTGGTATCCCATGCGGTTATAAAGTCCCGTCACAGAATCCCTGACATAAAGATCGGAAAGGATCTGGTTCATATGCTCTAATTTTTCTTTTTTATGGAGATTTTCCATCGCATTGGTCAGTGTTTTTATCACCTGGAACAGATATTGTTTTTCCATCAGATAAACTGCATTTTCAATAACAAAATACCCGACTGTACGGTTTCTGAAATGCATTGGCAGAAACAGAAAATCCGTTCCGCCCTTTTGTGGTTCAAAAAATGGAAAAATACCTTCGATCTCCATCTGGTCTGTATCCAGCATTTTACCATTTTTATATGCAAACTTTACCTGCATGCATTTCGGATAGCCCTCCACATGAAAATCTTCCTCCTCAAAAAAGCTGAGGCTCCGATGTGTTTTCACCTGTTCCTTATACGTATCCATATGTGAATCCAGTATCAAATACATCGCATCACACTTTAAAGACGGGATACATTGTGGAATACAATACATCATCTCACGGACTGTATTGCATTTGAGAAGCTCGTATTCCAGGGAAAATACTTCATCCTCAAACCGTGCTGTCTCAATTCCATACATGACCTGCCCTTTTAAATATTCTGCCTGATCCGGCACTTCTCCCGGCATACAGCCACAGCTGTCCCAGAAAATGCCTTCTGTATCCGTATAATAAAACCGGTCCGGTTTTTCCCCCTTCCAGATGTGAAGAAACAGATCTACACATGCGATTCCGACATTTTCCCGGATATGACTGATTGTGGAAATCCTCGGTTCATAATATGCCGCTTTGTCAAAATTATCAAAACCTGTCACACAAAAATCTTCCGGCACCTGGTATCCGTGCGCCGTGGCTGCCTCGCACACGCCAACTGCAATATTATCATTTCCACAGATAATCGCCTGTGGCAGCCTGCCTTTATCGTGTGTTTCAAGCAATTTTTCAAATCCGTTGACTCCGCACTGATATTCAAAGCTCTCACAATAAAAATCAGACTCCGAATATGTAAGCTGCTTTTCATCCATATATGCCCTTAAGGCAGCAATTCTTTTTACATTCTCATAATTATCTTCCGGGCCCATGACAAACCAGTATTTTTTACATCCGTGTTTCTCATAAAGGTGTTCAATCATCATCCGCATTGCTTTTTCATTGTTGATTCCGACATAATAAAAATCTTCAATCTCATTTGCAATGGAAATGACCGGTACACCGGACTCTTTTGCCCGCCGTATCACATCTTCCCACACCTCCGGATAGCCAATGTTATTGAGATCAAGAATGATTCCGTCAAACTCACGCAGATCCGGAAGCCGGTATATATTATACTCACCGGTATTATACTCCTCATCACAGCTCCATCCGCCCGAACTGTTAAAGATGTACAGACTCACTTCCTCGCCGGTCTGTCTGATTCTCTGAAGAATTCCTGCCGGCCATGCAAAAGTAAACCACCTTTTCCAGCCATCCATAATCAGTGCAATTTTCCTCATGACTCTCTCCTGTCCACCTTAATCCTGATAGGGTACTATACTAGTACATCGTTTTCAAAATAACTACACCATTCACTTGCCTGCGGATTGGTATAGTTATTTACGAAACGATGTACCAGACGAAAAAACCCCGGAAACAAAACGCTTCCGGGGTCTTCTATGCCAAATCAGCACTCGCACCCATTAAACTCTGGATAAGTACTCACCTGTTCTTGTATCGATCTTGATCACATCATCCTGCTCAACGAATAATGGAACAGATACAGTTGCACCAGTCTCAACAACTGCCGGTTTTGTAGCACCTGTTGCTGTATCGCCTTTGAATCCTGGCTCTGTATCAGTAATTCTTAACTCTACGAACAGAGGTGGCTCTACTGCGAATACGCTTCCGTTGTGGGAGCACATTTTAACCATTTCGTTCTCTTTTACGAACTTTAAGGCATCACCGATATCGTCTTTGGATAAAGCGATCTGGTCATATGTCTCAACATCCATGAAGTAGAATAAATCACCATCTGCATACAGATACTGATAATCTTTTCTGTCAATACGTGCCTGTGGGCATTTCTCTGTAGGACGGAATGTTTTCTCAACAACACCGCCACTCTTAATATTTTTTAACTTAGTTCTAACAAACGCTGCACCTTTACCTGGTTTAACGTGCTGGAATTCAATGATCTGGTAAATGTTACCCTCTAACTCGATGGTAATACCATTTCTGAAATCTCCTGCTGAAATCATGTAACTTCCTCCTTAAACATACGCCCGAGTTTTGGACTCTCTGATTTTTCTATTTTATAATAAATGACTGTACATTTCAAGCTTTTTTTCGTTTTGCTCCATCAAATTGACAAAAAAACTGTGGATTTATTCATTTCGCTCCTCAATCTCATGGATCAGATCAATTCTCGTCTGGTGTCTTCCGCCTGAAAACTCTGCATCTAAATATGCTTTTACGATGTCTTTTGCAAGCTCTGTTCCTACGATTCTTGCACCGAATGCAATAATGTTTGCATTATTATGCTCTTTGACAAGTCTTGCAGTTGCACAGTCAGAACATACAGCCGCACGTACTCCCTTTACTTTATTCGCAGCAATCGAAATACCAACTCCGGTTCCGCAGATCAGCACTCCGCAGTCTGCCTCCCCTGCCACAACAGCACGTCCGACTTTTTCACCGTACTCCGGATAATTGCAGCTGTCTAAGGTATCTGTTCCAAAATTAATGACCTCATGACCTAATTCTTTCAAATAATCCATGATGACAAATTTTAACTCTGTTGCTGCATGATCATTTCCAATTGCGATTTTCATTTTTTTCCTCATTTCTTTCTATTTTATTTACTCTTAAATGAGCATTTTATCCATGACAATAGCGCTGCCCAAAAATATGCTGTCTATTGTTTTTCTTTATTTTTTTTTCCCAGATCTCTTCTGTAGAAATACAGCACGATCTTTTCCAGATACCGTTTTAACACGATCTGTATCTCCTCTTTCGGATGAATCGGTTTTACCAGGATCGAGCGGATACCGGCACGCTTTGCACCATATACATCCGTAAAAATCTGATCTCCGACAAAAATGGTATTGCCGGTATCTGTCCCCAGTTCCTCCATCGCCTTTTTATAATTTGCCGGATTCGGTTTGCCCGCCTTATAGATATAAGAAACATTGACTGCATCATTAAACATTTTCACACGCGGTTCCTTGTTGTTTGACAACAGCATACACGCAAATCCCAGTTCTTTTAAATGTGCAAACAGTGCACATGCACGCTCATCCGCCGGTGCTCCATGCCGCACCAGTGTGTTGTCTATATCAAAAATCACACCGCGATACCCCTGTGCATACAATTCATCAAAATCTATCTCGTAGGTTGAATCCAGATACTCATCCGGATAGAACTTTTCCATCATATTTTCTTATCCTCATTTTCATACAAATTTGGGGTTGTATGTATATTTTTATTTGCCTGCAAATTTGGTCTGCATACATATTTTTTCATGTAAATTTTCATACAAAGTACAGTGTACTATACTTTCCAAAAAATATCCAGTAAAAAAGAGAATCACCCACAGGCAATCCCCTTTTCATTATCTCTGTTCTGTTTACAATGAGAAATTCTCATTCGGACGAATATATAATAATCCGGTCTGGCTCATACGCTCTCCAACAAAAAACTGATACTGCTGTAACACCTGATCCTTCTTCATATCAGAGATAGCTTTCTCTACATCCAGACTTGTAATATCGCTCGCGATTCCTTTCAGATCATACTCTGCATCCGGCTGATATTTTTTCGCATACTCTGTGGCACCATGATCCGGCTTGTTATCCCTCTCACTCTCTGTAACCTCAGCCACACGGGTATCTTCCCCCGCCGTATCTATGACATTTGGTACACTTTCCTCCTGAATCTGAGTATTCTTTATGGTATTGTAATCATAAAACCCCGCCTGTATACGGATACCTGAAATATTCATACCACCCAATCCCATCCATCTGCATCTTCTTCTTGGCAAAAACTATATCAGTCTGCCTTTGTAAATACTTTAGCATAATTTTAGCGTTCCGTTACTTGTCTAACATCTTTTTCAATTCGCTCATAAATGTATTCACATCTTTAAACTCACGATATACCGAAGCAAACCTTACATATGCAACTGCCTCGAGATCTTTCAGCTTATCCATCACAAGTTCTCCGATCAGACTGCTCGGGATCTCCTTCTCCTCACGATTAAATATTTCCGTCTCAACCTCATCGACTAACTGATTGATCTGATTGACAGAAATTGGTCTCTTATGACATGCCCGCAGTACCCCTGCTTCAATTTTGGAACGGTCATACTGCTCCCTGTTATTGTCCTTTTTAATCACGATAAGCGGTATCGTTTCAACCTTCTCATATGTTGTGAAGCGCTTCCCACATTCATCGCATAACCGTCTGCGGCGAATCGAATTGTTATCGTCTGCCGGTCTTGAATCAATGACTCTCGTATTCTCACTGCTGCAAAACGGACACTTCATAAGCTACCTCCTATGCACAGACCCCATTTATTAAAAGTATATCCATTGTTTTTGTAATTGTCAACATAATTTTCCCTGTTATGTCCACCTGTTTTTGGTTATTTCAACGAAAAGTTTCGAAATATTTTCGTTTTACTGTATTTTCTTACGAACTTCTTTTTCTTCTATATCAACCAATATGATATCGGGTCCGATTTTTACGATTTTGCACCATGGAATATGCAGTTCAAATTCTCTTCCCACACATCCAAAAAACTTTGCCGGTCCAGGAACAATAATCGTCCGGATACATCCGTCATGCTCATCAAACTCCAGATCACAGACATTTCCAAGACACTTGCAGTCACAGACATTGATCACTTCTTTTTTCTGAAATTCACAAAAACGCATATAGTCTTCCAAATCCGTTCATTTAGAAAACCATATGCGTCCCGGTATATTTTTAGACTATTTTTTATACATTAAAGCGGAATAAGATTACATCTCCGTCTTTGACCACATAATCCTTTCCTTCCATTCCGACGATTCCTTTTTCACGCGCTGCGGAAAGACTTCCATTATCTAATAGATCCTGATAGTTTACAACCTCAGCCTTGATAAATCCACGTTCAAAATCCGTGTGGATCTTTCCTGCTGCCTGTGGAGCTTTTGTGCCTTTTTTGATCGTCCATGCACGGCACTCATCTTCCCCGGCAGTGAGGAATGATATCAGTCCAAGAAGTGAATAGCTTGCAGCTACAAGCTTGTCAAGTCCGCTTGACTCAACACCGAGATCCTCAAGATATTCTTTTTTCTCATCCTCATCAAGCTCTGCAAGTTCCTGCTCTATCTGCGCACAGATTACGAATACTTCTGCGCCTTCTTCTTTCGCCATCTCTCTGACTTTCGCAACGTGCGGATTCGATGCTCCGTCATCTGCAAGATCATCCTCTGCCACGTTTGCCGCATAGATCGTAGGTTTTGCTGTAAGAAGGTTGTATCCCTTAAACCAGATCTGTGCATCATCATCGTCCGGTACTTCAAACGTTCTTGCCATCTTGCCATCTTCAAGATGCTTCTTTACTGCCTCTACAAGTTCAAGCTCTTTCGCAAGCGTCTTATCCATTCTTGCCTGCTTTGCAATTTTTGAGATTCTTCTGTCAAGGATCTCAATATCTGAGAAAATAAGTTCAAGATTGATCGTTTCAATATCTCTTGCCGGGTCAATGGATCCATCCACATGGATGATATTTGTATCCTCAAAGCAGCGTACGACATGAACGATTGCATCTACTTCACGAATGTTTGCAAGAAACTGGTTTCCCAATCCTTCCCCCTTACTTGCACCCTTTACAAGTCCTGCAATATCAACAAATTCAATCGTTGCTGGTGTAACTTTTTTCGTGTGGTAGAGTTCACCAAGCTTTACAATTCTCTCATCCGGCACGGATACAATTCCCACATTCGGATCGATCGTAGCGAATGGATAATTCGCCGAAAGTGCGCCTGCCTTCGTAAGTGAATTAAATAATGTAGACTTTCCGACATTTGGGAGTCCGACGATTCCAAGTTTCATTTTATTTTCCTTCTTTCTTATTTTTCTAGTGTTTCAAGGACTTTTCATGTGGTTGTCCCCCATCTTGTCCCCCATTTTATATATTTCATTTATGACCTTTCATGAACTTATGCAAAAACCATTCTATCCATATAATTGGAAAACTTATCTATCTCGGTTTTCACTGTTTCTTCGGTCAAGTGACTATATAAATCTAATGTGATTTTTATTGAGCTATGTTCCATCATTTGGGATAGCATTTTGTAACTCTTTGCATACTCTCCTGATGCACTTTCCAGAAATCGTGTTGCAAATGGTTCTATTTCTTTTTTTAGTTTTGGGTAGTTTCCATTTCTAACCGTATTAGGTCTCTTGTTGTTTTCTTTAAATCCATTCCATTGTTTGGCTTCTTTTACATTATCAAATATCCTGTCTACTCTTTTTCCACTAGCCGTTATAAAACGTGCTCTATATTTACCATCTTTTTTTCGTTGGCTTAGATTTGGACCTAAATCTCTTTTAAATCAACTCCCATATTCTTATTTGCTCCCTTTATTAAATAAAAGAAGCCACCATATGACAAATAGTATATTAACATGGCTAGTGCTAATATTCAAGAAAAATCCTCCCCGCCATAGGGTAAATGAAATGACCCAGAAGCATATTTCTTGGTCATCATTTATGGAAAAGGTGACCTTGCCGTTATGAGCATTGAAGCCTACGAAGAATTAACCAGTCGCTTTGAATTATATAGCCAGATTAAAGAGGGTATGAATGATATTGCCTCTGACAACACACGACCATTCTCTGAAGCAATGGCTGATATTCGGAGCAAACGTCGCAGATGAGTTATAGCATCCACATCACAGCTACCGCAGAACGTGATATCCTGCGTGCCGCTGACTACATCGAATTTACACTGAAGAACCCCACCGCAGCCGAGCATCTGCTTGATGCAGCTACAAAACAAATCAACTCACTCTCGGATATGCCCGAAAAATATTATCTTGTAGATGACCCCGTTCTGGCGAGTTGGGAAATTCGTTTTATTATAATCAATAATTACCTTGCCTTTTACACTATTGATAAAGAAAAGCAAACGGTAATTGTTGTACGATTTCTATATCAGAAAAGCAACTGGAACTCCATTCTCCGTCAGAGTTTTTCCCTTGCTGCACCTGTAAGCCCGATATACCTGTAAAGCAGAAGAACCAATCCTCCGCTGACTACCACACTGGCTGCCGAAAACAATAACTGTTTTGCAAAAAGACGGAACCCGCCATAAAAATTGGCTGATTCCGTCTTTTTCTATGATTCATCCGCCATTGCCGCATCATCCCGCGATTCAATGACGATCAATATTCCATTTTCAAATGTAATTTCTGCCTGTTCTTCAGTTATCTCATTACTCACACCAATTGAACAGAAACCCTTTAAGCAATAATCGGCAAGCGGATATTTAAATCCCGCAAGATACAGATGCTCTACCTGCGCGGTATACGGAATCAGGGAAACATATTTTCCAAACTGTTCCTCTTTTTTTAGTACCATGCCGTGATCTGTCATACGGATACGGTTATTTGCATCCAGCAGTTCAATTTCAACTCCCAGCTCTAACCCTATGCCCAGAAGTTCAATATTCCCCAGCACATGATCTAACCTTGAACCGGTACCACCAAGCACTGTGATGCACTCCGCTCCCATGGAAATTGCAAGACGCAGCGCAAATTCTGTATCTGTGTCATCCTTTTGAGGATTCAATCTGTGCCAGACGATCCCTTCTTTTTTCTGAAACCATTCCAGTGTCTCTTTGCTTACCGAATCAAAATCGCCGATAATGACCTGTGGAACAATTTCATTTCTCCGCAGAAACTCCATACCTGAATCCGCAGCGATCACTGTTTTTTCTACAGTGCCTTGTAAAACCGCTGTTGCAAATGCATCCTCAATTTTTCCACCCGATACAATAAAAAAATGTTTCATCCATCGGCTCCCATCATTCATTAATAATATTTAAGAAACGAATCGTATTCTCGGTCACATCCCCGGAAAAAATTGCACTGCCAGCAACAATAATATTTGCTCCTGCATCCATCAATTCTTCCACGTTTGACAGATTTACGCCGCCATCTACTTCAATGTCCGTTTTTAATCCCTTCTCATCCACGATTTTTCTTAATTCACGGACTTTCTCCACCGTATAGGGAATCAGTTTCTGTCCTCCGAATCCCGGATTTACCGTCATAACAAGAACCATATCCACTTTTTCAAGGACACAGGATATTGCAGAAACTGGTGTTGCAGGATTGATGGCAACACCTGCTAAAAGTCCTTTTTCTTTGATTTTTTCAATAGTACGGTCAAGATGTCTGCAGCTCTCTGCATGAACAGTGATAAGATCTGCACCAGCCTCGGCAAACTCATCAATATAGCGTCCCGGTTCCTCAATCATCAGATGAACATCAAAAATACGGTCTGTACATGCTCTTATAGCACGGATGACCGGCATTCCAAATGAAATACTCGGAACAAACATTCCGTCCATAACATCAATATGGACATACTGTGCCCCGGCTTCATCAAGCTCTTTTATCTGTTCTCCAAGACGGCTGAAATCAGCCGATAATATAGATGGCGATAAACAGTTCATTTTTTTCTCCGTAATCTTAGTCATTTATTTTAATACTTTCGGACAGCCTTTAATTCCTCATACAGCAATTTATAGTTTTCATACCGCAGCAAACTGATACTTCCTTCTTCTAACCCCTGTCTTACACCGCAGTCCGGCTCACTGATATGATTACATCCCTGAAATCTGCAATATGGTTCCCATTTCCGGAATTCCGGATAAAACCCTTTTAAGTCTTCTTTTTCCATTCCCGGAATGTAAAGTGTGGAGAATCCCGGTGTATCCATAATATAAGTATCCCCGCCGATCGGTATGATTTCAGAATGACGTGTGGTATGTCTTCCGCGCTCGATCTTGCGGCTGACTTCCCCTGTCTGCATGGTGATGTTCGGCTGCAGGCGGTTCACAAGAGAAGATTTGCCAACTCCCGATGGTCCTGCCACCGCCGCTGTTTTTCCTTTCAAAAGTTCTAACAGCGCGTCCACACCCTTTTCCTCTTTTGCACTGGCAAAAAGAGTCCGATAACCACAAGCTGCATAAATATCCGCAAACGCATGCAGTTCCTCCTCCGTAACCAGATCTGTTTTGTTAAAACAGATTGCAACCGGTACATTCTGATATTCCATCATAACAAGGAAACGGTCTAACAGATTAAAATTAGGCTGTGGTTTTGCCGCCGCAAAAATGATCAGCGCAAGATCGATATTTGCAACCGCAGGACGAATCAGCTCATTTTCCCTCGGCAGGATCTTTTCAATATTTCCTTTTTTATGTTCCTCATCTAACACAGCAATCTCGACATTGTCCCCCACCAGTGGCTTGATGTTCTGGTTTCGGAATACGCCTTTTGCCTTGCACTCATAAATTCCGGATCCCGCTGCATGAATGTAGTAGAATCCGGAAATTCCCTTGATAATTTTTCCCTGCATAAATCTTCCTATTGTCTTTATTCTTCCTGGAACTGTACATCAATCGTCTGGTCTTTTAAATCATTTCCATTTAAGTCCAGCCAGGTAACTACGATTTTACCACTGTCCGAAAGAATACCGGTCTTTGTCAGAATCAGTCCGCCAGTACCAAAATCTGCAATCGTTTTGCCGTACCAGGTCTGTAAAACATTGCCCTGATCATCATATAAAACAATGTCTGCACCGGAGATATTCGATGTATCTGATGGAAGCTGCAGGCTGACATTCAGCTTATAAGTCTTTGTGGTGATCTGCTGTGCCGGTTCCGGTCCAAGACTGACTGTGATCGTGATGGATGCTCCCGGATCTGCCTGTGTTCCCACCGCAAGTGACTGTCCGATTACGATTCCGGCATCCGTATCACTGTATTTTGTGACCGTTGAAACATTAAACTGTGATAAAAGTTCTTTCGCCTGTTCCTCTGACTTATAGCTTGTCGATACATCAGGTACTGTAATCTTCTCTGAGCCAAGGCTGATCTCAAGTGTGATCGTATCGCCCTCTTTTCCCTGGGTATCCCCATTTGGTGTCTGGGAAATTACATATCCTTCCGCAACGGAGGAACTGTAGGAAGTTGTCTTTGTGACCTGAAATCCCTTTGCCGTCAATGCCGCACTGGCATCAGTTTCACTCTGTCCCACAACGTTTGGTATTTCGACCGTATTCTCACTGGTTCCGGCGGCAGATCCGCTGCTGATGATAACTTCGATCGTTGTATTCTTTTCAACAGTCTTACCATCTGCCGGATCCTGGCTTATGATCTGTCCCTTTTCTACGGTATCAGAGGATGCGGTTCCAGCCTGTCTGATGCCGAGTCCGGTTCCGTTTAACTCCTGTTTTGCCTGATCCATGGTTTTTCCTGTCAGGGAAGGTACTACTACACCGTCCTTGATCTGGGTACTCTGACTGTCTCCCGTCTGTGTTTCCGTTTTTGTTGTTTCTGTATTCGAAGAATTGTTCTTGTTAGACTTCATACCCCCGGCTAACGTGATGCACAGGTAAATAATGATGATAATGATCACTACACCTGCTGCGATTCCCATGATCGTGATTGCCTTTTCCATCTTCGGATTGATATCACCATCCTCGTCATCAATATCATCATCGTCGTCCTCGTCATCATCATCGATCACCGGCTCCTGTATTTTGATCGACGCCGGATCTATATAGACGTTTGCAGTCTGTTTCTTGATCTGATTTAAATCATCTGCTCCGATCACCCTCGTCTTACCCTGATTTGCAAGAGGTACCATCACAACAAAATCCTCGTTCGGGCTGATCAGTGCTTTTCTAAGATCGGCCAGAAGCGCTGTCATGGAAGCATATCTTCTGTCAGGGTTTTTCTGTGTACATTTTAAGATGATCTTTTCCATACTGATTGGAAGATTTGGTGCATAAACACTTGGCGGTACTATCTCTTCCTGCAGATGCTGGATTGCAACTGCGACCGTCGTATCCCCGTCAAACGGAACACGGCCTGTTACCATCTCATACATCACGATACCCAGTGAATAGATATCACTCTTGCCATCCACAAATCCATTTCTCGCCTGTTCCGGAGAAGAATAATGTACGGATCCCATCACATCCGAACTGATCGTATTTGATGTTGCTGCCCGCGCAATACCAAAATCTGTTACTTTTACTTTTCCCTCTGTGGAGATCATGATATTCTGCGGTTTGATATCACGATGCACGATATTTTTATTATGGGCGGCTTCAATACCTCTGCCCACCTGAATTGCGATGCTGACTGCCTCCTTAAAAGAAAGCTGTCCTTTTTTCTCAATGTAGGTCTTTAATGTGATTCCTTCCACATATTCCATCACGATATAATGCAGGCCATTCTCACTGCCGACATCATAAATATTTACAATATTCGGGTGCTCTAACCCTGCAGCTGCCTGTGCCTCGGAACGGAATTTCGTTACGAAATTAATATCCTCGGAAAATTCTGCCTTTAATACCTTGATTGCTACAAATCTTCCCAGTGTAAGATCTTTTGCTTTATATACATCTGACATTCCGCCAGCGCCAACTTTACCTAAAATTTCATAGCGGTCTGCTATGTACATACCTTCTGTCAACATTCTTTCACCTCATCAGAAAATGGTTCTATCAATACAACCGTAATATTATCCTTACCACCATTTCGATTGGCAGTCTCAATCAGTTTCTCTGCTTTCTCAACAATGTCCCTCTGTCCCAACACAATATGCCGGATCTCATCATCTTCAATCATATTTGTCAGTCCGTCGGAACACATCAAAATCTCATCCCCAGGTTTTAAACTGATCTCAAAGAAATCAGCTGTCACCTCCGGCAATACACCGACTGCCCGTGTAATGATATTTTTATCCGGATGATCTTTCGCATCTTCTTTTCTCACTTCACCTAAACGAACCATTTCCTCAACCAGAGAATGATCCCTTGTAATCTGTGTAATATCTTCCTGATTGATCACATACAGCCTGCTGTCTCCAACATTTGCGGCATAGAGTGTATTCCCGATCACCGTTGCAGCAACGATCGTTGTACCCATTCCATTTTTGGCCGGATCTGCCTGTGCCTCTGTCAAAAGCAGACTGTTCGTCATGGAAACAGCACTCTTCATAATCGCCACCGGTTCTTTTTCACCCGATTTACCAATCAGTTCCACAAGTTTCTCAACTGTAAATCTGGAAGCATAATCACCTGCAGCGTGACCACCCATTCCATCCGCTACTAAAAAAAGATTCGGCAGATTTCCCACAGCGGTCTCTGATGTAAACATATAATCCTGATTCATTTCCCGTCGCTGCCCGATGTGCGTCATGGAAAACGTCTTCATCTTCTCTACTTCCTACCTTTCTGCATGGCTGATATAACGTTTGCGCAGCTGTCCGCATGCACCGTCTATATCCCTGCCCATTTCCCTTCTAATTGTAACGTTAATCGCATTTTTTTCAAGCCTATTTTTAAAATTAAGAATTGCTTCATGATCCGGCTGCACATATGAACGCTCTTTGATCGGATTGACCGGGATCAGGTTTACATGACAATTCATGCCATGGATCAGGTCTGCAAGCCTTCTTACATCCTCATCGGTATCATTGACACCACCGACTAAACTATATTCAAATGTGACACGCCTTCCTGTCTGTTCAAAATAATAACGACATGCCTCAATTACTTCATGTATCTCATATTTATTGGCAACCGGCATCAGTTCAAGTCTCTTTTCCTGCGAAGATGCATGCAGCGAAAGTGCCAGAGTGATCTGCAGTTTTTTATCCGCCAGTTCCCGCATTTTCGGAACAATACCGCAGGTCGACACCGTCACATTCCGCTGGCTGATGTTCAGTCCGTTTTCATCTGTCAGAAGTTCGATGAATTTGAGCAGATTGTCAAAATTATCCATCGGTTCTCCGGTTCCCATCACAACAACATTTGCAACCCTCTCCCCGGTATCTCTTGTGATCCGATATATCTGGTCTAACATCTCTGACGGCGTCAGTCCCCGCACCAGTCCGTCTAACGTGGATGCACAGAACCGGCAGCCCATCCGGCAGCCGACCTGTGAAGAAATACAGACCGAATTGCCATGTTTATATCGCATCAGAACGCTCTCGATCACGTTTCCGTCATCTAATGCAAACAGATATTTTCTGGTACCGTCTATCTTTGAGATCTGTACCGCCTCCTGCTTTAAACTTACAAAGCGGCATTCATTTTTCAGTTTTTCCTGAAGGGATTTTGACAGATTTGTCATTTCATCGAAAGATGCTGCCTGTTTTTCATGCATCCACTGATACAGCTGTTTGGCACGAAACGGTTTTTCCCCGATAGATTCCATATATGATTTTAGTTCTTCCAGATTCATGGATTTGATATCTGTTTTTTCCTGCTGCATAATTTCCTCTTTTCCATTTTCTTTCCGGGTGGCTATGAGATACGTCTTAATCTGGCGTAGAAAAATCCATCTCCCACCTGTGTTCCCGGATAAATCTGTTCCATATCAAGCAGTTCAAATTCAGGATGTTTTCCTAAAAACCACGCGACATTCTCCTGATTTTCTCCCGGGTTGATCGTACAGGTAGAATATACCATGATCCCGTCCTTTTTGACATAAGAACAGACCGTATCTAGAATCCGACGCTGAAGTGCTTCTAACTCTTCCTGCTGCCCCCGGCTCATTTTATAGCGGATGTCTGTCTTTTTGCGCAGAACCCCCAGACCGGAGCATGGCAGATCTGCGACCAGCACGTCCGCTGTATCTTCTGCACTCTCGTCCGGCACCGTGGCATCCCACACTTTTGTCGTCATATTTTTTATCTGGTAACGGCTGATATTTTCCTCGATCAGTCCGGTCTTATACCCTGTCAGGTCACGCGATTCCACACTTCCGGTGCCGTCCAGCATCTCAGCAAGATGAATGCTCTTGCCTCCGGGAGCCGCACAGACATCGATCACATGTGCGCCTTTCTCCGGTGCTGCGGCCTCAGCCACCATCATGGAACTGATATCCTGCACATAAAAAAGACCGTCCTGAAATGATGGAAGTGCCATCAGATGATCAAAACCTGAAATTGCAAATGCATAGTGATATGCATCCGTATATGGCAGTCCGGCATAAGAAAGTTCTTCTAACGTCTGCACCGTCACGCCTTCGGCTTTTAACTGTTCCTTTAACGCATCCGGCGTAATTTTGGTCACATTGGTACGGATCGTAATCGGTGCTTCCTTTGAAAAAGCATCTAAAATTGCCTTTGTCTGCTCCATGCCATAGGCGTTAAGCCATTCTTCCACAATCCACTCCGGCATGGAATAACGCACACTTAACGCCAGAACCGGCTCCTTTTCTTCATCCGGATACCGGATGGAACCACTGTTTCTTGCAATATTTCGAAGCACTCCGTTCACAAAACCGCTCAGTGTGGAAAAACCGCTTTTTCTTGCCAGTTTTACCGCCTCATTGCAGGCTGCCGAATCCGGTACGGAATCCATATACTGTATCTGATACACACCCATTCTTAAAATATTGCGGATGACCGGTTTCATTTTTTTCACTTTCACTTTTGAGAACTGGTCGATCACATAATCAAGTTCGATCATGTGCTGGATCGTTCCCTCCACCAGTCTTGTCAGAAACGCCCGCTCATATTTTTCCATATACTGATATTTTTCGAGCACGGCACGGAGCACCTGATTGCTGTATGCCCCATGTTCCGTCACCTCAAGCAGAACATCAAGTGCAAGTCTTCTTGTATTTACGGTATCAGTCATCACGATTACGTCCTCCAAATAAAAGAACCAGCCTTAACAGCTGTAAGATTGCTGCCGCAGCACTTGCAACATAGGTCAATGCCGCAGCCTTCAATACTTTTCTGGTATAAGGCAGTTCACTGTCTGATAAAATTCCCTGCTCACCTAAAATATGGAGTGCCCGGCGTGAAGCATTAAACTCTACCGGAAGAGTGACAAGCTGGAATAATACTGCAAATGAAAAACATAAGATTCCAAGATTGATCAGTATTGCACCGGTTGAGCGGTTAAAAAACAGACCGATCAGAATTAACGGCCATGCAAGTGTAGATCCAATGTTTGCAACCGGAACGATCGCCGTGCGGAGTGTCAGCGGCACATAGTTTTTCTGATGCTGGATCGCATGTCCACACTCGTGCGCTGCAACACCGATCGCTGCGACAGAATTGCTTCCGTATACGGAGTCAGACAGATTCAGTGTCTTTTTTGACGGATTGTAGTGATCGGTCAGACTTCCCGATATATGGCAGACCGTCACATCATAGATACCGGCTGAATTTAAAATACGTTCCGCCGCCTGTGCCCCGGTCATACCGCTCATACTGCGGTACCGGGAATATTTATTGAAAGTACTCTTTACTCTTGCAGATGCGATCAGGCAGATCACTGCGCCGATCAGAACCAAAACATAAGTCGGATCAAAACCATAATAGTAATAAGGCATATCAGGTTACCTCCATTCATTAACCACGTGTAAAATAAGTTCCCTCTTCCACCGTATAGCCATTTAAAAATGCATCCGTGGTCATACGTTTTTTTCCTTCTAACTGTACCTCAAGAAGCTCTAAGACACCGTCTCCTGTCTGTACCTGAAAACTTCCCTTTTCCGCTTTTATGATGCATCCCGGAGCCGCTTTCTTTTCATCCGGCAGCACATTTGCCCTCCATATCTTAAGTGTCTTTCCGTCAAGTCTCGTATATGCACTTGGCCACGGATTTAAACCGCGGATCAGACATTCGATCTCTTTCGCACTCTTCGTCCAGTCAATACTTCCCAACTCTTTATGGATCTTTGCTGTATGTGTGGCTTTACTGTTATCCTGTGGTGTGTAAACAGCCGTTCCATTTTCGATTGCTTCGATCGTCTTTACGCAGAGTTCTGCTCCAACCTCTGCAAGGCGGTCAAATAAACTTCCACCTGTCTCATCCGGCCGGATCTCCACTTTTTCTTCTAAAATGATATCTCCCGTATCAACACCTTCGTCCATGCGCTGTGTGGACACTCCGGTATACGGATCGCCGTTGATGACAGCCCACTGGATCGGTGCTGCGCCACGATATTTTGGCAGTAGCGATGCATGTACATTCACACAGCCATATTTTGGCATGTCTAACACTGCCTTTGGTATAATCTGTCCAAAAGCCACCACGATCATAATATCCGCATGGAACGATTTCAGATACTCGATACATGCGCTGTCCCTGACACGCTCCGGCTGATAGACCTCAATGCCGTGTGCGATGGCACATTCCTTCACCGGCGTATATTTTAATGCCTTACTTCTTCCCACCGCTTTATCCGGCTGTGAGACAACCAGCACAACCTCATGACCGGCTTTTATGATCTCTTCTAATGTCCCCACCGAAAAATCCGGTGTTCCCATGAAAATTACTCTCATTGTTTATTCCTCCGGATCATCATAAGTTACATCATGTAACGGTCCTTCTACGATCTCCGTGTACATATGTCCGTCAAGGTGGTCTAACTCATGACAGATTGCACGTGCCATAAGCTCGGTCCCCTCGATCTCATATTCTTCCATATTTTCATCAAACGCGCGTGCCTTCACATAATTCGGTCTTGTAACGGTACCTGCTTTTCCCGGAAGACTTAAACAGCCCTCATCCCCGGTCTGCTCGCCTGACTTTTCCAGAATCACCGGATTGATCATAACAACCGGGCCTTCCCCGATATCGATGACTACGATTCTTTTTAAAACACCGACCTGTGGTCCTGCAAGTCCGACTCCGTTTGCCTCATACATGGTATCAAGCATATCGTCGATCAGTTCTTTGATCTTTGGTGTCATTTCGGTGATTTCTCTGCATTTTTTGGTAAGTACAGGATCTCCCTGTATTCTGATTGTTCTAAGTGCCATTTTTTTATCCTCCATTTTGTATTTTACAATTTTAAAATCCGTTGACCGGGTTAAAGTCAAATCCTACTGCTACATTCTGATACAGACGGTTGTCTTTTATAAAAGCTTCCAGACCATCTTTCAATATGACAAGTGTCTGATGCTCTCGGGTTTTCACATAGATCACTTTGCGGTAGACATCGGAAATTTTTGCAACCGGTGCATCTGACGGCCCGATTGAAAAAATCTTTTCACTGTTTTCTCTCACTATCTGATCGATTTTCCCCATCAATGCCACCGCCGCCTCACTTGCTGCCGCCTCGTTTTTCGACGCGCACAAAATATAAAGCATGTTCCACACCGGCGGATACCGCATCATTTTGCGGTACTCGATCTCCTGCCCGTAAAAAGCCTCATAGTTCTGCTCTTTTGCAGTCGTGATACTGTAATGATCCGGATCATACGTCTGTATGATGACATTGCCGGGAATGTCACCTCTGCCGGCACGTCCTGCCGCCTGCGTCAGGAGCTGGAAAGTCCGCTCTGACGCACGATAGTCACTGATATAAAGTGAAAGGTCTGCCGCAAGCACACCCACTAACGTAACCCCCGGAAAATCATGTCCCTTTACGATCATCTGTGTACCGATCAGTATATCTGCCTCGTGATTTGAAAATGCAGATAATATCTGCTCATACCCATCTTTGATTCTGGTGGTATCCATATCCATCCGGAGCACACGCGCCTGTGGGAAACGCGCCTTTACCACCTGTTCTATTTTCTGCGTGCCCGCCTTAAAACCACTGATATACTTAGAGCCACAGACCGGACACAAACCGGGCTGTATCGTCGTATATCCGCAGTAATGGCAGACTAGACGTGTCGCCGCGCCGCTTCCATGCTGGCTCAGTGAAACATCGCAATGCGGACATTTTATCACATGACCGCAGGCTCTGCAAGAGACAAAGCCTGCCATACCGCGCCGGTTGATAAAAAGCATCGTCTGTTCTCCCTTTTTCAGACGGTCCTCCATCAGCTCACTCAGACGGTCACTTAAGATCGAGCGGTTGCCCCTCCTTAACTCCTCGCGCAGGTCGATGATCTCACACAAAGGCATGGGGCGCTTTTGTACCCTGTGTTTTAATTCCAACAGGCAGTACTCGTCATTTTCTGCCTTATAATAACTCTCAAGGGAAGGCGTCGCGGAGCCTAGCACCACGACCGCATCTGTCATTTTTGCCCGCTGTATTGCGGTTTCTCTCGCGTGATATCTTGGCACGGTCTCACTCTTATAGGAAGCCTCATGCTCCTCGTCTATGATGATGATCCCCAGCGCCGGAAATGGTGTAAAAAGTGCCGAACGTGGTCCGATCATCACAGAAATTTCTCCGTTTTTTGCGCGTTCAAACTGGTCATACCGCTCCCCGGCCGAAAGTTTTGAATTGATGATGGATACCTGTGCACCAAAACGGTTGTAAAAACGCCGCACCGTCTGATAGGTCAGCGCAATCTCCGGGATCAGAACGATTGCCTGTTTTCCCTGCGCAAGCACATGTGCAATCAGTTCCATGTAGACTTCCGTCTTTCCGCTTCCGGTGACACCCTTGATCAGGTAAGTTTTCCGCTCGCCTGCATCGTACTCCATCGTAATTTTCGAGACGACATTCTGCTGCTCCTCATTCAGCTTCTTTTGTTCCCCGCCCGGATCAAGACCGCCGACCGGATTGCGGTATGCGGTCTTACGCACCACTTTTACAATACCGGCTTCCTCCATCGCACGAATCACGGACGCGGAAACAGACATCTGCTGCGTTGCCGTCTCCCACTCTAACTCCCGCTGTTCTAACAATGCCACAAGAAGTTTTGCCCTTGCCGTTTTATGCTTTCTCTCGCATTCCGCAAGCTCATTTTTCGCTTCGACCGGATGCAGTGCAAGTCTTATCGTTTTCTGTTCTTTTGCCTTCTTTTTTTCTTTGACCGGCAGTACTGTCTTTAAGGCATGATTCATGGTGCCGCCATAGTTTTCCCTCATCCATCCTGCAAGGGCGATCATCTGCGACTCGATCAGGACACCGCCCTTTACAATCGAAAGAATCTCTTTGATCTTATCTTCCTCATACTCGCAGTCATCCGTCAGCTCGATCACATAACCCTGCATTTTTCTTGATCCAAACGGAACTGCTACCAGCATACCAACTGCGATTGTACTCTTTAGTCTCTCCGGCACTCGGTATTGAAACGTCTTATCTAATTTTCCCTGATAAATATCCACAATGATATTTGCATATTCTGCCATTCCAATTTCCATGCCTTTCTTTCTATCTGCCACGTCCTTCTGCTGCTTTCTTTACCAGTTCTTTGTCCTCCATCGGATAACGGACACCACCGATCTCCTGATAGTCCTCATGCCCTTTTCCTGCAAGGACGATAATATCGCCCTCCCTGGCATGATCGAATGCATATGCCACCGCTGCTCTCCGGTCAGCAATGCGTATGTATGCCCCGCTCGTACCCTTTATCCCGCTCTCAATGTCATCTAAGATCAGTTCCGGATCTTCCCACCTTGGATTATCGGATGTCAGGATCGTAAAATCCGCGAGTCTTCCCGCTGTCTCACCCATCCTGCCTCTCCTTAATTTTGAGCGGTTGCCCCCACAGCCAAAGATCACAACAAGCCGCCCCGGATCAAAGCCCCGCAATGTTCCAAGCAGATTGCGCAGGCTCATCTCATTGTGTGCATAATCGACCAGAAATACAAATTTATCTGATATCCTGACGTTTTCACACCGCCCCGGCACAGTCTGTCTTTGCAGTGCATCCTTTACCACATCCTGTGCTATTTTAAAATGACGTGCCACAAGGATCGCAGCTAACGCATTGGAAACATTAAAAATTCCGGGCATCTGCAATAGGAATTCTTCTTTTCCATCCGTAAAAAAGTGGCTGTATAACCTTCCTTCTTTCATGGAAAAAGTGATCCTTTCTGCCACGATATCCGCCTTTTGTCCCGGGGCATCCACACCGTTTTCTCCCAGCACGGAAAAAGTTTCTATGTCACAGGTATGACCAAACAGTATTTTTTCCGTATTCCGGTCATCACGGTTGACAATTCCTGCCTGACACTGCCGAAGCAGCCGGCTTTTACAGTACAGATACTCTGCAAATGATGCGTGTTCTCCCGGTCCGATATGATCCGGTTCAATGTTTAAAAACACCCCGATATCAAAAAAAATCCCTTCCACACGCTGCATCTTTATTCCCTGTGAGGATACCTCCATCACACAGCACACACATCCGTTGCTTACCATCTGCGCTAATTCTCTTTGCAGGTCGCTAGATTCCGGTGTCGTATGTCCGGCCTTTTTTACATCTTTCCCGTTATATGTCCATATCGTACCTATCATGCCGGTCTTGTATCCCGCTTCTTTTAAAATTCCTGCCGTAAGAAACGCCGTCGTCGTCTTTCCTTTTGTTCCGGTGATCCCGATGATCTTAAGCTTTTTTGCCGGGTAATCGTAAAATGCAGCCGAAATCTGCGCAAGAGCCTGCCTGGTATCCTTCACACCTATCACAGCCATACCGTAATTGCGCACGAGTTCATGCACGCGCACTTTTCCATGTTCTGTGTAAATGAAACATTCCCAGCGGACATTTACCATACAGCTTTCATCCACCACCACTGCAAATGCCCCCGCTTTTACCGCATCCATAATATAATCATGTCCATCCGTGTACTGCCCCTTTATACAGACAAACAGGGACCCCCGCTTTACTTTTCTGGAATGATAACAGATATCCGTAATGATAAGGTCGTGGCTCCCCTGCACGCTTTCGTATGAAAAATGTTTGAGTAATTGATCTAACCGCATTCTCTTTCCTCAAGAATACACTTTTTTTATTATATGACAGAACGCCTGTTTTTACAAGTTTTCCGCTTTTATTTTAGAAAAATATTACATATTTTTAAATTCCGTGTGACATACTGATACCATGATTTTATATAAAAGGGACATGCAAATATGATTACAAAAAACTTCTTTGTCTGCGGACTGACCGGCTGGTGCATGGAGATTCTTTTTACCTCCACAGGCTCTTTTTTGAAACAGGATAAACGTCTGATTGGGCGGACATCCGTATGGATGTTTCCCATCTACGGGACTGCTGCCGTAATTGCACCGTTGTACCACAGTATCAAAAATCTTCCGGCACTTCTTCGCGGCTGTATCTATTCCGTTGGCATTTTTTCTTTTGAATACATCAGCGGCACATTTTTAAAACGCCACGGCATGTGCCCCTGGGATTACAGTCATGCCAAAACAAACATAGACGGGGTCATACGACTCGATTATGCTCCCTTGTGGATGGCTGCCGGACTTTTATTTGAGCGCATTCTCATCCGGTGTAACACCTCGGAATCCCCCTGAAATTTTTATTTTCAATTACTGATATATAACCTTCCCTGTCTGAAAATATCTGAAAACGGACGCATATTTTATCAATATAACGTAAATTTTTTTCTTCTTGAAATCAGATGGTGATTATTATATGATAGAAAAAATGCTGAAAAAAGTCAGCATCACATAAGGAGGATTTATATGCGTCATTTAATGAGCCCATTGGACTTCTCCGTCGATGAATTAGACAAGCTTTTAGACCTTGCCAATGATATCGAGAAGTACCCGAACAAATATGCACACGCATGTGAAGGCAAAAAATTAGCCACCTGTTTTTATGAACCAAGTACACGAACCCGGTTAAGTTTTGAAGCTGCCATGTTAAATCTTGGCGGTTCTGTTTTAGGTTTCGCCAGTGCTGATTCCAGTTCCGCATCCAAAGGCGAAAGTGTTTCCGATACAATCCGAGTTATCTCCTGTTACGCAGACATCTGCGCAATGCGTCATCCAAAAGAAGGTGCACCTCTCGTAGCTTCCCAGAAATCAAGAATTCCAGTTATCAATGCCGGCGACGGCGGTCATCAGCATCCAACCCAGACATTAGCCGATTTACTTACCATCCGTTCCTTAAAAGGACGTCTTGACAATATGACGATCGGACTCTGCGGTGATTTAAAATTTGGCCGTACCGTCCATTCCCTGATCAGTGCCCTGATCCGTTATCCAGGCATTAAATTTGTACTGATCTCACCGGAAGAACTGCGTATTCCAAGCTATATCCGCGAAGATGTCCTGCGTGCAAATAATATTCCTTTTACCGAGGTTGAGCGTTTAGAGGATGCCATCCCACAGCTTGATGTCCTCTACATGACCAGAGTCCAGAAGGAACGTTTCTTCAATGAGGAGGATTACGTCCGCTTAAAAGATTTCTATATCTTAACCAAAGCAAAAATGGAGCTTGCTCCAGAAGACATGATCGTATTACATCCGCTGCCACGTGTCAACGAAATTTCCGTAGAAGTAGATGACGATCCGAGAGCTGTTTATTTCAAACAGGCACAGTATGCTGTCTATGTGCGCATGGCGCTGATCTTAACGCTGCTTGAAATTAAGGTTAAATAAGGAGGAGAACAATGTTAAATATCAGTGGAATCCATGAGGGATTTGTCCTTGATCATATTCAGGCAGGCATGAGCCTGCAGATTTATCATGATTTGAAATTAGACCAGCTCGACTGCCCGGTTGCGATCATCAAAAATGCCAAGAGCAGCAAAATGGGGAAAAAAGACATCTTAAAGGTAGAATGTCCGATCGATGCACTCGACTTTGATATTTTAGGCTTTATTGACCATAATATTACCGTCAATGTGATCCAGAATGATAAGATTGTCTCCAAAAAAGAACTTCGTCTTCCAAAGCAGGTCAAAAACGTGATCAAATGTAAAAATCCACGCTGCATCACTTCAATCGAACAGGAATTAGATCAGATTTTTATTCTGACCGACCCGGAAAAAGAAGTATACCGCTGCAAATACTGTGAGGAGAAATATACAAATCCAAACCGCCGTTAACAATAAAATACTGGAATAAAAAATACTGCCGGATCCATCAATCCGGCAGTATTTTTCGTTCCAGTATTTTATGTTTTTCCGTGGCAAGACTTTATCCCGCTTCTAAAACGGCCTTAAACAACAGCAGTTACAGAGCATATTTAAAAACAGCATGCTAAGACACCAGTTACCCGCACTCGAATAAGGTCTGTCATAGCTGCTTCCCATATTCGTATACCATGTTCCGCCATACTCTAAATGCTGCAGGAACTGCCGGTATTCAAAATTGCTTGGTTCCATCTCCACTGCACGCGCGGCATGCTCTTTTGCGATGATATTATTTCCTGCCCCCTGATTTGCCATGGCACTGTAATAATACCAGCGTGCACTTCTCTCAGAGAAAGGAATTCCGTTTAAAACATTAAGTGCCTCTGCATAACAGCGGTTTGCTATGTAATTTGCAGCAGCCTGCAGCTTCGGATTTTCAGTACTCTGATTATAATAGTAACTCTGTCCGCCCCCATATCCGTAACTGTTTCCTGAATTATATCCATAGCCGCTTCCCTGCTGCTTTTCTTTCATAATCTGGTCATACGCCTGCTGTACTTCTTTGAACTTTTCCTCCGCCTGTGCCTTGTTCGGATTATTGACATTGGCATCCGGATGATACTTGCGGCTTAGGGAACGATATGCTTTTTTTATCTCTTCATCGGAGGCACTTCGTGACACACCAAGTACCTGATATGGATCCATCATAAATCAAACCTCATTGTTTATGCTCTTTTTTCTTTGCTTTTTCCTCAATCCTGCGTTTTTTGATCTGCAGATATTCATATTTCGACCACACACCCGAATACAGGATATTGCGCAGAATATCCGCATGCAAAAGAATCGGCAGACGCTCAAACGATTTCGCACACTCTGACATCATACTTGTCAAAAGCAGCCGGCACCAGGTATCAAGATCCTGCGCCTGTTCTTCCTGAACAAATGTGAGCGGATTATAGCAGTTTTTCTTCTTATCCCTGTCATAATCCTCGTACGCATCCATCAGGTAGATAAACTTTCCCATGTAAAATCCCATCGTGCGGAGTTCCTCTGCCCATTCGTCTTCCTTCCAGCAAAACACCTCCGCAACCATCTCTCCGGTCAGACCGGCAACGAGATCAAGATTTGTCTCCTGGTGTTTCTCAACATCCCCGGTCTTTTTCATATATTCCTCAATGGCACCTACCTGTCTCGGATATTTTGACATGATACGAGTATAATCCTTATCCAGCATTTTTGCAAATGCCTTCTTGGTATACGACCTGTCATCATTCCAGTCGTCAATCAGATTGTGGTACGCTAAGATCAGATTCATATCCGCCGCATATTTTGTGGCGTCATTGATCCATGCAATACGCTTCTGCGTCGGATGCAGCGCACATGTAAACTTTGTTTTTTCATTCGGAAGTTCATACAAACCGGTCAGCAGAACAATCAGAAACGTCATATCATATGCAAGCAGCATCTGTCCCTTGGTTCCACAATTTGATTTCAGTTGTCTGCAAAGCCCACAGTAATATGCCTGATATGCTTTTTTGCCTTCTTCCGTCAGCTCTTTTTGATTGATATTGATATAACCAAACACAAGGCCTTTCTCCTTTGTCAGCTTTTTTTAATAAATTCTGTTTTACATTTTGGACAGGTAATGCAGATCTTTCCTCTTCCCTTCGGCACCCTGACTGTCTGCTTACACTGCGGACATTTAAAGAAACGGTAAGTACTGCGCTGTGCCCAGCGTTTTTTCAGATTGTTTTTCTTTACCACTGCCCGGTATTTCGCATTTAAATATCTCTGGTTCTCTTCGTAACGCTTTGACACATTCCGTGAGAGTATTCTGAAATAGGAATAAATTAACAATGCGAGGCCAAGCCAGTATAAAATATTTACCCGGAAAAATGCAGATAAAAATGTGGATACAAGTAACAGAACCATCGACACGATAATCTGTGCCCGTGAAAGATCGTCCACTCCATATCTGCCGATCATAAACTGTCGTAATTTTTCTTTCATCTATGACATCCCTTTCTACCCAGATACAACCGCGTGTAATCACATGCAGCCTTATATAACTGCATGTATCCCGTCAATCGCATTTTTATTTATGTACGGAAAAACGGCACCTTTCTGGCACCGTTTTTTGTCCATGACGCTATGGTAAACCCAATACTCACAAACGTCAACATTCCTATTGTCTTTTAAGAAACATTTTAGATTTTGGTTATATTTCCACATATGGATATCTTCTTATCTATTGATATCTGATTTAAGCAGGACGATAAGCCGGGTTATGTCTAAACTGCAGCAAGCCACAGTCGGAATGATCATCTATCTAGGACGACTGTTACCAGCCGCCTCAAGCAACCTACCTAAAGCTGGCGGGCCACGTCAACGCTTTTGTTCGGTCTTGCTTCGGATGGGGTTTACATATGCCCCCTCTGTTACCAGAGAGGCGGTAGTCTCTTACACTGCCCTTCCACCCTTACC
>CDZS01043047.1_pt1 | contig 59322 bp, 47 predicted proteins | sample 557751 | NCBI WGS metagenome assembly CDZS01 (sample SAMEA3182113, study PRJEB8094) | gut metagenome | biome: human; feature: gut; material: Stool; isolation source: human stools | place: Canada | collected 2013-05-07 | reverse complement strand
GCGGAGATCGGAGATGTCCGACGCTTTCACAGCAAGCGGGCTCTCATCGCATACGCCGGCATCGATGCGCCGCCGTACCAGTCCGGCAAATTCTGCGCGAATAACCGGCATATCTCCAAGCGGGGAAATCGCTATCTGCGTAAGACCGGGTACGAAGTCATGCAGAGCTATGTGATGCACAAGCCGACAAACGACCCGATCTTTACATTCATTGAGAAAAAACGCGGTGAAGGGAAAAGCGGTAAACTCGCTATGGTGGCGGGCCTGAATAAGTTCCTCCGAGTCTATTATGGCAAGGTCACAGAGCTCTACCGCAGCTTGCCGGCAATAGAATGAGCTGAGATCTCCAATGCTTTATTTGAGGCGGCCAAGCGATCCGCTTTGCCGCCTCTGCTTTGCTATACTCTTTTTCTGCCTATAACTTTTCTTTGAATTAGGGCTTGACTTTTTAGCAGGTTTCCAGCAGCTCCCGGAACGCCAGGCCCAGTCCCCGCGTCACGAGCTCCCGCGGGCTCGCACAATACGCGGTCATTTCCTGCGCCAGAAGTTCTCCCGCGCGGCCGTGGAGCCACACGCCGAGCGCCGCGGCCTCCGCCGCGCCCATGCCCTGGCACATAAGCGACGCGATCAGGCCTGTCAGCACGTCCCCGCTCCCGCCCTTTGAGAGCGCAGAGCAGCCGCTTGTGTTGACGAGCATCCGCCCATCCGGCAGCGCGATGCGCGTCCGGTGCCCCTTGAGCACCAAGATACAGCCGTGCTCGCAGGCAAAGCGGCTCGCAAGCTCTGCCCGTTCGCTCGACGCGATCTCCCGGAGCGTCCGGTCTGTCAGGCGCGCAAATTCGCCGTCGTGCGGTGTCAAAATCGTCACGCGTCCGCGGCGGACGTCCAGCTTTTCCGTGCAGCCCTGTAAGGCGTTCAGACCGTCGGCGTCCAATATGAGCGGCTCTTTCACCTGCCACAAAAGCGCGTGGACGAGCTGCTCTGTCTCTTTTCCGCGGCCAAGGCCGGGACCGAGCGCTAAAACATCACAGCCTTTGAGCTTGTCCTGCATCTTGTCGAGCGCGGCGAGGCAGAGCCTTCCGTCCGTCTCCGGCAGCGGGAACGGCATTGCGCTCACGCACTTTTGCGCCTCAACCGCCCAGATGCTCTCCGGCACGCCGAGATACACGAGCCCGCAGCCCGAATGCACCGCCGCGCTCGCCGCCAGATACGGCGCGCCCGTATAGCCCACGCTGCCGCCGAGGACTAAGAGCTTGCCGAAGTCGCCCTTGTGCCCATCTTCTTTGCGCGGCGGCAGGAGCGTCTTGGCATACGCGCGGTCGACGATCGTTTCACGCATCGCAGTTTTCCTCCGTCAGTTCGAGTTTTTTCGCGCGCGGCAGCTTCTTGATGGCGGCCTCGCGCCGCAGCGCCGCGCCCTTGTCGCTGCATTGCTCGCAGTACACGACCGCGACAGGCGGGTGCGAGCGAGTGTACTTCGCCCCGTGTCCGCTCTTGTGCATCGCAAAGCGCTTTTCCACGTCTGAGGCAATGCCGGTGTAGAGCGAGCCATCCTCGCAGCGCAGCATGTAGACGTACCAGTCCATCTCAATACTTGAGCACGCCCGTCGTGCGCAGCGCGTTATAGAGCGCCGCCGCAGCCTGCTCGCGCAGGATGGGGACCTGGGGCTCGATATCTTCAAGGCTCATGCAGTACATATTCACAGCATCGCCGTTTTCATCGAACACGGAATTCGTCAAAAGCTCCGCGCTGCGGATGGCCCAGTGTGAAAAGCTCTTGTACTTCGGCAGCGGCTGCAAAATGGCCAGCGGGTTCTTGTCCAAAAACTCCCGCGCGTCCAGATTCACGAATTCCACGAGCCTGCCCAGCACCGTGATGAATTCCTCCTGTGTCATCGTCGCGTTCGGGTCGAATTTTCCCCCGCCCACGCCGGAGACAAGGCCGATGGCCGCCATCGCGTTCACAGAGGGCGCGTACCAGCTCCCCTTGGCAACGTCGGTAAAGTACCCGTCCGCCGTGGAATAGAGGTCAAGCGCCTGCGCGAGCAGCGCACAGACCTCCGCGCGCGTCATCGTCGCGTCGGGGCGGAACTTGCCGCCATCGCCAAAGACGATGCGGCTCGCCGCAAGCGAATCGATCTTCTGCGCGTACTCGCTGTCCGCCACGTCGGAAAAGTCGAGCGCGGACGATGCGGCAAAGCCGCACTTTTCGCGCGCCTGCGCGAGCGTGAGCTTCGTCTCTCCGCCGTTTTCGCCCCAGTAGATTTCAGCGTCCGGCGTCAGCGCCGTCAAAATGGCCTCCAGTGCGGCGGAAGAGCTCTCCTTCGCCGCGGAAATGTCGATGTAAAAGTCGCAGCCGTTCAGCACCAGGCGGAGATACGCGCTGTCTTTCGTCTTCTCGCCGCTCAGCAGGCGCGCCGCCGCAACGGCCTGATCCTGCGGAATGTAGAGCGTCGGCACCACGCCGATGCGGTCGGTCGTGTTGCCGCCCGCGCAGTAGAAGCGGTACGCCGTCACCTTCACGGCATCGCCGTGCAGATACGGGCAGTTCGATTCATCGTATAAGACCTGCGCCACGCCCTTGCCGTAGCTGCGCGTGCCGATGACGATACCGCTGCCCGTGCCGAGCACGTCGCCCGCAAAGATCTCCGACGCGCTGGCGCTGCCGCTGTCCATCAGCACGATGGCGGGCCTGTCCGTCAGGTCCTTGCCCGAATAGCGCTGCGCGGTGCTCTCGCCGTCCTGATCGACAAAGTAGATGAGGTCTCCCTTGCCCGAAAACGCGCCGAGCGCCGACACCGCCGCGGAGGTCAGCCCCCCGCCGTTGCCGCGAAGGTCGACGATCCACGCGTGCACAGCGCTGTCATTCCCGCGCACGCCCTCTTGAAAATACGTCCCCGTCTGCGTGCCGAAGCTGTCGCAGTCGATGTAGCCTACGCCGTCCGTGACCGAGACGGTCGTATTCGTCTGCGTGACGAGCGCGCGCGTAACGGTATAATCCGCCTGTGTGCCGTCCGCGTGGCGGACGGTGACGGTCACGCTCGTCCCCGCTTCGCCGAGGAGCTTGGCGCGGTGCTCCGCGCCGCCCGGCGCGCAGGGTTCACCCTCGATGGCGATGATGATGTCGCCCGCGGCAAGGCCCGCCTTCTCCGCGCCGCCGCCCTTGAGGACGGAGACGATGCGGATGCCCTCGGGCACATAGGTGATCTCCGCGCCGATGCCGGCGAAGCTCACATCACCCTCGACGCCCTGCAAAAACGCCTGATACTCCTCCGCCGTCATGTAGTACGTGTAGTCGTCCGTGTAGGAAAAGAGCTCGTCGAGCGACTTCGCGTCCTGCGCGGCGCGCGGCAGCTTATCAACATAGCTGCGCTGCAAAATATCGTAGGCCTCCTCCACGCTCAGTGCCTGCGCTGTGGTCGTTATCGTCATCGCCGCGACGCAGCAGAGCGCGCCCAGGCGGAACAGTCTCTTTTTCATGCCCGATTCTCCTTTGTTCGGCAGTTTTCTCCATTATACCGTGCCCGCGGCAAAAAGCAATCGCAAATCCCGCCGCTTCGCCCGCCTTGCCAAGCGGGCGAAAATAGGCTATACTGTCAGCATAATGAGAAATTTTTGCTTTTTGGAGGATCTTATGGACGAGCAGAAGACCACCGGCACCCTTTATATCGTCGCAACGCCCATCGGCAACTCGCGCGACATGTCCGAGCGCGGACGCGAAATCCTGTCCACCGCCGACATCATCGCCGCCGAGGACACCCGCCGCAGCGTGGTGCTGCTCAACAAGCTCGGCATCCGCGGCAACAGCCTGAGCGCCAACCACAAGTTCAATGAATACGGCAAGGCCAAGTGGTTCATCGAGCAGCTTGCCTCCGGCAAGGACATTGCCGTCATCACCGACGCGGGCACGCCCTGCATCTCCGACCCCGGCAACGAGCTCATCCGCGCCGCGGTCGAAAACGGCATTCGCGTCGTCGGCGTGCCCGGCTGCTGCGCCGCGGTCAACGCGCTATCGATCTCGGGCTTTGACCTCTCGAGCTTCCTCTTCTATGGCTTTTTCCCGCGCGAGACGGCCGACCGCCGCCGCGTGCTGATGATGATGCGCAAGGGCGACACCGCGACCTACGCCTTTTACGAATCTCCCAAGCGCATCATGAGCGTCATCGACTTTTTCATCGAGGAAAACGCGCAGCTGCGCCTGTGCCTCTGCAACGACATGACAAAGCTCCACGAGATGACCTTCCGCGGCACGCCGCAGGAGGTCAAAGACCAGCTCATCGCGAAGGAGACCTACGAAAAGGGCGAATATGCCCTCATTGTCGAGGTCTGCGATGACTACCGCCTGCGCGAGGTCGAGCACATCACCTCCCCCGAGGCGCTGCTCGTGGACTGCATGGTGCAGCATGACTGCACGGTCAAGGACGCGATCAAGCTGCTCTTGAAGGACGAGAACAACACCTACAGCAAAAACGAGCTGTACGCTGCGCACCTTGCGCTCAAAGAGAGGTTCGGCGCATGAGCATCGTAGCCTCCGACCTTTCCGAGCGGCTTGACACGCTCACCAAGCTCGTCCTCGCCGAGCCGGTCGCGCGCATCGGGCACTCGCGCGTCACCGTACGGCCCTTAACGCTGCGCGGGAAGGCCTTTTTCCAGCTCGAATACCAGCAGGGGCAGAAGGTCGCGCACCGCAACGTCGCGCGCGGCGCGCTGCTCGAAACGTTCGAGCAGGAGCTGGACGGCCTGTTCCGCTCCGTCACGCTCTGCACCGAGACGGAGACACGCCAGTACGTCCGCAAGACGAACGGCGCATACAAGTGCACGGCCAAGTCCGGCGCGGCCCGCGCCGCCGTGACCGCCTCGCACAACCGCAAAAAGGAGTACATTTTGCAGGAGGGGGAGAACATCCCCGCCCTCGTCGACCTCGGCGTATTTACGCCGGACTTCAAGATCGTCAAGGCAAAATACGACAAATACAAGCAGATCAACCGCTTCATCGAGCTGGTGGACGACGCGTTCCGCGCCTACGGCCGCGACGAGATCACGATTCTCGATTTTGGCTGCGGCAAATCGTACCTCACGTTCGTGCTGTATTACTATTTCGCTGTCAAGCGCGGCGTGCGCGCCAAGATCATCGGCTATGACTTGAAAGAGGACGTTGTCGAGCACTGCAACGCTGTTGCCGCGCGCTACGGCTATTCAGATCTTCACTTCGTCGTGGCTGATGTTACGCGCGATGTGCTCTACAGCGAGCACATTGACATGCTTGTCACGCTCCATGCCTGCGACGTCGCGACCGACTACGCCCTGCACTACGCCATCTCGCGCGGCGTCGAGCACATCTTCTCCGTCCCCTGCTGCCAGCACGAGGTCAATAAGACCATCCAAAAGGGCGGCGATTTCGACATTCTGCTCTCCCACGGGCTGTTCCAAGAGCGCTTCTCCGCGCTTCTGACCGACGCCATCCGCGCAGCGGTCCTGGAGGACGAAGGCTACGACGTCGACGTCATCGAGTTCATTGACTTTGCCCACTCGCCGAAAAATCTGATGCTCCGCTGCCATCGCACTACCCGCCGCGGCACCAAAAAGCTCGCCGAATCCCGCCGTCTCCAAGACCAATACGGCTTTGAGCAGACTCTATTGTCGCTCGTACAAAAGGATGAAACATAAAAATTTCACGCCCGCAGGCGTGAAAGAATCTTGATCCGTAAATCCCGACGACATGCGCGTCGGGATTTACTCTTTGCGCGGAGTGCGTGTCGAGCCTCGCGAGGCACGAAACGCAGCGAATCTTTCTCGAAGAAGTGGCTCTGCCACTTCTTCGATGGTCTCAAAAAAGAGGGACGCAGTTTTCAACTGCGTCCCTCTTTTTTGAATATTTTTTTACTGCGCCGTGCGCACCGTGTCGAGCGAGCGGTTCAGCAGGTTCACGACCGGCGGAGCCACGAACACCATCAGCACCGCCGTAGCCGCGCCGGAGATGATACGCACCACCAGGCCGCCGAAAACATAGGCGTAGCTGTAGTAGTTGTAGATCACACTGTCGATATACATCGCTCCCGTGTTGAGCGCGGTCACGACCAGCGCCGTCCCGATCAGCGCCGCGGTAAGCTGTCCGCGGCTGAAGCTGTAGCCGCAGTGCTTGGCGTAGATGCCGACGAGCAGACCGCGTGCCGCCTGCGGCAGGATCCACAGGATGGTGGTCGCGGTCACGCCATAGGTGAGAAGCTGACCCATGAACGCGCCGAGAAGGCCGACGAGAAGGCCGCCGACCGGGCCGTAGAGCATTGCGCCCACGATAACAGGCAGCGACGCGACGGAGATGTTGATCCAGCCAAGACGCACCGTGCCGGCAAAGTTCAGCACAACGTAAACTGCGGTCAGCATGGCGATGGTGACCATTTTGCGCGTGGACATGGCCGAGGACTTCCACGTGAAGACCACCGCGGCGATGAGCACGAGGGCGACTGCGATGATGATCGTCCACATGATGGGGGAAAGCGCTTCGATCTGAAGAGACATTGTGAGGACCTCCTTTTTCATAAAAAGATCTTCCCGCGGCTGCGGTGCCGCGCGGAACGGCTTGATCCGGTGAAAAAAGAAACTACCTCTCCCTCCGGATGGCAGGAACCACGCGGAGGAGAGGCCTCACTTAAACTCTCTTCTGAGTGGCAAGCGGATGCGGAAACCATACTGCAAACCATGGGTTTTTCGTCCGCGGGCAACTTCCCATCCCGACGGCACTATTCGCTCTTCGCGTAAACACATGGCTTCCTACTCTGCCGATGCATAAAGCTCTTCAAAATTTAAACTTCATGCAGGCACAGCATAGCAGACTGCACAACGCGCGTCAATCCCTTTTCGACCCTTTTTGCACACTTTTACGTTTTTAAGGTGATATTCCTCTTTTCCCTAATAAATTCAGTCCCTCCAAGGCCTGGTTTTTCTTGACAGGGCCTTACTTTTTTTGCTATTCTAAGGTGTGAGGGAACCGGCATAAGTTCGCACTTTTCAGCTTAGCCGCCGGTAATATATCAATCGACTGAAAAATCAGAGGAGGAACACACACCATGATCAAAGAAACCATGGAATTCCTGTCCCAGTATGACCCCGAAGTCGGCGCCACTATTGAGAAGGAGTATCACCGCGAGCAGCGCAACATCGAGCTGATCGCCTCCGAAAACATCGTCTCCCCGGCTGTCATGATGGCTATGGGCACGTGCCTGACCAACAAGTACGCCGAGGGCTATCCCGGCAAGCGCTACTACGGCGGCTGCTACTGCGTCGACGAGACCGAAGAGATCGCCCGTCAGCGCGCCTGCAAGCTGTTCGGCGCTGAGCATGCCAACGTCCAGCCCCACTCCGGCGCTTCCGCCAACCTGGCCGCGTTCAAGGCTATGCTCCAGCCCGGCGACACCTTCATGGGCATGAACCTCGCCCACGGCGGCCACCTGTCCCACGGCAGCCCGGTCAACATCTCCGGCCAGTACTTCCATCAGGTCCCCTACTCCCTCAACGATGAGACCGAAATGATCGACTACGACGAGGTCTACCGCATCGCGCAGGAGTGCAAGCCCAAGATGATCCTTGCCGGCGCTTCCGCCTATCCCCGCAAGATCGACTTCGCCAAGTTCCGTGAGATCGCTGATTCCGTCGGCGCTTTCTTCATGGTCGATATGGCCCACATCGCCGGTCTCGTCGCCGCTGGCGTTCACGAGAGCCCCGTGCCCTATGCCGACGTTGTCACCACCACCACCCACAAGACCCTGCGCGGCCCCCGCGGCGGCATGATCCTGTGCAAGAACGAGATCACCAAGAAGAACATCGAGACCGGCGAGATGGAGACCATCAACCTGGCCAAGAAGATCGACTCCGCCGTGTTCCCCGGCACCCAGGGCGGCCCGCTCGAGCACATCATCGCTGCCAAGGCCATCTGCTTCGGCGAGGCGCTCAAGCCCGAGTTCAAGGCCTACGGTGAGCAGGTCGTCAAGAACGCTGCCGTCCTTGCCGAGGGTCTGAAGGCCGAGGGCTTCCGTCTGGTCTCCGGCGGCACCGACAACCACCTCATGCTCGTCGACGTCCGCAACTTCAACATCACCGGTAAGGAGATCGAGCGTCGCTTGGACGAGTGCTTCATCACCGTCAACAAGAACGCCATCCCCAACGACCCCGAGAAGCCGTTCGTCACTTCCGGCATCCGCGTCGGCACCCCCGCTGCCACCACCCGCGGTCTGAAGGAAGAGGACATGAAGGAGATCGCCCGCATCATGGGCATGGTCGCCCGTGACTTCGAAGGCAACAAGGAGAAGGCTCAGGAGGCTGTCGTCGCCCTGACCAAGAAGTACCCCATCTACGAATAAAATATCTCAAAATAAAAGGAACCGTCCCGATGGGACGGTTCCTTTTATTTTGGGGGATGCAGCCCGCTGCGCGCATAATTTGCCCGCCTTGGCGGACAAATTCCACACTTGCGGGCTGAGAAGTGTTTTTTCTGACGCACGTGTCGTCAGAAAAAACGATCAAGATTATTTGCCGCCTGCGGGCGGCAAATGCGGCGGGATGCGCGGGCCTGTTCGCCGCGGTGCGGCGAATGCTGTGTGATAGATTTTTGCGGAAAGCGCCGCGGGTCGAGAGATCCGCGGCGCTTTCTTATTTTTTGATGTCCAGGACGATCTTGCCGCAGGTGCGGCAGAGGTGGGCGATAGGGCGGTAGACGTCGGATGCTTTGCAGACGAAGAAATCGTTTCCGGTCGGGAGAGAGGTCATCTTGAACGGCTCTTCCGTCCACAGAAGCTCGTAACCGCTGCCGCCGCGCAGGTAGCCGGTCTCCATTTCTTTTGCACAGTAGGGGCAGTTCATACGGAATCTCCTTTCTTTTTCCACAGGATGTTCTTCTTGTACGCAGTCTCTCACTTCCAATGCTTTCGCCTTAAATTTACCATTTCTACCGGAAAATGGCAAGATTTGCCTGCACAAAATACTTGACAGGCAAAAATTTTCGGCTATAATTTGAAATTGATTTTCATTTTCAAATTCAGGAGGCCACTATGGCGACCTATACGACCAAACAGCAAAAGGCAGTGCTCGACTGCCTTTCTGATCGCGCAGACTCGCCGGTCAGCGCGGCGGCGATCGTCGACGCGCTGCGCGAGCAGGGCGAGCACATCGGCATCGCGACGGTATACCGGCAGCTTGAAAAGCTCGAACGGCAGGGCAGCGTCCACAAGGTCACGACGGATGAGGGCGCATACTATCAGTTCTGCACCCACGGCTGCGCATCGGACTGCTGCCTCTTTAAGTGCGAGCGCTGCGGGCGCATCGTGCACCTCGACTGCCACCAGCTCGCGCCGCTCTACGAGCATTTGGAGCATGAGCACGGCTTTTCCATCAATCCCCGCAAGACGATGTTCTACGGCCTGTGCCGCGAGTGTCAGGAGGGCGCATGAAACGCATTGCTTCCTTTTTTTTGGCGCTCGCGCTGGCATTTTCCCTCACTGCCTGCACCGTGCCTGTGGAAAAGGCGGACGACGGCAAAATCCAGATCGTCGCGACGCTTTTCCCCTATTATGACTTCGCCCGCGCCATCGTCGGCGACCGCGCGGACGTAACGCTTCTGCTCTCGCCGGGGCGCGAAGCGCACAGCTTCGAGCCCACGCCGCTCGATGCCGTCACGATCTCCGAATCCGATGTTTTCCTCTACAACGGCGGCGAGGGGGAATACTGGGTCGACAGTATGCTCGACGCTGCAGGCGAAAATATCGCCGTCATCGCCCGCATGATGGACTACGTCGACGCGCTCGACGAGGAATATGTCGAGGGCATGCAGGGCGCGGACGGCCATGACCACGACCATGAGCATGGCAGCCACGATGACCATGATGACCATGACCACGATCATGAAGAAGATGAGCACGACAGCGACGAGGTCGAATACGACGAGCACATCTGGACGTCGCCGAAAAACGCCGTTGTCCTCTGCCGCGCCGTCTGCGACGCGATCTGCAAGGCCGATCCCGCAAACGAGGATTTCTACCGCGCGAACTGTGATGGCTACTGCGCGCAGATCGAAGCGCTGGACGCTCGCTTTGCCTCTCTCTGCGAAAGCGCGCCGCACAAGCTCCTCGTCTTCGCCGACCGCTTCCCGATGCTCTACTTCTGCCGCGAATTCGGCCTGGACTACCGCGCAGCGTTTCACGGCTGCTCGGGCGACACCGAGCCGTCGCTCGCCACCATCAAGTACCTCATCGACAAGGTGGAGGACGAGGATATCCCCGTGGTCTACACCATCGACTTCGGCACGAAAAAGGTCGCCGCTGTGGTGAGTGAGTGCACCGGCGCAGCGGTCGACACCCTGTATTCGATGCAGACCGTCTCGCGCGCGGATTTTGACGCGGGCGAGACCTACCTCACGCTCATGGAGCGCAACTACGAAGCACTCAGAAAGGGGCTCAACGAATGAATGAATCGCCCATCGTCCTCGCGTGCGAGGACGTCACGCTCGGCTACGAGCACAAACCGCTCTTGGAGCACCTGACCCTCACCGTCCGCGCGGGGGACTACCTCTGCATCGTCGGCGAGAACGGCAGCGGCAAATCGACGCTGCTGCGCTCGCTCCTCGGGCTTCTCTCGCCCCTCGCGGGCAAGATCGACTGCCCCGCCCAGCGCGAGGGCCGACTCGGATATCTGCCCCAGCAGACGCCCACGCAGCGCGACTTTCCCGCAACGGTCACGGAGGTCGTGCTCTCGGGCTTTTCGAACCGCCGCGCGCGCTTTTTCTACACGGCGGAGGAACGCTCGACGGCGCTGATGAACCTCGGCAAGCTCGGCGTGCTGGAATTAAAGGACAAGTGTTACCGCGAGCTCTCGGGCGGGCAGCAGCAGCGCGTGCTGCTTGCGCGCGCCCTGTGCGCGGCAAATGACCTGCTCATCCTCGACGAGCCTGTCACGGGCCTTGACCCCGCGAGCATGCAGGACCTTTACAAAACGCTGCGCTATTTGAACGAGCGCGAGGGCATGGCCATCATCATGGTCACGCACGACATTGAAAACGCCCTGCGCGAGGCCAAGCACATCCTCTGCGTCGACCGCGCGGGCTGCTTTTACGGCACGGTAAGCGAGTTTTTATCGTCGCCCGCCGGCAAACGGTTTGGAGGTGAGCGCGCATGAAGCTGCTTCTTTCGATGTTCGCCTATCCTTTCATCGTGCGCGCGTTTGTTGTCGGCATTTTGGTCTCGCTGTGCGCGTCGCTGCTCGGCGTGCCGCTCGTTTTGAAGCGCTACTCCATGATCGGCGACGGGCTGAGCCACGTGTCGTTCGGCGCGCTGTCGGTCGCGGTGGCGTGCGGCTTCGCGCCGCTGTGGTTTTCCATCCCCGTTGTGGTCATCGCGGCGTTCATCCTGATGCACGTCGCGGAAAAGAGCCGCGTCAGCGCAGACGCGATGATCGCGGTGTTCTCAGCCTCGGCGCTCGCCATCGGCGTCATCGTCACCTCGCTCACGACCGGCATGACCACGGACGTCGACAGCTATATGTTCGGCAGCATTCTTGCCATGTCGCGCTCGGACGTCATCCTGAGCGTCACGCTCGCGCTCTGCGTGCTCGCGCTCTACATTCTCTTCTACCACAAGCTCTTTTCCGTCACGTTCGACGAGTCCTTTGCCCGCGCAACGGGCGTGCGCGTCGGCACGTACAAGACGATCCTGTCCGTTCTAACGGCGCTCACCGTCGTGCTCGGTATGCGCATGATGGGCGCGATGCTGCTCTCGAGCCTCATCATCTTCCCCGCGCTGTCGGCGATGCGGGTCTTCAAAAGCTTTCGAAGCGTCGTGTGCTTTGCCGCGGGTCTCTCGGTCGTGTGCTTCTGCCTCGGCCTCACGGGGTCGTATCTGCTCTCCACCCCCGTGGGCGCGACGGTCGTCGTCTGCGACCTCGCGACGTTCCTCCTCTGCTGCCTCTTTGGCCGCAGACGGGGATGATCCACTTCTTAAATTTTCTGAAAGGCTGCGCCTGCAAACTTGCAAAGCGCGGCCCTTCGTGTTATATTTTAAGCAGTAACCCATTTCTTTGTCTGATTTTTGATCTGTCATTTGAAAGGAGCTATTGTCATGAAAAAATTTCTTGCCCTGCTGCTGGCGTTAACGCTGGCACTCTCCCTCGCCGTCCCCGCCTACGCTGCGGACACGGCGGAAGACGAGGACTTCGACTCGACTGGGCGGCCTTGGAAGCCGAGCTTGCCAAGGCCGAGGCCGAGCAGCGTGCCGCGGCGCTCAAGGAGCTCGGCGCTGCCGCCGGTCAGATCAACATTCTCCTGAACGACAAATGCGTCGCCTTCCCCGACGCGGTGCCTGTGCTCAAGGGCGGCCGCACCATGGTGCCCATGCGCGCCGCAGTCGAGGCTATGGGTGCAGTCGTCGATTATGACGCCGCCACGCGCACCGCAAGCGTCAAGATGGGTGACGTGAGCTTCACTCACGTCATCGGCACGGACGTCATCACGCTCTCCGATGGTTCGACCGTCAAGATGGACATCGTTTCCTACATCGACAAGGGCCGCACCATGGTGCCGCTGCGCTTTTTCTCGCAGGTGCTCGGCTACGACGTGTTCTGGGACAATGACTACAAGCTCGCCTTCCTGATGGGCGAGGATACCTGGGCGGCGGCTGTCGACAAGGATCTCACCATCCTCAACAGCCTTCTTGCTCAGCAGAGCAAGAGCGCCGATCTCTCCAAGACGCAGAAGAGCACGCTGACCGCCAAGGGCGCCGTCAAGGTCGTCGACAGCATCAACGGCGACAAGAGCTATCCCTACTCCGGCAGCATGACCGTGCTCGCCGGCAAGGATGCGGCCAACCTGACGATGAGCCTTGACCTCTCCTCCATGCTTGAGCTTTTAGAGTCTCTCGTCGAGGACTCTATCCCCGCCGAGTACCGCGCACAGCTTGCCAAGTTCAGCGCCGAGGCCATCTTCTCCGACAAGGCCTATATCAAGAGCCCGCTTCTCGACGCGATGAGCGAAAGCAAGAGCGGCACGTGGTACGCCCTCGGCGAGCTGAACTATTCTGAGCTCTATCAGCAGGCCATTTCCGCCGCGTCTGCGTCTGCGTCTGCCACAACCTTTGGTCACCTGCTCTATGCCATGATGCAGCAGGGCGACGCCAACCACTTCTTTGCTTCCTGGGAAGGCTGCACCGCCGCCGCACAGCTCATCAAGCTGATGTACGCCGACAGCACGTTTGTCAAGTCCGGCAGCGGATATCAGTGGCACTTCGGCCTTGCCGAGCTCGCCAAGCTGATGAACAGCATGGACAGCGAGACGAACTACACCGCCGACTCGCTCAAGAAAGACGGCCTGACCGATTTCGCGCTCGACATGACCGTACAGGGCGCGTCCGCGACGCTCGTGTGCAAGATGGCGATGGCCGATGAGTCCGGTGCGCTCGCAACGCTCAATATGACCGTCAAGTCGAGCGGCAATCAGGCGTCCGCCAAGGGCAGCGTGCAGGTGCGCAACCTCTGCGAGGTGACGTTTGACCTCGCTTCCACCGCGCAGACGACGAGCGAGAACGTCAAGACCGCGCCTGCCGCGGGCGCAAACATCGTCGACCTCGGCGCGGAAACGCTCCCGATAGCCGGTTGATCCACACCCGCGTTCCGCAGATCACTTACATCATGCAAATAAAAAATGGGTCTCTGCATCTTTGCAGAGACCCATTTTTTGAGACTTCCCGCGGCAGGCTCAGACCGCTTTCGCCTTGGCAAGCATCAGCTTTGCGCCCGTTTTGGAGCAGAGCTTGATCTCGCCCGCGTAGCCGTCGAGGCGCGCGGCCTCGTCAGCCTTGAGCTCGACGCTCTCGTCGCCGACGATGACGTGAACCTCGCCCACGCCGCAGTAGATGAGCGTCATGCCCTCGCAGCCGTGGACGGTCTTGTGCTCGCCCGCCGCAAGGTGCTCGCCGCGCATCTTGCCCTCGCACTTGCCCTTGCGGAGCATGAGGTTGAAGTCGCGGCAGCAGCCCCAGGAATGGGTGTTGTCCCCGCCGTCGAAGCGGTGGACCTCGTAGGGATTCAGCGTCAGCTTTTCGCCGCCGTTGTGGTTGAGCTCGATCGTGCCCTCAAGCGTCGAAATGAGGCGCTCATAGTCGGGCAGGGCCGTGAAGTCGGACTCCGTGTCCTCAACGGTCGCAGAGCTGAGTCTCCACAAAAAGTCGCGGTCTGCGTACACCGCGCCCGCAGGCGCGATGCCGAGCTGGGTCGTCAGGCCGCCGGACCACTTGGTCGTAATGTAGTCACTCGGCGTTAAATGCTGGATGGTCATGGAAATACAACTCCTTTGCAAACTGCAAATGGCTTCGGTGTGCGCGCACCGAAGCCATTTTTTGATGAATCTTTTCGTTTAGCCCTCGATGAGCTTGACGATCTCAGCGTAGCACTCGTCGGCAAGGGGCAGAGCGTGCGCGAGCAGGGCCTCGCCCTTGGCGCGGTACTCAGCGGCAAACTCCTGATCCTTCAGGGAGCCGACGTTGATGAGCACGTTGAGCCATGCGCCCTGGATACCGGCCTTGAGGGACAGGAACGCAACGCCCAGGTCGCTCGCGGAGGTGTCGTTGAAGCGGCCCAGCAGGGACTGTGCAAGCGTCAGGGTCTCGTCGATGAGCTCCATCATCTCCATCGGGGTCTTGGTGCAGCCCTTCAGGCCCTCCTGGATGGCGGCGGAGCGGGCAGCCTTCTCCTCGTCGGTCGCCTTGGGCATACCGAACGCGGCGGAGACGACGTTGAACGCCTCGGTGTCGCGGTCCATAACGTCGAGCAGGCGGGTCTTGAGCTCGTTGCCCTTCTTCTCGACCTCGGCAGCATGCTCGGCATACTCGGCATACTTCTTGCGGCCCTGAGTGAGGCCGCCGACCATCGCGGTCAGCGCGGCGCCGATGGAGCCATAGAGTGCGGCGCAGGAGCCGCCGCCCGGCGCGGGAGCATCGGAGGCAACGGTATCGGCAAAGCCGGTAACGGTCATATCAGCTAACTTCATCATGTTGAATATTTCCTTTCATCATTTCGCGCCGTTTTCGTCCCGCGCGGGCATCGCCGCACCTTTACGGTCAGCCGCCCCTCTTGGAGCAGCCAACGCCCGCACGAGCCAAAAGCGTCGCAGCCTTTGCCGCCTCCCGGCAGCAAACGATTTTAATTCATCGCGGAGGACGGTCACCGTCGCGGCATTCCGATTCCCGCGCCCTTCAGGCGCGCCAATCGTGCCGCTTCCTCGAAACCGACTCGCTTTATCCGCCGCAGGCGGCGCTTCGTCGATTTCCATGCGTGTCCGCAGCGATACTTCGCAGCGCGCGACATGGTGAATGCCGCGCGCTGAAAATTCCACTCAAGGCGGCGAGCCGCCTTGAGTGGGCTCTCAAAGGAGCGGCAGCGCCGCTTCTTTGAATTTTTTATTCCATGTCGATCAGGTGATACTCCATGACCTGCTTCTTGCAGTCGAAGTCCTTGGCCTTGAGGTAGAACTCGGCGCAGTCGATCAGGGCCTTGGCCGGGGTCAGGCCGACGATCTCGCTCTCGATGACGCGGGTGCCGTAGCGCTCGGCAAGAGCCTTGATCATCTCATAGGTGACATACAGCGGGGTATCCTCGTAGTTGACCATGTTCATGGAGACCTGCGCGATGCCGCGGTCCTCGAGCATGAAGCCCATGGCCTTGCAGCTGCGGAAGCCGCCCGAAGAGCCGCGGATGACCTTGGCGATCTTCTTGGCGATCTCAACATCAGAGGTCTCGAGGTTGCAGTTGAACGCGACCAGCGGCATACGGGCGCCGATGGCGGTGATGCCGGCGGTGGGGTGGATCTTGCGCTCGCCGTAGTCGGGAGCCCAGTCGGGCTGCAGGAGCTTCTCGGGCATGCCCTCGAACTCGCCCTTGCGGCAGGTAGCGAGGTTGCGGCGCTCGGGACGGGTGGCGCTGTCCTCATACAGGAAGGAGGGGACCTTCAGCTCGTCCCAGATACGCTGGGCAACGCGCTTGGACATCTCGACAGCTTCCTCAACGGTCACGTCCATCTGGGGAACGAAGGGGATAACGTCGGTAGCGCCCATGCGCTTGTGCTCGCCGTGATGCTTGTTCATGTCGATGCGCTCGGTGGCGACCTTCGTCAGCTGGAAGGCGACCTCCTCGATGGCCTCGGGAGAGCCGATGAGGGTGAAGACGCAGCGGTTATGGTTGCCGTCGGTCTGGGCGTCAAACAGGGTGCAGCCGGGAACGCTCTTGGCGGTCTCGACGAGGGCGTTATAGGTGGCCTCGTCCTTTTCCTTGGAGCAGCTGAAATTGGGGATGCATTCGATCAACTTTGCCATGGTTGTTTTCCTCCGTCAATTTATTTTGTATCGTCATTTTGCTCAGACAGGCGCGCCGCGCCCGTCCATTTTTGTTCAGCGTCGCCATTATATCGCGGCCCATCGGGGGAGTAAACAGGTTTTCTTTCTCTTTTTTCAGTGCGGGCTTAATTTTTTTTAGTCATCTTCTCCTCGACAAAGCGCTGCACGCACGGGGCGCTGAGCACCGCACTGTTCCATGCCAAAACGGCATACGAGCGGATCGGCAGACCGCGCACGGGCTTTGCCTTTAAAGGCGCGCCCGGATGCGTGCTGAGGATGGACTTTGGCAGAAAGCTGATGCCAAAGCCCGAGAGCACCATCTGCATCGCCATGGGCGTATCGTAGCAGTGGCAGGTCACATTCGGCGTAAAGCCGCTGCGCTGGCACTCCTGCACTAAAAAGTCGTTATAGCTCCACAGGTCGTCCGAGCGCAGCAGGCACATCGGCACACCCTCGAGCCGCTCGATGGGCACCTCGGAAAGCTCCGGCGCGGGGTCCAGGTCCTCGCGCATGATGAGCTCGAGCTTATCCTCGCCCAGAATGCGCTCCTGCAATCCGCTCGGCTCGCGCGCGGCGGTGCGCAGGAACAGCGCATGCAGCTCGCCGCGGTTGAGCGATTCAATGAGCTCCTGCGGCGAGCCCACACGGATGAAGAGCTCCACCTGCGGATAGCGGCTGTGATATTCATTTATATAATGTAACGCGTACGACATCGCCGAGTAGATGACGCCGAGCTTGATGCGCCCGCTCATGCCCGTCCCCACGCTGCGCACGCTGTCCTCCACGCGGCGGATGTCCTGAAAGATCTGCTGCGTCTGCTGATACAGGCTTTGTCCCGCGTCGGTGAGGGACATGCCCTTGCTGCCGCGCAGGAAGAGCTGCACACCGAGCTCTTCCTCGAGCTGCGCGATCTGGCGCGAGATCGGCGGCTGCGCCACGTGCAGCTCGCGCGCCGCGGCGGAGATGCTTTTCTCCTCCGCCACCGCGCAGAAGTATTCCAGCTGTCTGAGCTTCATCGCTTGTCCTCCATGTCATACTTTTGCGGTATGGTATGCAGATAAATTAAGTACTTTTCATTATAGCACATCTTTGCTATAATGCAAGTTGTAAAGAAAAGTGAGAATTCTGTTTTCATTTTTATTGGTTTTTACAGAAATATTTTTATGAAAGTGAGGAACCCACCATGATCAATCTTGCAGACGATGCGATGACGATCAAGCTGGACTACGAGCTTCCCGAGTATCCGAAGTTCGAAGAGGGCTACCGTCGCGCACCCCGCCGCGAATCCCACCTGACCGAGGCCGATAAGGCGCTCGCCATCAAGAACGCTCTGCGTTACATCCACCCCGACCATCATGAGCAGATGGCCAAGGAGTTTGCGCAGGAGCTCGAAGAGCACGGCCGTATCTATGGCTACCGCTTCCGTCCCGAGGGCAAGCTCTACGGTAAGCCCATCGACGAGTACAAGGGCAAGTGCATCGAGGGCAAGGCCATTCAGGTCATGATCGACAACAACCTCGACTTCGACATCGCTCTGTATCCCTATGAGCTCGTCACCTACGGTGAGACCGGTCAGGTCTGCCAGAACTGGATGCAGTACCGCCTAATCAAGAAGTACCTCGAGCAGCTGACCGACGAGCAGACCCTCGTCGTCATGTCCGGTCATCCTCTGGGCCTGTTCCACTCCCACAAGATGGCTCCGCGCGTCATCATCTCCAACGGCCTGATGGTCGGTACCTTCGATGACCAGGAGAACTTCAACCGCGCTGCCGCGCTCGGCGTTGCCAACTACGGTCAGATGACCGCCGGCGGCTGGATGTACATCGGCCCCCAGGGCATCGTCCACGGCACGTTCAACACGCTGCTCAACGCCGGCCGTCTGAAGCTCGGCATCCCCAACGATCAGAACCTCGCCGGCCGTCTGTTCGTCTCCGCCGGTCTTGGCGGCATGAGCGGCGCTCAGGGCAAGGCTGCTGAGATCGCCGGCGCTGCCTCCATCATCGCCGAGGTCGACGATTCCCGTATCGAGACCCGTTACACCCAGGGCTGGGTCAGCCACCGCACCGACTCTCTCGAAGAGGCCACCAAGATCGCTCTCGACCACCAGAAGGAAGGCAAGCCCTGCGCTGTCGCCTATTGCGGCAACATTGTCGACCTGCTCGAGTACCTGTACAACAACAACGTCCATGTCGACCTGATGAGCGACCAGACCTCCTGCCACGTGCCTTATGACGGCGGCTACTGCCCGCAGGGCCTCACGTTCGAGCAGCGCACCGAAATGCTCGACAAGGATCCCGACGGCTTCCGTGTCCTCGTCGACAAGACGCTGCAGCATCACTATGAGATGATCTGCAAGTTCCACGAGCGCGGCACCTACTTCTTCGACTACGGCAACAGCTTCCTCAAGGCTGTTTACGACTCCGGTGTGAAGAGCATCTGCAAGAACGGCGAGAACGACCTCGACGGCTTCATCTTCCCCTCCTACGTCGAAGATATCCTTGGTCCCTGCCTGTTCGACTTCGGCTACGGCCCGTTCCGTTGGTGCTGCCTGAGCCGCAACCCCGAGGATCTGCACAAGACCGACGTGGCTGCCGCCGAGTACATCAAGGCCCACAACCGCCGCTATCAGGACTACGACAACTATGTCTGGGTCCGCGATGCCGAGAAGAACAAGCTGGTCGTCGGCACCCAGTGCCGTATCCTCTATCAGGATGCCATGGGCCGTATGAACCTCGCGCTCAAGTTCAACGAGATGGTTCGCAACGGTGAGATCGGCCCCGTCATCCTTGGCCGTGACCATCACGACACCGGTGGTACCGATGCGCCCTTCCGTGAGACCTCCAACATCAAGGACGGCTCCAACATCATGGCCGAGATGGCGACCCAGTGCTACGCTGGTAACGCTGCCCGCGGCATGAGCTACATCGCCCTGCACAACGGCGGCGGCACGGGCATCGGCCGCGCCATCAACGGCGGCTTCGGTATGGTCCTCGACGGCTCCGAGCGTGTCGACACCATTCTGCGCATGTCCATGCCTTGGGATACCATGGTCGGCGTTGCCCGCCGCAGCTGGGCGCGCAACGAGAACGCCATGACCACTGTCGCCGAGTACAACAAGATGTACGAGGGTCAGGATCACATCACCATGCCTTACGTCGCGGACGAAGAGCTCTGCGAGAAGGCCGTGAAGGAATACATGCACTAAAATTAACTTCAAAAAAGGGGCATAGAAATATGCCCCTTTTTTGAGCTGGATACACTCCGCTGCGCGCACTCGCTTTGCTCGCACACTTGCGGAGCGCAAAGAATCTTTCCGACGCACATGTCGTCGGAAAGATGATCTCAATTTATTTGCCGCCTGCGGGCGGCCTGGGCAGCCGTTGGCGGCTCTGCCGCCTCACGGATGCCGCGTACCCCTTGCGGGTAAAACTCTGCGAGGCTTTTTTGACAAGCCATCGAACAGAATGCTCTTTCCAACAGTGAGAAAGGACAACATTTACTATGAAAAAGTTACTGGTCAAAAACATCGGCCTGCTGGCGACGCCTGAGGGCAGATCCGCCCATCGCGGCGAGGAGCAGGGCAAGATCAAATTCTTAAAGGATGCGTGGGTGCTCATTGAGGACGGCATCATCGCCGCCGTCGGTACCGGCGCGGTTCCCGCCGTCGAGGGCGCGGAAGTCGTCGACGCGGAGGGTCATCTCGTCACCCCCGGCCTTGTCGACGCCCACACCCACCTCATCTTCGGCGGCTGGCGCCAGAACGAGCTGGGTCTCAAGCTCCACGGCGCAAGCTATCTCGACATTCAGAACGCGGGCGGCGGCATCCAGTCCACGACGAACGCCACCCGTCAGGCCAGCGAGCAGGAGCTCGCCGCCAAGGCCTCCAAGGCGCTCGACGAGATGATGGGCTTCGGCACCACCACGGTCGAGGCCAAGAGCGGCTACGGCCTTGCCACCGAGCATGAGCTCAAGGCGCTCGAGGTCATCAAGGACCTCAACGATCACCACCGCATGGACCTCGTCGCGACCTTCATGGGCGCGCACCTTGTCCCCGCGGAATATAAGTCCAACCGCGAAGAGTACGTCCGCCTCGTGTGCGAGGAGATGATGCCCAAGGTCAAGGAGCAGGGCATCGCCAAGTTCTGCGACGTCTTCTGCGAGGCCGACACCTTCACCGTCGAAGAGTCCCGTCAGGTGCTCGAAGCGGGTCTCAAGTATGGCCTGCGTCCCAAGATCCACGCCGACGAGATCGAAGCCATCGGCGGCAGTCAGCTCGCCGGCGAGATCGGCGCGATCTCGGCTGAGCACCTGATCGTCTGCCCGCCGGAGGGCATCGAGAGCATGGCAAAGGGCGGCGTCATCGCGTGCCTGCTGCCCGCGACGAGCTTCAACCTCGGCGCGGTGTTCGCTCCCGCACGCGACATGGTCGCGGCCGGTGTCCCCGTTGCGATGGCGACGGACTTCAACCCCGGTTCCTGCCCCTGCCTGAACATGCAGTTTGTCATCAACCTCGGCTGCCTCAAGTACAAGCTGACGCCGGAGGAGGTCCTCACGGCTGTCACGCTCAACGGCGCCGCGGCGATCGACCTTGCCGACAAGGTCGGCTCTGTCGAAGAGGGCAAGCTGGGCGACCTTGTCATCTGGGACGCGCCCGACCTCGACTACATCTGCTACCGCGTTGGCAGCAATCTTGCAAAAACCGTCATCAAGCGCGGCGAGATCGTGTAAGAGAACGGTAGAGGGAGAACATGATGGATCGGACTGACTACCAAATCCTCAACCTCCTCCAGGACGACAGCCGTTGCACGCTGCGCCGCATGGGAGACCTTGTGGGGCTGACGCCGCCCGCCGTGTCGGAACGCATTCGCCGGATGGAGGAAAGCGGCGTGATCCGCGGCTATCACATCGACATTGACCGCACGAAGCTCGACTGCAACATCACAGGCTTTATCTCTGTTGCGCTCGAGCCGGACAAGTACGACAAATTCTGCGATTTCTGCGCCTCGCAGAGCGCCATCATCAGCCACTATCACGTGGTGGGTGAGTTCAACGCGCTGCTCCGCTTCGCCGTGCGCGACACGCAGCAGCTCGACCAGCTTCTCTCCCTCATCAAGAAGTTCGGCGACTCGCGCACCTCGATCGAGCTCAAGACGCTCTTCGACAGCAAGGAGATCCCGCTGCCGTAACACAACATTCCCTTTGCACCAAGCAGGGCGGCTTTGGCCGACTCCGCATAAGAAAACATGCGCCGTAAAAGGCAAATTTTGCACGGACTCCTTCGTTGCGCCGTCTTGCCATGCGTCAGCATGCCCGCGCCGTCGCGCCTCAGCTCCGCACAAAATTTGCTCTTTTTCGGTGCAAAGCAGTTTTGCCAATGAATTTTTGAGATGAAATCAGCTGAAAAAAACTCCCCATACTGGCGTATGGGGAGTTTTTTTCGGTTGTATTTCAGCTAAAAAGGCGCAGGTAAAACCGCATGTTTTCTTATGCGGAGTCGGCCTTGGGCCGCCCTGCTTTTTTGCGCGATCTGAATGCCCCCTTGCTTTTTTGGGGACATTCCCGCGCATCTGTGTATTGCGAAGAAAGGCGAAAACTGCTATACTTTAATTTACTGAATGAGCATCATTTGAGGAGGGAATCTATCGTGCAGCTTGAACAGAGGCAGACGCTGAGCCAAAAGCTCGTGCTGACGCAGACGATGCGCCAATCGCTCGACTGTTTGCAGCTCTCCGCGCCGGAGCTGAGCGAATACGTGCAGGAGGTCGCGCTCTCAAACCCGCTGCTCGACGTGCAGTCCCCCACCTATTACGAGACCGAGCTCCCCAGCGAGGCCACTCCCGCCGAGCGTGAACCGCTCGAGGTGCGCGAGGCGGACTCGTGGCGCGGCGTCACCTCCTCTGGCATGGAGGATGTGCAGGACTTCACCGCCTTTTTGACGCGCAAAAAAACGTTCCGCGACCACCTGACCGAGCAGATCGGGCAGATGAAGCTCGTCGATGATGAGCTTCTGCGCCTGTGCCGCTTTTTGATCGACTGTCTCAACGAGCGCGGCTATCTTGACTGCCCGCTTGCGGAGCTGTCACGCGAATTCGACATCCCGCTCTTCTCGCTCGAGCAGGCACTCTTTGCCGTGCAGATGCTCGACCCGCCGGGCGTCGGCGCGCGGAACCTGTCGGAATGCCTGACGCTCCAGCTTGCGCAGGGCCGCTCGCTCGACCCGCTGGCGCTGAAGATCGCGCGCGATGGGCTCGAACTGCTCGGCAAGCGCGACTTTTCTGGGCTTGCCACCCTGCTCGGCGTCAGCGTCGGTGAAGCCAGGGCCGCTGCGGCCAAGATACTCGCGCTTAACCCGATCCCCTCGCGCAGCTTTGCCGACAGTGAGCAGATCGCCTACGTCGCCCCCGATGCGGAATTTTCCGTGCAGCAGGGCCAGCTCGTCATCGAGCTCAACGAGCGCATTCTGCCGCGCCTGTCCGTCAACGCCGAATACGCCGCGCTGATGAACACGAGCGACGACCCCGAGGTCCAGCGCTACGTGAAAGAAAAGCTCTCCGAAGCACAGGCCCTCATCAAGGGCGTCCACACCCGCTGCGACACGCTCGTACAGATGCTCACGCTCATTGGGCGCGAGCAGCACGGCTTTTTCTGTGGCGGCGAGGCACTGCTGCCCGTGACGATGCAGCAGCTTTCCGAAAAAATGGGCGTCAGCACCTCCACCGTGAGCCGTGCGGCGCAGAATAAATACATTCAGTTCCAGGGCAGGATCATCCCCGTGCGCAGCTTTTTCACCACGGCGATCCGCCCCGACGCGGCAGTCTCGTCCCACGCGGTCAAGCAGCGGCTGCAAAGCCTCATTCGCGCAGAGGACCCGGCCGCGCCGCTCTCGGACGAGGCGCTTCGTCTGGCGCTCTCGGCTCTCGGCATCGAGGTCAGCCGCCGCGCCGTCGCCAAGTACCGCGCGGAAATGGACATTCCGTCCTCGTCCCAGCGCAAAAAGCGCTGAGCGCGGGGCGCGATCCAATATTTTGTCAGGAGGAGCATGCTCTATGGCCAGCGTCTACGACCGCACCGACATCTACGACCTCTTCGACTCCCCGAAAAAGGATGCACAGACCCTCTCCCACTGGCAGACCGTTTTCGACGGCAGGCCCATTCGCTCGGCGCTCGATGTGAGCATCGGGACGGGCTCGCTCACGCTGCCGCTCGGGCAGCTCGGCGTCTCGCTGTACGGCTCCGATTTGAGCGACAGCATGCTCGCGCGCTGCCGCAAAAAGGCGGACGAGCGCGGCATCGCCATCGACCTGCGGCAGAGCGATTTCCGCGACCTGACGTCTCATTTTGACCGCAGCTTCGACTGCGTGATGAGCACCGGCAACTCCCTTGCCTACGTGACAAACAACGAGATCACCGGCGTTTTGGAGCAGATGGACGCGCTCGTGGAGCCCGGAGGCTGCCTCTACTTCGACCTTCGCAACTGGGACCGTATCGTGGGACAGAAAAAGCGTTTTTACTGTTACAATCCCGCCTTTCTGCCAAACGGCGACCGCGTGAACCTCATGCAGGTCTGGGATCATTTATCCGACGGCTCCATTGTCTTCAATCTTGTCTACACCTTCGAGCGTGATAACAAAATCTTCCAAAAAGAGCGTTTTGAGGAGCACTACCACCCCGTGCCGCAGAAATTACTGCTCGACAAGCTCACGCAGCTCGGTTATCAGGACATTCAGGTCAATGCCTTCCCCGTGCAGTTCGGCGTGTTTGACATTGAAAACAGCGAGTGGTACTGTGTGCTGGCGCACAAAGCAAAATAATCGTTGCCTCTTTTCGCAAAAAGGGGCATGATAGGAGATAATATCGTGTGCGGCGGCCAGCGCCGTGCGTTTCAACAGGAGGAAATTATCATGGACGGTATGAAAAATATCAGCAAGGCAGAGGTCCTGACCCTGCGCGATCAGGTCTCCTATCAGTCCGGTCAGGTCGTCAGCCGCACGCTGGCGCAGAACGAGCACGTGAGCGTCACGCTCTTCTCGTTTGACAAGGGTGAGGAGATCAGCACCCACGAATCCGGCGGCGACGCGATGGTCACCTGCCTCGACGGCGTGGGCAAGATCACGGTCGACGGCGTCGAGCACATCCTGCACGAGGGCGAATCCATCGTCATGCCCGCGCGCCATCCGCACGCGGTGTACGGTCAGGAGCAGTTCAAGATGCTGCTCGTCGTGGTGTTCTGATCTTTTTATTTACCGAAAAGGTGCGAAAGCAGTCTGTTTTCGCGCCTTTTTCGCGCCTTTACCGCAAGGTGGCGCATTATCGCGCCGCATGCTCCTTTGCGTGGTCCGAATGAAGCTTCATTCATCGGCCCAATTTTTCGCTTCCGATTTTAACATATCATTTTCTCATTGATGCTTGACAAAATGTAATGTCATGGTATAATGATGCCAATTTCCGCAGCAAAGGAGGCGATCGTTTGAACACCATGGTTACGTCCAAAAATGTCAATTTTGGAGTAAGCTGGCGACTGATCGTTGGCGTAGAGGGGCATTCGCCCGAATCTATGCCGTCGAAGCAGTCGGCAGCGGTTTGATCGACCTCATTTTCCAAGGCTCGGTTTGATTCGCTGCCTGCAATGATCGGCAGCATGGATCCGGTATGCTCCATTGATCTGGCAAAGCACTTGTGGAATGTTCCACAAGCATGGGAGTATCCCCTTGCAATGTCAGAGCGCGGGAACAGACCGGTTTTTTTGTTACCCGAATCATTCAGGACGGGGCATTTTTGCCCCACCGCCATGAAAGGAAATTTTTTACCATGAAACGCAAGCTCTCCGCCAAAGAATACACCTATGTTGCCAGCATGCTCTTCGGCCTGTTTTTCGGCGCAGGTAACCTTATTTTCCCCGTGCACCTCGGCCAGATGGCCGGTTCCAACGTTTGGCAGGCCATTCTGGGGCTTCTCATCACGGGCGTGGGCCTGCCGCTGCTCGGCGTGGCCGCGCTCGGCATCAGCCGCTCCAACGGTCTTTTTGACCTGAGCAGCAAGGTCAACCGCCCCTACGCGATGTTCTTCACCTGCGCGCTGTATCTGACCATTGGGCCGTTTTTCGCCATTCCCCGCTGCGCGACGACGTCGTTCACCGTGGGACTTGAGCAGGTGCTGCCGCAAAATGGCAGCAGCACGCTGTACCTGCTGCTCTTCTCGGCGGCGTTTTTCGCCGCGGCGCTCTTTTTCGCACTGCGCCCGGGCAAGATCCTGACCTGGGTCGGCAAAATTCTGAACCCCTGCTTTCTCGTCTTCCTCGGCATTCTGGTCGTCGTCGCGCTCCTCTCTCCGAGTGCGGCCATCGCGGATGTCGAGCCGCTCGGCGACTACGCGTCCCAGCCGTTTTTCGCTGGTTTCCTCGAAGGGTACAACACCATGGACGCGCTGGCGAGCCTTGCGTTTGGCATCATCGTCGTGCAGGTCATCCGTGACCTCGGCGTGGACGATCCCACCGCTGTGGCGGGGAGCACCGTCCGCGCGGGCATTTTCAGCAGCCTTCTGATGGCGTTCATCTACATCGCCGTCACGATCGCCGGCACGCAGAGCCGCGGCGTGCTTGAAGCCAGCGAGAACGGCGGCACAGCGCTCGCGCAGATCGCACAGCACTACCTCGGCTCCGCCGGTCTCTTCATCCTCGCCGCCACGGTGACGCTCGCGTGCCTCAAGACCGCCGTCGGTCTCATCACGAGCTGCGCCGAGACGTTCAGCGCGCTCTTCCCCGACGGGCCAAAGTACCGCATCTGGGCAATCATTTTCAGCCTCGTGTCGCTGCTGTTTGCGAACCTCGGCCTCAGCGCCATCATCAGCTATTCACTGCCGGTGCTGATGTTCCTCTATCCGCTGTCCATCGCGCTCATTGCGCTGGCGCTGCTCGGTAAATTCTTCGGCCACGACCGCACGGTGTACTGCTGGACGATCGGCTTCACGCTCATCGCTGCCGTTTACGATCTGATCATCGTGCTGCCCGAGAGCGTGTTCAACGCCATCCACGGTCCGGCCATCAAGGCGTTCGGTCAGCAGTACCTACCGTTTGCCGACCTCGGCCTCAGCTGGATCTGCCCGACGCTTATCGGCGCGGCCATCGGCCTTATTCTGCACTTCATGCGCGGGAACAGGGCCAAGGCGTGAACCCCTTACAAGCCAAAAATCCGTCCGGTCGATGACCGGACGGATTTCTTTTATTTATCGCGTGTTTTCGCCGCTCACAGCGTCGCGGCAAACTTCGTCACCGCGGCGAGGCCGTCTTTGAGCGTATCAATGTCGCAGGCATAGCCGATGCGCATACTGTGGGGCTGCTCGAAGCAGTCGCCCGGCGTGACGAACGCACCGGTCTCGTGGTACATGCGCTTGCAGAACTCGTAGGAGGGGATATCGAAATCGTAGTAAACGAGCGCGGTCGTACCGGCTTTGGGCTTGGTGTAGAAAAAGTGCGGATTTTCCTTGATCCAGTCATCGAGGATGGCGAGGTTCTCGCGCACGATGCGCTGATTGCGCTTGAGCATCACGTCGCTGTGGCGCAGGGCGATGGACGCGATCGCATCGTCGAACATGCCGCAGCTAATTAAATTGTAGTCGCGGTGCGACAGGAACGCCTTGCGCGCCGCTTCATCGTGCGTGGCGATCCAGCCCATGCGAAGGCCCGCGAGCGAGAAGACCTTGGACATGCTGCTGACCGAGATGCCCTTTTCGTACAGGTCGACGATGGACTCGCACCACTCGTCCTCCTGCGTCAGGTGGCGGTAGACCTCGTCGCAGAGGATGTACGCGCCCACGCCGCGGGCGATCTCCACGATGCTCCCCAGCAGCTCCTTACTCATCAGCGCACCGGTGGGGTTGTTGGGGTTGTTGATGCAGATCATTTTCGTCTCGGGCGTGACGAGGCTCTTGAGCTCATTCAGGTCGGGGAGATAGTCGTTTTCCTGCTTTAGGTGCATGATGGCGACGTCCGCGCCGATGGCCTCGGGGATGGAGTAGAGCTGCTGATAGGTCGGCATGATGCTGACCACGCGGTCGCCCGCGGAAATGAGCGAGCAGAACACATGATGGTTCGCGCCCGCCGCGCCGTGCGTGAGCACGACCTCATCGGCCTTGATCGTGTGATAGAGCTTGGAAATGCCGCCACGCAGCGCCTCACTGCCCCAGATGTCGCCATAGGTCAAGCGCTGGGCGCAAAAGTCCTTCAAAAAGTCCTCCTTGTTCTCGCCCGTGAGCTCGAAAAGCTCGTCGAGCGAAACGGAGTCGACGCAGGTCTCGGCGATGTTGTAGAGCGCACCCACCTCGTACTCGTTCATCCATTCTTCCACAGCAAAGGGCTTGATGTTCATATCGTTCTCCTTTTCTCTATAAAAAAGTAACAGCACCCACGACCCAGCCTTATCCGGTCGCCCGGAATACCTACGGCTCAGTCATGGATGCCTTTTCTCCCCGGCCGGTGCCAAAGGAGGCATTTCATATCAGATTGATTGTATTATAATGCAGTTTTTCAGATTGTCAAGCGGGAAAACGCAAAATGTTCAATCTCTTATCGGGTGAATATTCAGTTTTCCGCATTGCTCGCGCAGACTTTCCCGCCGCCGCGTGGCACAGCGTCTTTTTCTTGCCCTTTTTCGCGCGGACTGCTATACTGGGAAAAACGACGAAAGTGAGAACGATCATGCCGAATTTTGATCCGTTAACTTACCGATATTCTTCCCGCCGCAACGTGGTCTACGCCAAAAACGGCGTGTGCTGCACGTCCGTTCCCCTCGGCGCACAGGTCGGCCTCGACGTGCTGAAAAATGGCGGCAACGCCGTCGATGCCGCCGTTGCCATGGCCGGCGCGATGCCGCTGCTCGAGCCGACGGGCAACGGCCTTGGGTCCGACTGTTTCGCGCTCGTGTGGATTGAGAAGGAGAAAAAGCTCTACGGCCTGAACGCCAGCGGCGTTGCGCCGATGGCGCTGAGCGCGGACGAGGTTCGCGCCAAAGGCTTTGACGCTGTCCCCGAAGAGGGCTGGCTCCCCACGATGGTCCCGGGCGCGCCCGCGGGCTGGGCGGCGCTCAATGCGCGCTTTGGCACAAAGCCGCTCTCCGAGCTCTTCGCCCCCGCCATTTCCTACGCCGAAAACGGCTATGCCGTGCCCGTCAATGTCGGCAAGCTCTGGGCGCGCGACAGCAAGCGCATCGCCAGGGTCATGGCGCAGGACCCCGCCCCCTATGAATACTGGTGGAAGAGCTTTATGAAGCCGGACGGCTCGCCGTACCGCGCGGGCGATGTCTTCCGTTTCCCCGCCTATGCCGACACGATGCGCTCCCTTGCCGAGACGAATTGCGAGAGCTACTATCGCGGTGAGCTGATGGAAAGGATCGTCGCCCATTCGCGTGCCACGGGCGGCTACTTCTGCGAGGACGACTTCAAGAACTACCACCCTGAATGGGTCGAGCCCATCACGCAGGACTACCGCGGCTACACCGTCTGCGAGATCCCGCCCAACGGCCACGGCATCACGGTGCTGATGGCACTCGGCATGCTCAACGGGCTGACACTGCCCGAGCAGCGCGAGGACGCGGACTACTATCACAAGGTCATGGAGGCCATCAAGCTCGCCTTTGCCGACACGAAGACCTACGTCGCCGACCCGCGCTATATGAAAACGAAGGTCAGCGAGCTGCTCTCGCCCGACTATCTTGCTGCCCGCCGCGCACTCATCACAGACAAGGCGCTCGAGCCCAAAGCGGGCGACCCGCACTGCGGCGGCACGATCTACCTCTGCACCGCGGACGCAGAGGGCAACATGGTCTCGCTTATCCAAAGCAACTACTGCGGCTTTGGCGCGGGCATCGCCATCCCCGGCACGGGCATCTCGCTTCAGGACCGCGGCGCGAACTTCTCCCTCGACCCGAAGAGCGATAACTATTTGGAGGGCGGAAAGAAGTCCTACCACACGATCATCCCGGGCTTTCTGCTCAAGGACGGCGAGGCCGTCGGCCCGTTCGGCGTGATGGGCGCGTTCATGCAGCCGCAGGGGCAGGTCGAGGTGCTGACGAGCACCATCGATTACGCCATGAACCCGCAGGAGGCGCTCGACGCGCCGCGCATCCAGTGGATCGGCGGCAAAAAGCTCCAGATCGAGCGCGAGGCGGGCGAGGCGATCGCCGAGCAGCTGCGAGCAATGGGGCACGAGGTCGAGATCGTCGACGACTGCACGGCCATGGGCCGCGGCGAGATCATCTGGAAGTGCGAAAACGGCGTTTACGCCGCGGGCACCGAACCGAGATGCGACGGCACGGTCGCAAGCTGGTAATAAAGCAAAAAAAGGGGGCTTCCCGACGGGAAGCCTCCTTTTTTGCACATTTTTCAAAATTAAACCTTGGCCTCGCTGTTGTGCTTGCTGGCGACGTAGCTTCTCATCGAGTTCACGACGATGGTCGCGCCGAGCACGATGAGCAGCACCGCGATGATGAGCTGCAAGCCGTTGGCGATAAACACCGCGCCCCAGGTCGTTTCGCCCGCGGGGATGGTGACGGCAGCGGCATTTTGGATGGCGCTCACCATGGCCATCAGGCGCTGGACAAGCGCTGTGAACGTGACGCAGAGCATGATGACGAGCGGCGGGAAGAGCATCTTGTTGCTGCGGCCCGTGACCTTGAGGAAGACGCACAGCGTGATGAGCACGAGCGCAGAGAGCAGCTGGTTGGCAGAGCCGAACAGCGGCCAGATGTTGGAGTAGCCGATCTTCGTGAGCACGTAGCCGAGCACGAGCGTCAGTACGGTGGAGAAATACGTGTTGCACAGGAGCTTGCGCCAGGGCTCGGCGTGGGCCATGTCGTCCACACTGAAAAGCTCCTGGAAGCTCATGCGCGCGATACGCGCGACGGCGTCAAGGCTCGTGAGGGCGAGGGCGGAGACGCACATCGTCATAAAGACCGTGGCGGCGTAGTTCGGCACGCCGAACATCTCGAAGAAGCCCGCAACGCCGCGGCTGAAGATCTGGAACGGGGTACCGGCGGCGGGAGTGCCGTCCGCCGCGGCGGCCGCACCGGCCACGCAGAGCGCGAGCACGGCAAGCAGGCTCTCGAGGATCATCGCGCCGTAGCCGACCTTGAGCATGTCCTTCTCGTTTTCGACCGTCTTGGACGACGTGCCGGAGGAGACGAGGCTGTGGAAGCCGGACACCGCGCCGCAGGCGACGGTGACGAACAGGATGGGGAACATCGTGCCGAGCTTTTCATTGTTGAAGCCCGTGAAGACGGGGAGGTTCATCGTCGGATGCGCAACGAGAAGGCCGACGACCGCGCCCGCGATCATGCAGATGAACATGAAGGTGGTCATGTAGTCGCGCGGCTGCTTCAAAAGCCACATCGGGAGAACGGCGGCGAAGAAGATGTAGACGAACGTGATGTAGCTCCAAGTCACCTTGCCGAAGATGAGTGGGCAGTTCATGCCGACGGCGAACGAGGCAACGATGCAGAGGATGCCGAGCACGGCTTCCTTCCAGCCCGAGAGGTTCAGCTTCTTCTGCACAAGGCCGAAGACGACGGCGAACACCATGAACATGATGGACACCATACCGGCTGCGCCGTTGGTCTGCGCGGCGTCAGCGAGCTGCGTCACGCCATCGACCACGGTGTAGGCGTTGAACGTGCCGGCGACCATGTCGGCGAACGCCGCGATGACGATCAGGCAGAACAGCCAGCAGAACAGCAGAAACAGCTTGCGGCCGAGCTTGCCGATGTACTTTTCGATCAGCATGCCCATGGACTTGCCGTCGTTTTTGACGGAGGCGTACAGCGCGCCGAAGTCCGTCACAGCGCCGAAGAAGACGCCGCCGAGCAGCACCCACAGCAGCACCGGCAGCCAGCCGAACGCAGCGGCCTGGATCGCGCCGGTGACAGGGCCCGCGCCCGCGATGGAGGAAAACTGATGGCTGAAGACGGTCCAGCCGTTGGTGGGGACAAAGTCCTTGCCGTCGTTACACTTGACGGCGGGCGTCTGCGCCTTGGGGTCGATGCCCCAGGTTTTGGCGAGCCAGCGCCCATAGAGTGCGTAGGCGGCGACGAGGACGACCGCCGCGATCAGCACGATGACGAGTGTGTTCATGTGATTTCCCTTTCTTTCCTAAAAAATGCTGTATTCTTCGCCAATGCCGGGAGCAAAAAGAAAAGCCCCGCCTCTGCTGCGGATTTTCCACAATGAAAACCCATCGCAAAGACGAAGGCCAATATCGCGGCGATATCCGCCGCAGATCTCAACTTCCGCGTTACCACTTTGCTTGCCGGAAAACCGGCCGCTCGACCGCTGCCCGAATGGATCGGAGAGCGTACCCTGTTAACGGTGGGGGACCGGCTGCGATTACTCGGCGTTTGCACCTTTCACCGCAGCTGCTCACAGGGGATGGCCTGCCCGTTCCTTGCTGCCGTTTTGCACCACCAACGGCTCTCTGAAAGCGGTGATCCGGGGAAGTCGTGTCCTGCTCAAAGCATTTGACGAATGATGTGTGTACAATAGACCCATCCTCCGCCGTTGTCAATACAATTTTGTCCGTGCAGGACGGATTTCGTCGAAGAAAATAGACGCCCCATCACTTCTCCGCCGCCGCTTTAGGCAAAATGCAAATGCGAAATACAAATAAAGCTATGCCGAAGCGAAATGGAACCTGGCCGGCAACGCAGTCATAACAACGGGATGCTTTCAAATTTTGACCCGTTTCGGCAGTTTTCGGTTTGCCGAATTTCCGCTTGAAATATTTTAACAAAATATTATTTTTTCTTTCTTGACAAAGGCTCGTTCTTATGTTAGCTTTAAAAAGCAAAATGAATCAACTGATCGGATGATGAGTTCGGGAGAGACCGCGGAATATTCTGCCGCGGCGCCGAAGGGGAACGCAGAAGCTCTCAGGCAAAAGGGCCGAACTCGGACGACGCTCCGAAAAGTGCGTTTACGCACGCCGAAGGTGCAACCTGCCGCGATGACTCGGGCGGGGAATCTCTCAGGTGATCAACGGAGGCACAAAGCTCAAAAGGGAGTTTTGTGTCTCTTTTTTGATGCTTAATTTTAATAATTTTTATAAGATTCATTAAAATTATTGTTTTTCGGAGGATGCGCACTATGGAAAAGAAGACCCCACTTTACCAAACGCATGTGGACATGGGCGGCAAGATCGTCGAATTCGGCGGCTTTCTGATGCCCGTGCAGTATCCCACCGGCGTGATTGCCGAGCACATGGCCGTTCGTGAAAAGGCCGGTCTGTTCGACGTTTCCCACATGGGCGAGCTTCGCCTCAAGGGCCCTGACGCCGTCGCCAACGTCCAGAAGATCATTACTGCCGACATTTCGAACATGAAAGACGGCGAGATCAAGTACTCGATGTTCTGCAACGACAATGGCGGCATCATCGACGACTTCATCGTCTACCGCTGCGCAGCGGACAATTACTGGCTCGTCGTCAACGCGGGCAACCGCGAAAAGGACGCCGCCTGGGTCGAGAGTCATCTCTCCGGCGACGTCGACTACCGCGACGAGGGCAACGACTGGGGCCAGATCGCCCTGCAGGGCCCCAAGTCCGGCGACATTCTCAAAAAGCTCTGCGACGAGCAGTACATCCCCGCCAAGTACTACACCTTCACCGAAGACGTGCCCCTGAACCTCGGCGAGCGCACGATCCGCGCCCTCGTCTCCCAGACGGGCTACACCGGTGAATACGGCTTTGAGATCTACTGCAAGGCCGAGGACACCGTCGACCTGTGGAAAGCGCTTCTGAAGGCGGGCGAGCCCGAGGGGTTGATCCCCTGCGGCCTCGGCGCGCGCGACACGCTGCGTCTCGAGGCTTCGATGCCGCTCTACGGCCACGAGATGAACGACGAGATCACGCCGAAGATGGCGGGACTTCCGTGCAAGCTCACGGGCAAGGACTTCATCGGCCGCGACGCGCTTGTCGCGCTCGGCGCGCCGAAAATGAAGCGCATTGGCATGAAGGTCGTCGGCCGCGGCATCGTGCGCGAGCACTGCGACCTCTACACGATGGACGGAGAAAAAATCGGCTGGGCGTCCTCCGGCACGTTCGCGCCCTATATCGGCTGCGGTGTCGCGATGGGCTATATCCCCGCCCAAGATATCGAGATCGGCAAGCACCTCAATGCCGACGTGCGCGGCCGCATGGTCGAGCTCGAGATCGTGCCAATGCCGTTCTACAAGCTCGAACGCTGAAATAGAGATTTTTGACCGAATATTCGGAAACCATTGGACCGTCAATCACAAACAACATTCACTGAGAACGATTTTGAGGAGGAAATTACCATGAACATCCCTGCTGAGCTGAAGTATTCCAAGTCCCACGAGTGGGTCAAGATGGACGGCGACGTCGCCGTGATCGGCATTTCTGATTTTGCCCAGGATGCGCTGGGCGATGTGGTCTTTATCAACCTGCCCGCCGAGGGCGACAGCGTCACCGCCGGTGAGAGCTTCGGCGATGTCGAGTCCGTCAAGGCTGTCTCCGACGTGATCTGTCCCGTCAGCGGCACGATCTGCGAGGTCAACGAAGCGCTCTCCGACGCGCCCGAGACGCTGAACTCCGACCCCTACGGCGCATGGATCATCAAGGTCTCTCCCGTGACCGACACTGAGGCGCTGCTTGACGCCGCCGCTTACGAAGCGCATTGCGCGCAGGAGGGCTGAGATGGGCTCTTACGTTCCCACCACGGCTGCGGAACGGGATGAAATGCTCGCCGCCATCGGGGTCGACAGCCTGGAAGGTCTGTATAAGGCTGTCCCGCAGGAAATGCTCCTGCGGAGCGGCGGGCTGAACATCCCCGAGGGCCTGAGCGAGCTTGAGGTGCGCGAGGCCGTCACCGCCATGGCCGAAAAGAACAAGGTCTTCAAGACTGTTCTTCGCGGCGCGGGCGCCTACCGCCATTTCATCCCGTCGGTCGTCAAATCCGTCACCTCCCGCGAAGAGCTTGTCACCTGCTACACCCCCTATCAGGCGGAGATCAGCCAGGGCGTTCTGCAGGGTACGTTTGAATTCCAGACGATGATCTGCGAGCTGACCGGCATGGACGTCTCCAACGCCTCGCACTACGACGGCGCGACCGCCGCGGCCGAGACGATCCCCATGTGCAAGGACCGCAAGCGCACGAAGGCTTACGTCTCCGCCTGCGCCCATCCGCAGGTCATCGAGGTCATGAAGACCTACTGCTTCGCCTCGAATACCGAGCTTTTCGTCGTCCCCGCAAAGGACGGCAGAACTGATCTCGACGCGCTCAAGGAAGCGCTCGGCGATGACGCCGCGTGCTTCTACCTCCAGCAGCCGAACTACTTCGGCCAGATCGAAGACGCGAAGGCGGCCGGTGAGATCGTCCACGCCGCGGGCGCAAAGTTCGTCATGGGCGTGAACCCCATCGCCTGCGCCATTCTGCCCACGCCGCGCGCGATGGGCGCGGATGTCGCCGTCGGCGACGGTCAGCCCCTCGGCCTCGACACGGCGTTCGGCGGCCCGTTCCTCGGCTTCATGGCCACGACATCCGCCATGACGAGAAAGCTCCCCGGCCGCATCGTCGGCCAGACGAAGGATGTGGACGGCGAGGTTGGCTACGTGCTGACGCTGTCCGCGCGCGAGCAGCACATCCGCCGCGAAAAGGCCAGCTCCAACATCTGCTCCAACCAGGCGTTATGTGCCTTCGCCGCGGGCGTTTACATGGCCGCGATGGGCGAAAAGGGCATGAAGCAGTGCGCGCGGCTCTGCACCTCGAAGGCGCACTATTTCGCCTCCGAGCTTGAAAAAATCGGCTGCACGTTCAAGTATCATGGCGAATTCTTCCACGAATTCGTCACCGAAGTGGAATGCCCCAACTGCCGCAGGAAGATCCTCGACGCGCTCGAGGCCGAGGGCATCCTCGGCGGCGCAGAGGTCGAGGGCGGCATTCTCTGGTGCGTGACCGAGCTCGTCTCCAAGTCGCAGCTCGACAAAGCTGTCGCCATCGTGAAGGAGGTGCTGTAAATGAAGCTCATTTTTGAACTTGGCGTCGAAGGCCGCGGCATGACCCTCATGCCGGAGTGTGACGTCCCCGAATATCAGCTTCCCGAAGAGCGCAGCGAGGCGCTGCACCTGCCCCACGTGAGTGAAAACGAGCTCACCCGTCACTACACCGCCCTTTGCAAGCGCATCCATGGCGTGAACGACGGCTTCTATCCTCTCGGCTCGTGCACGATGAAGTACAACCCCAAGATCGACGAGGACATGGCGGCGCTGCCGGGCTTCACCCAGCTCCACCCGCTCCAGCCCATCGAGACCGCGCAGGGCGCGCTCGAGGCGCTGCACACGCTGGGCGCTGAGCTTGGCGAGGTCTTCGGCATGGACGCTGTCACGTTCCAGCCCGCGGCGGGCGCGCACGGTGAGTTCACGGGCGTTCTGCTCATCAAGGCCTATCATACCGACCGCGGCGATTTTAACCGCACGAAGATCATCGTGCCCGACTCCGCCCACGGCACAAACCCCGCGACCGCCGCGATGTGCGGCTTCCAGGTCATCAACATCCCGTCCGGCGCAGACGGCTGCGTGGACCTCGACGCGCTGCGCGCCGCCGTCGGCCCCGACACCGCGGGATTGATGCTGACGAACCCGAACACCGTCGGTATTTTCGACAAAAACATCCTCGAGATCACGAAGATCATTCACGATGCGGGCGGCCTGTGCTATTACGACGGTGCGAACCTCAACGCCGTCATGGGCGTCGTCCGTCCCGGTGACATGGGCTTTGACTGCATCCACAGTAACCTGCATAAGACGTTCGCCACACCGCACGGCGGCGGCGGCCCCGGCGCAGGCGCGGTCGGCTGCAAGGAATTCCTCAAAAAGTACATGCCCGGCCCGCTGGTCGTCGAAAAGGACGGCAAGTACGGCTTTGCATACCCCGAAAAGTCCATCGGCCGCGTGAAGATGTTCTACGGCAACTTCGACGTCGTCGTGCGCGCGCTGACCTACGTGCTCACGCTCGGCAAGTCCGGCATCCGCGAGGCGGCGATGAACGCCGTGCTGAACGCGAACTACATGCGCGTCAGGCTCAAGGATACCTTCACCATGGCCTATGACGAGATCTGCATGCACGAGTTCGTCATGTCGCTTGTCGATCTCCACAAGGAGACGGGCGTCTCCGCGCTCGACCTTGCCAAGGGCATGCTCGACTTTGGCCTGCACCCGCCCACGATGTACTTCCCGCTCATCGTCCATGAGGCGCTCATGATCGAGCCCTGCGAGACTGAGAGCAAGGAGACCATGGACGAGGTCTGCGGCATCTACTGCAAGCTCTTTGAACTCGCGCACTCCGATCCCGAGACGCTCCACACCGCTCCCCACTCCACGCCCGTCCGCCGTCTCGACGAGGTCGGCGCGGCGCGCAACATGGTTTTACGTTATCAGTTTGCCTGACGAAGGCAGCGCATATCTTAACATCACGCAATGCCGCCGAAAAGTCGGCGGCATTGCTCTCAAAAAGGAATGAACTATTATGGCTCATTATGAACTCATCGTCATCGGCGCGGGCCCCGGCGGCTACGAAGCCGCGCTCCATGCGGCCAAGCTCGGCAAGAAGGTCGCCGTCGTCGAGAAGCGCGAAGCGGGCGGCACCTGCTTAAACCGCGGCTGCATCCCGACGAAAACGCTGCTGCACTCTTCTCAGATCTTCCACGACGCCAAGCACGGCGCACACGCCGGCATCCATACCGACGATATCCGCGTCGACATGACGGAGATTTTTGCCTACAAGCGCGAAATTTCGCAAAAGCTGTCCTCCGGCATTGAATCGCTTTTCAAGACCGCAAAGATCGACTTTCTGCGCGGCACGGCGCTCATCACCGCACCCGGCGCTGTCCGCGTGACGGACGCCGAGGGCGGTGCCAACGACTACACCTGCGACGATATCCTCATCGCCACCGGCTCCGTCCCGTCCCGCCCGCTGATTCCCGGACTTGAGTTCGCGATGACCTCCGACGAGCTGCTTGAGGGGTGCGACCACCTGTACCGCTCCATCGTCATCATCGGCGGCGGCGTCATCGGCATCGAGTTTGCGACGTTTTACGCAGACCTCGGCTGTGAAGTGACCGTCATCGAAGGCATGGACCGCCTGCTGCCCAACATGGACAAGGAGCTCGGCCAGAGCCTCGCGCTCATCCTCAAAAAGCAGGGCGTGAAGGTCTTCACGAACGCGATGGTCCAGAGCCTCGAGAGGACGGGTGAGGATATCGCCGTCAACTTCATTTGCAAGGAAAAGAGCGAGACCGTCTCCGGCGAGGCCGTGCTCTGCGCCATCGGCCGCCGCCCGTACTGCGACGGCCTGTTCGCGGATGGCATTTCTGTCGAGATGAACCGCCGCAGCATCGCCGTGAACGAGCGCTACGAGACGAGCATCCCCCACATCTACGCCATCGGCGACGTCTCGGCCAAAATTCAGCTCGCCCATGTGGCGACCGCGCAGGGCATCGCCTGCGTCGACCTGCTCTACGGAAGGGAAAATCACACATCTATGTCCGTCGTGCCGAGCTGCATCTACTGCCGTCCGGAGATCGCGGTCGTCGGCCTCACCGAGGCCGAGGCCAAGGAGGCGGGCATCCCCGTCAAGGTCGGCAAACACGTCATGTTCGACAACGCCAAGACGCTCATCGCCGACCCGGGCCGCTGCTTTATGAAGTTCGTCGCCCACGCCGAAACGCGCGAGCTTCTCGGCGCGCAGCTCATGTGCGAGCATGCAAGCGACATGATCGGCGGCATCTCGCAGGCGCTCGCCAACCACATGACGGTCGATCAATTCCTGCTGGCCATGCGTCCGCACCCCTCGTTTGAAGAGGCGATGACCGCCGCGCTCAAGGACCTTGTGCAGAAGCTCGGCTGAAAGGCCGCGGATGAAGCTATCGGTCGCCTTTAGACGGGCGATACCGCTTTTATGCAAAATTTGCGTTGCAGCATACGATGGAGTATGCTACCCTTAAAGTGAAAAATTGCTCTGACGGGGAACGCTTCTTTGAAAGCGGCGCACCGAAAGCGTGATAAGGGAGAGGAGAATCATCCATGAAAAACTATTGCCCATCATTTTGACGCTGCTCCTGGTTTGCATTGCCGCACCTTACGCCTCCGCCGCGAATGTGGTGGCTTCGCCGCAAAATCTGTCGGTCGACGGCGTCGATGCGGACTGCGACAAATACAACATCGACGGCAGCAACTATTTCAAGCTGCGCGATCTCGGCGATGCGCTCGGCTTTACCGTCGATTATGACGCCGACAGCAATACTGCCATCGTTTTGAGCAAGGGTTCCACAGCGGTCTATCGCCCTGATCACGATCCGCAGATTTGACTGGAACCGTGAAGATACAATGGACGAGTTCGTCCGCACCGGTTCTGACCTTAAAAACGCGAAGCTCATCATCATTGATGCCCGCTCCAACAGCGGCGGCGATGAAGACTTTATCAAAAACTGGCTGAAAAGCTACACGGGAGAAGAACCCGAACAGAAAACGATTATCTCCAACTGGGGCACTGCTATGTTCGATAGGACCCAAGCCTACGCGGACCTGGGTGAAGAATTTGCCGCCTTCCGGACAGGCGATAAGGACTATGAGCTGTTTCAGGGAAAGCTGCTGGAAAACAGCACTCCGATTCTTCTTCTGACAGACAGCATGTCCGGCTCCGCCGGCGAGAGCATCGTGACCTATTGCAGGACACTTGACAACTGCCTTGTGATCGGCGGCCCGACGAGAGGCGCGCAGCTGGTCGGAAATGTGCGAGGCTGGACGCTTCCAAACTCCGGCATCGGCTTCCAGTTCGGTCAGTCGTTCCACTTCATCTACAATATGGAGAATGTAGACGGCAAAGGCTATGAGCCGGACCTCTGGTGCGATCCGAAGACCTCGTTGCAGGCGGTTTTGAGCATGGTGGAGCGCTATGACCTCGGCTCCGCCGAGGGCGTGGCCGCCCTGCGCGCGCAGCTGCCGAATATTCTGACCAAGTAGGCAGGCACTTCCCATTAAATGTCCCACAACGTAGGATGAGTAGAAAGAGAAGCATTCTACTGAACCTGTCTTATGGCCATATACCGCCGTCATCTGAACGCAAAACCGCTCCCAAGATCATCTCGATCTTGGGAGCGTTACTTTCTCTATTATGATTGCTTTTTGTGCCCAAAAACAGCCTTTTGCCGGAATGTGTTAGAAAAGTGTTAGAAAGATGTTAGAAAAGTCTACGTTCTCACTCCATCCCTGTTTTGCATTAAAATCAAGTAACACTCTTACGGATTCTCTGTATCCTCAACCACTGCCTCGCACGAAAAACCGGGTACTTTGTATCCAAGCACTTTACCCAGCGGATACTTCCCTGAACAGGTCGGAAAACTTCTCAGCTCTCTTATGAAGTTCGATATCCTGCTTCGGTGCGCTCTTCCGCCATTCAAAAAGTGCCTCTGTCTGTTCAACATAACGCGAAGGGTAGTCTTCTAAGTATTTACCTTCTGATTTTAAGGTATAAACCTTTTAATCTACGAACTGCCATGTTACTTCTCCTTTTTTTCTCTAATATATTTCCCCGCCGATATAGCTACCGACACAAATGGGACGAACATTTTGCTGCCGAGGCATCTAACCTCTGCGCAGTACCTCTTGCTGCAAGGCAGGCACCCGAAACCGGATGCCTGCCTTGTAAGCTGAGTATTTGCTTTTTACTTGCCCTGATAGGCGCGATACAGGAACGTCACGATCTCCGCGCGCGTGCAGTCCGCGTTGGGGCTGAACGTCGTGTTGGAAGTACCGTTCGTCACGTTATTCGCAACCGCCCAGTTAATCGCATCAGCGTAGAACGCGTCGGACTTCACGTCGGTGAAGTTCGCGCTGCCGCTCGCAGTGCCCTTGAGGGCGCGGTACAGGAACGTCACGCTCTGGCCGCGGGTGCAGGTCGCATCGGGCGCGAATGTCGTCTCAGTCATGCCGTTCGTGATGCCGTTCTCGACTGCCCAGGCAACCGCCTTGGCATAGTAAGCGTTCGCGGGAACATCCGTGAAGCTGCTTGCGGTCTTCGGCTCGGGGCTGCCGGCGGCGCGCCACAGGAAGGTGACGATCTGCGCACGCGTGCAGGACTCGTAGGGGCCAAACATCGTGTCGGACAGGCCGTTGGTGATCCCCTTATCGACCGCCCACTTGACAGCCTCATAGAAGTAGGCGTCGTTGGGCACGTCGTAGAAGAAGTTCAAGACGCTGTTGTCTTCCATGAAGGTCGCCTTGACCTCGACCTTGCCGGCGGGCATGGTGAAGGTGTACTTGCCATCGCCCTTGTCCTTGAGCGTCAGCTCGTTGCCGTTCTTGTCGGTGACGGTCAGGGTCTCGAGGACGTAGCCGCTGTCGGGCTTGACGGTGACGGTCACGGTGTCGCCCTTGCTGGCGCTCTTCGGGCTGACGGTCACGCTGCCGTTCTCGGTCTTGCTCGGGGTAGAGACGGAGTAGGTCGGGTCAGAGCTGCTGCCGCCGGAGTAGGGCGCAGAGTAGCTGACCGTCCAGACACCGTTCGCGGTGCTGCTCACATAGTAATTGCTTGCCAGAGCGCCGGAGGGGTCTGTCAGATACACGCCGGAGGTCAAACCGGATTTTGCAAGAACCGTGTAGGTATAAGCGCCCTCGCTGCCAGCGCGCTTGACGATGTTGGCGCTGCCGTTGCCCACAACGTAAACGCTCGGGTCGCTGCTGAACGTGCCGCCGGAGATGGCGATGGTTGCATTAGACGTACTGCTCTTAATAATCGCAGCCTTTGTTCCAGCAAACTGACCGCCGGAAATGTTCACAATCGCATTTTGGCTGCTGACTTCGGCAACAGCATATGTGGCACCGGTGAACGTACCACCGGACACGGTAAGAGTACCAAGATCAATATCAGCACCACAACCACAGTTGTAAATGCCGTATGTCTCTGTGTTAGCGTCACTTGCAGCAGTAAAGGTGCCGCCTGTGATCTCTGCAATATTGTGATTCTGAACAACGGCCTGATAATAGTTGCTGAACGTACCGCCATTGATCGTTAACCTTGCGCGGTCATCGTTCTTGATCGTATTCAGACCGCCGCGGAACGTACCGCCATCAATCGTCAGGATAGGCTGTTCAAGCCCCTTATTAGTGTTGTAGTCGTTGGTGTTAAAGTATCCATTAGAAACAAGGCTGGAGAATTTACCAAGAGCGGCATTGTTCCCAGCAGTTTGCACGGTCGCGCCATCATTGATTGTCATGGTGCCAACGTTCTTGATGGTGTACCAAGAGTTTTGGCCACTCTCGCCTTTGTTCATGCCGTTTTCCTGAGAACGATCAAAGGTACCGCCATTTATGACAACAGTTCCCTTATTGTACAGCGCACCTTTAGCGTGAGAAATATTATCAACCCTACCCGTTCCCGTGATGGTCAAGTTACCATTGTTCAGGATGGTGTGATCATCCACGTTGGTCAAGGTCATGCCGTTCAAATTGAGCGTGATGGTCTTGTCCGCGGGGATGGTGACATTCGCGGTCACATCTTTCAGCAAGGTCACGGTAGCATTATCAGCTGCCGTAACTGCATCGGCGAGGGTCTTATAATAGGTATCGCCGACCTTGGCAACTGCGTTGCTTTCGCCCAATTTCTCCACGGTGCCATCGGCAGACTGCACATAATCAGAGGGGATGTACTTGGAAATATCGGCATCAAATCTACCGCCGGTTACCGCTGCGGCACCGCTGTTCGATTCATCGTAATGGTCCACAATCATTTCCTGGGTATCGCTGGCGTGCTTAAATTCGCCGCCGGAAATGGTCAGTTTGCCAACGGTATTGTCATCGGCACCATAAGCAGAGGTGAACAGTACCGCGGAAGCGGTATCCAGAGTCTGGAACGTGCCAGCAGTGATTTCAGCCTTGTTCCAGTTCATAATGACGTACTGGGCAGTATTAGAGAAATTACCACCATTGATAGTCAGTACACCAAAGGAATCGTTCTTGACCGTGTTGACGCCGCCGGCAAAATTGCCGCCTTCGATCGTCAAATTGCAATCGGCAGTTACATCGCCGCCATTGCGGATCATGCTGGAATAACCGCCAGCGTTTTCAACGGTAACGCCAGTGTTAATCTCCATGGTGCCGTAGTTGGCAATGGTGTACCAGCTATTTCCGCCGTTGCTATAGGGAGAATAGGTACCCTTTTCCGCAGAGCGCTCAAAGGTGCCGCCGTTGAGAGTTACCTCGCCCTTGTTGTAGATAGCAGCCTTTCCGTGGCTGGTGTTGTCCACAACACCAGTGCCAACGCTGTCACTGATATTCAACTTGCCGCCATTTTCAACTGTAATGGTGTGCTTGCCCGCCTTGTTCGTCAGCGTTTTGCCGCTCAGGTCCAACATAGCAGTCACGCCGGTCGGAATCGTGATGTCCTCAGTCACATCTTTCAGCAGCGTAACTGTGCTGTTTTCCGTTGTTGCCGCATTAACAGCCGCTTGCAGCGTCTCATATTTGTCATTGCCAACCTTGGCAACCGCCATCTCTCCTTCCGCCATTGCTGTCGGAACCAGTGTGAATATCATCGTCAGTGACAATAATATTGCAAGAATTCGCTGTTTCATCACTTTTACCTCCTAAAGTTTTCTTTATCTTTTGCCCGTCTCCGCGGGCTGGGTTTACTTGGTTTTGCGCTTGGTTTTCCCGGCGCAGACGGGGCAGCCTGTGCCCTCGCTGCGGGTGTAAACCATGGCCTGCCATGAGTGGCCGCTTGGGCAGGTCCACCAGACTTTTTTGTGACTGCCGAAGGTCACATCGTCCGGCGTGAGTGGTAGATTTCGCTCAATATCCCACTGGGCAAGCAAAGCAGTCTTTCCCTGTTCGGTGCAAAACGCTCGAAATGTTCGTCGGATCGTCAGCCACCCCCTCACGAAAAAAGCTCCGTTCCAGCAAAGCCGGACGGAGCAGTGACAAGCGAATACATCAGTAAGTGTGCAACCGGCTGTCATAGCGTATTCTCCATTCGGAGAGGCGTTAGACCCATCTGGCTTTGCGTCGCCGCCTTTCGGCGGTTTTGCCAAAATATGAGACTTTGAGAGCGGAATCTATATTCCGTATATGCAAAGAAAGCGAAACGATCTTATCGCTTCCTTTACTCGTAGCAAAATATAGCACAATTTTCCGACAAAGGCAAGGGAAATTATGATTTCAAATATAAATTATGGAGTTTACAGGGGAAAATGCACTGTAAGCTTCTGCCTCTGCACCCGTTTGAGCGTTCTCGGGTGCAGACAGCTCGATCTCTGCATGCGCTTTAGTTGTGAATATAGTGATAACTGTGTTCGCTTTAGCATTTTTGCGCAACAGAATATAGATTCTGTTTTTATGATACAAGTTTTAGCTGTTCGAGCTGACGCCGATGCTCTGCCATGCTCGTAACAAGGTAAATGCGCGTCGTTTCGATGCTCGAATGCCCGAGAACATCCGCCAGCTTGACGATGTCCTTGTATGCGCGGTAGAAAGCTGTTGCAAACAGATGCCGCAGGTTGTGCGGAAAGGCCTTCCCCGCGTCGACACCCGCGCGGGCGCACAGCTTTTTCATCTTCGACCAAATTTGATATCTTGACATTGCTTTGCCGCTTTTGGCGCGAAAGATCGCGCCGGAGGCGGTTTTTTGCCGCGCGGCAAACTTGAGCAGCTTGCGGCAAAGCTTTGACGGCAGCAGAATGGTACGGATTTTACCTTTCAAAGCAATTTCGGTCTTGCCGTTTTTCGCCGCTTCGACGGTGATATACTGCACCTCGCTGACGCGAATGCCGGTGGAGCAGATGGTTTCCATCAGGAGCGCAAAGCCCCGGTCGCCCGCAGCTTCCGCCGCGGCGACCAGCCGTTCATATTCTCCGCGTGTCAACTCCTGTTTGCTATCGCGAAACAGGCGGCGCTGAATTTTTAAGAACCGTGCTCGGCAGTCTGTCCAGCCGCAGAAGCGGAAGAAGCCGTTCAGCGCCGCCAGACAAGCATTGATGGTCGATGGCGCGTAGTTTTTCTCGCGCAGGTCGTCTTTCCAAAGGTGGATCATCTCTGGTGTAACCGCCGCGCCGCTCAGGAATGCAGCAAAGCTCAGTAAAGCACGGCGGTACTTCTCAACCGTCGCCGCGGCGCGCTCTTCATTTTCGAGGGCTTTCAAATACTCAGCAATTCTCTCGTCGGTCATATAGTATTCCATAATAAAAATACCCCTATCTCTCGTGATAGGGGTATTGTAACGTATTGATGTGCTGAAAAGCGAGAAATGTATTTTTAATAGAAAAGGCACAGGGGTGGTGCCTTTGTCATTTTAGTTTGGAGCTATTTTGTATGTACTCTACCAGCGCTTTCTTTGGAATTCTCCACACACGGCCGTTTCGATAGCCCCTAAGCTCACCTGTGTTTAGGAGCGCATACATCGCGTTGTAGCCGACTTTCAGGGCTTCGCAGGCCTCTTCAACGGTCAGAATATCATCATAGTTTTCAAACATTTTCAGTTCTCCTTTTTTGCTGTGCACTGTTTCCGAAGCGGACATAATGCCGGATCATTTCCACAGCGACCACATAAGCACTCAGGAGGCTTTTTGCCGTTTCTTTGTCGCTGCGGGTTTTGCTTACGACCATACAGGTCCAGTTTCTCGATCTGCTGATAAACTGCCGGTTCAGTCCGGCCCAGCTCCAGCGCAATCTCGGTGATACCGACGCCGCTGTCAAATAAAATTCTCAGTCGATTCTTCTCGTCGTCTGTCCAGTAATCTCCGGCACGATCTGCGCGCAAAGTCTGGTGGCGCATGGAGCGCACGGATTCTTGAAACGCTTCTTCACTTCTCATAGGTCTGCTTTCTCCTTTTGAATTTTCTTTACCTTATGTTACGTTTCTAAATCGCAAATCGCTTTATTTTTAGTTGTATATCATCCTTATGAAGCACCATGGAGTTGTCCGCGGTGCTATTTAAATTTACCGTCTAAGTGCAGACGATATGCTTGCTTTGGGTTACGATATCTGCCATCTCTTTTCTGGGCATCAAATCGTATATGCCCTGCACATGGACTCTGCGCACTGTCATCTGCATTTTGTCGTGAACTCGGTCTCCTTTGAAGACGGCAAAAAGCACTTCAGCGGATTCCATGATCTTTTCCCGGTCCGCGATTTTCTGCAAGAATGCTTTCCGCGTTCGAACGTGCACATTTACCAGTCTTTCCCTGACTCCGATGTTAACCGCTTCGGATGCTCCGACGATGACGAATTGCTGCGGATCGATTAAAACTGCGAAAGAGTTGTAAGACTTTTCCTTGCCGCAGGAACCTTTTCAACATTTTCTGTAGCACAAGGCCAAATATTCCTATTACACACTTTGAATTATGCCGGTTCGGCTGTATTGACAGTCCGCAGCAGGAATGCTACCATGAAATTGAAATCGGGCAAGGAAAGAGGAAAGCGAATGACATTGAATCAATTAAAAGTGGGGAATTCTGCCGTGATCACCACTGTTGGCGGAGATGGGGCCTTGCGCTGCCGCCTGCTGGATATGGGATTGATCCCGCACACCCGCGTGACATTACAGAAGGTCGCGCCGATGGGCGATCCTATCGAGATCCGCGTACGCGGCTACGAGCTAACGCTGCGCATAGAGGAGGCTCAAAAAATCGAAGTGGAGGACGAGCCGAAATGATCTTCGCACTCGTTGGAAATCAGAACTGCGGGAAAACGACTCTTTTCAACGCCCTCACCGGATCCAATCAGCATGTCGGCAACTTTCCCGGTGTCACGGTAGACCAGAAGATGGGAGATATCATAGACGAAAAAGGCTGCTCCGTGGTGGATCTGCCCGGCATCTACTCCTTGCGGCCCTATACACAGGAGGAGATCGTCTCCCGTGACTTTATCCTCAACCAAAAGCCGGACGGCATTATCAACATTGTGGATGCCACCAACATTGAGCGGAATCTGTACCTGACACTTCAGCTGCTTGAGTTGCGGATACCTATGGTGCTGGCGCTGAACATGATGGATGAAGTGCGTTCCAACGGCGGTTCCATCGACGTGCAGAAGATGAGCGCCTCGCTCGGCATCCCTGTCGTACCGATCGCGGCCGCAAAGGGTGAGGGCGTGAGCGAGCTGGTGAATCAGGCGATTGCTGTGGCTCGGAGCAGAACTCTGCCAAAGGTGACAGATTTCTGCGCGGATGACTCCGCCGTTCACCGTTGTATCCACGCCGTTACGCATCTGATTGCCGATCACGCCGACCGCATCGGTGTGCCGGCTCGCTTCTGCGCAGCAAAGCTGATCGAAGGCGGCGATGACCTTGCCGACCGTCTGGCACTTGATCAAAACGAGCGCGAGTTGCTTGAGCATTGCATCGTGCAGATGGAGAGTGAGGCAGGACTTGATCGCAACGCGGCGCTTGCTGATATGCGCTACACCTTCATTGAAGGCGTGGTGGCATCATCTGTGGTGAAATGCCATGAAAGTCGGGAGCACGCCCGCTCCATGAAGATCGACAGAATTCTCACCGGTCGCTACACAGCCATTCCGACGTTTCTGCTTGTCATGCTGCTGATTTTCTATCTCACCTTCAATGTTATTGGTCAGCGTCTGTCCGACTGGCTGCAAGGCGGGATCGATGGCCTTACCTTTCTTGTAGACCAAGCTTTGACTGCCTATGAGATCAATCCTGTGGTACACAGCTTGATTATTGACGGCATTTTTTCCGGTGTTGGCAGTGTGCTGGTGTTCCTACCTATCATTGTGACGCTTTTTTTCTTCCTCTCTATCTTGGAAGATACCGGCTACATGGCCCGCGTCGCCTTTGTAATGGACAAGCCTCTGCGAAAGATCGGTTTGTCCGGCCGCAGCATCGTCCCTATGCTCATCGGCTTCGGCTGTTCTGTGCCGGCAATTATGGCAACGCGCACGGTGTCGAGTGACCGTGACCGCAAGATGACGATCCTGCTCACGCCTTATATGAGCTGCTCGGCAAAAATATCAATTTATGCATTTTTTACCGCAGCGTTCTTTCCAACGCACCGCGCGCTCATAATGATCCTACTGTATCTGCTGGGCATTCTGATTGGAATTGCTGCGGCCCTCATCATGAACCAAACCGTGTTTCGCGGAAAGCCCGTGCCTTTCGTTATGGAGTTGCCCAATTATCGGCTTCCGAGCCTCAAGAGCGTTGCGCTGCTGCTTTGGGAAAAGGCCGAGGACTTTTTGCAGCGAGCGTTTACTGTGATTTTTCTTGCTACCATTGTGATCTGGTTCCTCCAGAGTTTTGATACCAGGCTGAATGTAGTTGCCGACAGTGCCGATAGCCTTTTGGCTCTCATTGGTCGATGGATCGCGCCGGTGTTCGCACCGTTGGGCTTTGCGGATTGGCGCTGCGCAACCTCCCTTATTTCCGGTTTTATCGCAAAGGAATCTGTGGTCAGTACGCTGCAGATCCTGTTAGGCGGAGCTGCACTTTCTACGATGTTTACCGGTCGTTCCGTTATCAGCTTTCTGGTGTTCACGCTGCTGTATACTCCCTGCATCGCGGCGGTAACCACGATTCGACGAGAATTCGGCTCAGCGCTGAAGACAGTTGGGGTCGTGATGATGCAGTGCTGCGTGGCATGGATCGTGGCTCTTGCTGTCTATACCTTGGTGGGGATCCTGTGATGCATCTGTTAGATTGGGCCCTTCTTGTCCTCATCGCAGCTGCAGCTATCACAGCTATTCCTGCCGCTTCCTGTCTGCGGTGGGGGTAACACCACGCAGAAGAGTTTGAATATAATCACTTGTTGATAATCCCGCAGCGCGGGAATCCTGTTCTAATTTCTGCCGTTCGGCGGCAGAGAGGCGAACTGTGATACTGGTGCTGTTTTTTGATTTATTCATCGGGTTGTTCCTTTCTTTGCCTTGGCAAGAGGCGCAGATGTCTTACGCCACTTTACCGAGATGTTGCTAAGATGATAAAAAATTACGAGAAGACAGGAAAAAGCCTGATGGAGTTTGTTGCATTGCAACCCCATCAGGTCTTCCAAGTGATGTTCACATTTTTTCCTTCGATCTCGATGCGTTCGATGAATTCTGCGGCGACAAGCTTCTTTTCATCAAAGGATGCCCGTAGAAAATCGAACTGCAGCAGCTGCGGCGCAGGATGAGACACCTCGTGCAGCAGGTGTTCGCGTTCGGCGTGCAGCTTTTCGATCTGTTTGGATATGTACGATGCCGAGATTTCGCTGCTTTCCGCAAGCGCTGTGACCAGACGGTCAATTTTCTGTTCGACGGCCAGAATGGCTTCCGCCTGCGCGTTATCTTCAATAGCCGGAAGCTCGGCGGGACAGTCGTCGATCATGTTCTGCAGTTCATGCGCGTTATAGTCCTCCAGCTCGCGCAGGTCGACGTCGATCGCCGCATCGCAGTTTCCGAAGTTGCTGCGGCCGGAGCAGATGAGCTTGCAGCGCTGCTCAATTTTTACGCAGCTCACTTTGAGCGCGTAGCCGCACTTGGCGCACTTGAGAAGGCCTGTCAGCCAGGAGTACTTTCCCGCATTGGTGCGGGGAAGCTGTGCCTTGTTTGAGAGCTTGTCCTGCACACGCAGCCAGAGCGGCGGGGTCGGTAGTCGTAAATATGTTCGTGATGATCATATCTAAGTATTGCAGAAGCCAGTCAAGAAACATGACGGCACAAAAACTGACTAAGATCACAGCAGGTAAAGAAAGTATCCGGTACAGGATCAACGCGCTGTACTGCCCGATCAACACACCGGTACAGCGAGCACATACAGGAAATTGGTGCCCGTTGATAAAAAAACTCCGGTCTGGACGCTGGTGGCATCCTGCAAATTTCCCAAAGCTCATGCAGGAATAATAGAACTTACTGCTCACGTTCAGTCACCAAGCCAAGAATTTAACAGTGGGACTCCGAACAGGCCGAGCGCTATCACGATCCCGGTAGCGAATGCAATAGAGGATAAGCAGTCCTTCTTCTGCTCAGGCGTCAGGAAGTTGATTAAAGGTTCTCCCAGTTCTTTTGATATCTCACTATGAACAGAGGCAAGCCCAAGTGCGGGAAACGCTGCTGTAATATACGCAAAAATTTCAAAATTAAATAGGTACTTTGCAACAATCAATACGAGTGCAGCGGCAACCGCACTTCCATAGATTCCATCAGTTGCAATTTCCCACTTTTTTAACGCATCGGCAAGGGCGATATGAGCTTTTCCGCATTTTTTGCACACCCACCACAATTCACTTTTTGATTCCACTTTAGAGCCTTTGCCTCACAAGCCGCACAACAGTCCAAACGGCCCAAGCAGGAGCATACCACACCCCAACCATAGCTTTTGTTCGTAACGGTAGTTTCGTTCTTTTGCAGAGGGTGGCAATCAAGCTCTCCGCAAAAGGGGCAAACCGTATCGTTATGAGTCTTCGCGGCAGATTCATCCAAGAGTCCCGCCCCAAATACAAGCGCATCTTTTCCTAAATCGTCGTCTGACTTCTGCTCGGGATCTTCGGCCTTGGAAGATAACTCTTGTCCACACTGATGACAGAATTTTGCATCCGCCGTGTTACTCGCACCGCAATTTTTGCAAATGGGATGTGTCGGATCAACAGGGGAATCTTCTGAATGCTGTACATCGTCCGAGCTCAGTTCTTAACCGCATTGAAAACAGAACTTGGATTCGTTGGAGTTGTCAGCTCCGCAATGCTTACATTTCATGGTTTTCTCTCTCCTCAAAAAGTGAAGTATTCTCGGCCTCCTTAATCATTTTTTATAAGAATAGCTCATATTTGTGTTACCGTCAACAAAGAATATGTCAAAGATGATTATGATGGGGGCGACACGGTGCGGCTATACACGTTAGACGGCAAATGCAATATCTCCGGCGAGCGGATTAAGTCTGCACGCGCCAAAGCAAAATTGACACAGGATCAGCTTGCGGCAAGGCTGCAAGTAGCGGGCCTGCAAATGGGCCAAATGGCAATCAGCAGAATTGAAAGCGGTAAACGCCTTGTCCCTGACTTTGAGCTTCCTATCATTGCGGAAGCACTGAATGTATCAACAGACTGGTTGCTCGGCATAGAAAAAGGATGACCACTTCCGTTTGAAGTGATCATCCTTTTTTATATCCTCAATAAATATGGATTGCGCCCCATTCGTTTTCACGACCTGAGGCATAGTTGCGCAACGATCATGCTATACCTTGGCTACTCGCTCAAAGACATTCAAACATGGCTGGGTCATAGCAACTACAACTTCACTGCCGACACCTACATTCATTCTGGCATGGGCGCACATGAGCAAATGGTGCACAGTATGTCGGAGCGGCTGGGGGAACTGCTGCCGCAGAATATCGCACCTGATCTAACAGCTATCTGAGTGCAAAAAACCGCTCCCGAGATCAAGATGATCTTGGGAGCGGACATTTTGTTAGCGTTCGCTGTTTTTTTGTGCCCAAAAACAGCCTTTTGCCGGAATGGGTTAGAAAAGTGTTAGAAAGCGTTATTTTGCACCTTTGAAATGATGCTGAAAGGTAAGAAAAAAGTCCTGAAATCTGATGATTTCAGGACTTTTCTGGTTGCGGAGGCAGGACTCGAACCTACGGCCTCCGGGTTATGAGGCAGTCTCAAGGGAAAATCGGAGTCATTTCGGCTCCGATTTGTGCTATTTACCGCCATTCGCTCGGCGGGGTTTCCATTGTTTCCGTTCAGCGCTGTCTGCTCCAATTCTATTCTGGGTCAAAACTGGGTCAGACACGGTGCGCCCGCACCCACGCTGTCCACGGCTTGTATGGACTGCTCAGTTGCCTGCAAAGAGCTCGTCGGTGGCGTTGAGGGTCACCCGGAGGTAGGGACCGGTGTCGGCGATGCCGGTATAGCCGGTCTCAGCGGTGAAGCGGTAATAACCGTCACCGAAGTTCCTGCCATGGATGGGGCCGTCAGCCAGAGTGACGGTCAGCACGGCGCTGTTCCCATCCTGACGCAGATCCGCATTCTCAATGAGGGTGCAGCTTCCCGCCAGTTCCCCAGCGGGGAAGCTCTCTGGGTAGAGGGAGCCGTACTCCTTCAAAAAGTCCGGGTCTACATCCTTGGAGAGGGTGCCGCTGCTGAGGAAGGTGTCGTGCATGGTGACGGTGAGGGTCATACCGTCCTCCGAGAGAGCCACCTCGGTATAGGGGATCTCGCAGTAGGCAGCCACAAAGTCGCTGCCGTCCGCCAGGGGCGCGAAGGCCACGGTGAGGCCGCCTGCATCGACCTGGGCGGAACGGATGGCCTCCCGGCGGCCCTGCATGCCCATGGGATAGTTCTCCCCGGCCCCGGCCCAGTAGATTTCAGAGCTACCAGTGCCGGGAGAAACATAGGGATCATAGTCTCGGTCGCGGCCCTGCTCATCGTAGAGAAGGCTCAGTGTGGCCAACTCCACATGGGGAAAGCATGGGACGCCGTTAAAGATGTTTGGCCCGCCAGTGACCACCCGGACGGTTGCCTGGGACTCGATCTCGCACCGAAGCAGGGGCGTATCCAGCCACAGCAGCCGACGGCGGATACCGCTCTCACCGTAGACCCAGTCCAAGCTGGGGCAGGAATCCTCCGTTCCCAGTTGCACCAGGAAGTCGCCTTGGTACGCCTCGATGGAGACGATGAGGTCCGCGTCGTCCCCATAGAGAGCCCGAACCTCCGCCTCCGTGGTGACGGGGCTAAGGACGTCCGTCTGAGAAGACCCGGCGGAAGAGGAGACATCGCCGGAGGACCCGGAGGAACTGGGGGCGGGACCATCCCCGCAGGCGGCAAGGTTCAGCAGCAGGAGGGCTGCCAGAGCCAAGGAGATGAGTTTCTTCATGGGATAGCACTTCCTTTCTGTTGTTCGGGGCGTGGCCCCGGTGAGGAACTTGCAATTGCAAATGGAATTTTAACGGCATAATTGTTCTGAAATTCTTCCAATTCCTTGAATTTATTGTACCATAGCGCAAAAGTGTTTGCAACTGGATTTGCCGACAGAAAATTCTGTATATTCGAAGAAAATAGGCACTGCGCAAGGAACGCTGCTCACCCGACCTCAGAAAACGGCAAGTTAGCCGCTTTTGCAAGCGGCCGTCCGGCGTTTCAGCAGCACGTAAAGCACGCCGAGGGTAGTGATACCTCCCATGTCTCGCACACGCGGAAAGACCCTGAGCGCATGGCATACAAGCCACAATTTCGACAGAAGAAAAAGGATCACGCAGCCCAGCGGGGCCGCGACGCCTGCGGAACAGCGACGCGCATAAGCGCATCGCTGTTCCGCAGGCTCTTTGTGTCCTTCAGGAGTGCCTCCGACCAAGACCCAAAAGCGGCAAAGTTTGCCGTTCTACCCCCTGGCCACGCAGGGTTTCTGAAACGTGTGAAACAGTCCGAGGGTAGTAATAGCGCCCCCATCTGAATCGCCCCTGTTTCGCCGTGTAAGCCGCTGTGTGCGATCCTGTTGGCGAAGGTGAGTGTGTACCCGCTTTTGCTCGTGAAAGCAAACGTGGGCCGTTTGTGCGAGAAGTTGAAAAATGCGCTAAAAGGCGGTTTGGAACAGCGTTGTAACAGTAACTTTTTGGCGATATTCGTGGAAGTGATTTTGTGGTTTTTTGACAGGTTGAGGAAGGCTCCGGCGCTTTTGGCACCGGAGCCTTCCTTGAGTCTTACTTCGCAAGTACAACGGAAATTTTGATCTCCTTTTCCGCCTCGCTCAGGTCGAACGCGCCGCCGTCCGCGACACTCACACGCAGCTCATACAATGTGCCGTCAGAAAGCGTATCCACGGCGCTGTCTTCTTCATCCGTGATCGACCACAGTTCGTTGCTGACCTCCGCCAGCTTTCCGTCTGCACCGTAGGCATAGAGCTTCAGCCCGGCGGTGTCCCCGGAAAGGTTGTTCATCCGGAACGAGACCGTCGTGTTGGGATGAACATTTTCGACCGTCACAGTATTGCGCCAGCTGGCGACCGTACCTTCGCCGCCGGCCTGCTCAAACTGTTCCTGTGTCAGTACGTTCCGCGCGGCCTTATCGAGATCGACCTTGCGGTAGGGCAATTCGGGAAGATACACAAAGCGGTCCTGCAAGCACAGCAGCTCCAGATAGCCCGTCGGGCAGTAGAGCGCGTTGCCGCTGTTTCCGGCATACATACCGATAGCCATGTTATTGTAGCCATATTTGTTGGAGACGTCCATGGTGAATACCGTCTCGCCGGTGGCAAAGTCCAGAATGATGTACTGCCACATGCCGCTTTCCAGATCCTGCACATAGCCGTAGATATAGCCCGTCGCGGTGGAGAGCTTGAGAATCGATGTATCGCTCAGGTCATTTCGAGACCAGATGCTCTTCATCTCATAGCCGGAATCGGTTTTCACGGTGTCCACGCGCTCGATGCCGGGCGCGATCATGCAGTTGCCCTTTGTCAGCCAGTTCATGTCATAGATGTTGGCGTAGCTCTGGATGGAGGAATCGCTGTCGGGATCGGCAAGGCCTGCGCTGCCTGCGCCGAACCAGTTGCAGACAATCGTGCTGACGGTGCCCTCGCTGTCATCATAGACGATGGCAGAGTTTTCAACCGCCACCTGATAGCCCTCGGGCAGATCATCCAGAACCGGCATGCTTGCAACGATCTCACCGGTCTTCATATCGAGTGCCAGCAGCTTGACTGGATCCGCATTGTCGGTGAACATCACAAGATCCGGCGTCAGAGACGGGGAGCAGCCGCCGCCCCAGGCAAGACCGCCGCCGGTGGTCTTGTCGCCCTCGCCGCTGACCTTCGCACCGACGCTCTCATACGGTGTGCACCAGACAGCCTCAACACCGTTATTGGCACGCAGCAGATAGCAGTTCTGGTTTGTCAGGATGACCGCGCCGTCCTTGGAGGCGGCAATCCCGTTCTCCGCACCCTCGCCGAGCGCCAGCCCGTAGACGAAGACGGCCTTCGAAAGGTCAGCCTGCTCTCCGTTCAGGATCGCCTCGATCGCCGAGTGGGCGATATAGCCGAGCACCCCCTGCTGCTCACGCTCAGGATAGATGCGGAAGCCGCCGGTGGCAAACCAGAGGTTGCCGTCGTAGTCAAAGACCACGGAAAGAAGATTCTGCGTCAGCTCCTTGCCGAGCGCAGCTTCGGCTGCCGCCTTGATGTCAATGTCCAGTACCTTTTCAAACTCCGGCAGGACGTTTCCTGCTTCATCGGTTGCCCGCAGCATCAGCACATGGTTGTTGCTGGTGGGGCAGACGATGCGGTTTTCCGAGTCAAGGAACGTGTAGGAGCTCTGGATGACGTAACCACCGCCGTCGTGCTGCTTCGGAGAGAAATAGCCAAGAGTCTTCGTCTCTTCGGCATTCAGATCGCGGATGGCGATGCCGCCGAGCAGCGGAACGACTGCGTGGCCGTAGCTGTCAAAGTAAATGGCAGGCGAAGCGTTCGCGTTGGTTTTTTCATAGGAAACATTGATCTCCGGATAGATGCCAAGCGGCAGGACTTCATCCGTAGAGTCGGTATTGTAGCCGTCGTGGTGAATGTTGGCGTCGCTCTTTGCCATATAGGGGTTTTCATCGACACGCTTGGAATTCATGGCCTTTACCAGCAGGGCAGCGCTTGCCGCGGAGTCTGTATCCGATACAGGCATGTCGGAAGACTGCTTCGCACCGCAGGCCGCCAATGTCAGGCACAACACACCGGCCAGCAGAAGGGTTGGTACAGAACATTGTAACTTTTTCATTGATATCCTCCATTTTTGTGCTTGTTGTCTTGGTTTGGTTCGATGCCCGTTTATTCAATCCAGGCATTCAGTCCTCGCCGGAATGCTTCCTCGGAAACCGGCTCCAGCAGGAAATAGTCTGCCCGCAGCCGGAAGGCGTGAAGGGAGAAATCCAAGTCGCTGCACCAGATCATCCGGCACGCGGGGCATAAGGAGCGAAGATGCTCCGCTGCATTCAGTCCTGCCACTCCGGAAAGTGCAATGACGGCATTGGTTGGAGCATCTTTCTGCGCCGTTTCAAAAAAGCGTTCCTGGTCGTCATATTGCATGACCTGCGGAAACAGCCCCTTCGCTTCACAAAACCGGGTAATTTGCTCGGCGTAGCGCTGCCGCTCTGCTTCCTGTTCTGCCAGCACGGCAATACGATACACAGATTTCCCTCCTTCCTTCATCCGATTTGGCATTTTGCTTGCGCTCAGTATAAAAAGGCCATTCGGTTTTTTCAAGCGCCGTAGCACGAAAGGGGCTATTTTGGCACGAATTCCGACAGCGGTTCTTTGTCATCCTCGACACGCTGTGATATAATTATCTTGGAATTCAAGCACAAGGAGAGAACCCTGCATGAGAATTGCGATTGTGGATGATCTTGCTGCGGAACGTGCACTGCTGAAAGACCGGCTGGAGCAGCAGCTTCACCGGAGAAATGTGCAGGCGGATATTCTGGAATACGAAAGCGGCGAGACATTTCTGGAAGCGGCAAGGAAAGCGCCCTTTACTGCCGCATTTCTGGATATTTATATGGATGGCATGACGGGCATGGAGGCGGCAAAGAAGCTGCGGAAAACCAACACGGACTGCCTGCTGGTTTTTACCACGACCTCGACTGGCCATGCGCTGGAGGGCTTTCAGGTACGGGCGCTGCACTATCTGGTCAAGCCCTTTACCGAAGCGGACATCGATGCGCTGACGGACGAGCTGCTTGCCCGCATACCGCAGCCGGACAAATATATGGAGCTAAAGGTGGAGGGAAGCGAGATCCATCTGCGCTATCAGGACATCGTCTACGCAGAACACTTCGCCCACTTGATCTACGTCCATACGACGGTCCAAAAGACGCTTGCCACACGCCAACCCTTCAAGACGTTCATCGCCCCACTAAAGGATGACACACGCTTTTTTGTGTGCGGGCGCGGCGTGATTGTGAATCTGGAACACGCGAAGGATCTGGAAGGCGCCGCCTTCCGCATGGCGGACGGAAGCCACGTGTTTGTCAGTCAGGACCTTCTGAAAAGCGCCCGGCAGGCGCTTATGGAGTTCTTGCTTCAAAGGGGGCGGATGGCATAATGGAGCTGCTGCGTCCAATTCTGGAGCTCGGCGTGGTGATTCCCGGCATGCTGCTTGCCTACTTCCCGGCAAAATCCAGCTTAAAGCAACCGCTGTCAAAGCTTGTTTTGTGGCTTGTTCCGCTGCTTGCGCTGCTTTGCGCCGCCGGAGGCGTGGTGTGCTATGCGCGCCGCATGCCGACTGCGCCGATGCTTGCAGGCCTAACCTTGCTTGCAGTCGTGATCTACATAAAAACGCTCCGGATTTCGCTTTGGAAATCCGGAACGATTGCGTTGTCCGTCTGTGCGGTATTTGCCTGTATCAACAGCCTTTCAAGAGCGATCAACGCCGCTATGCTGGCCGGTTTGCCGCAGGCGCAGGCTGCGCCATGGTTCTGTCTGCGGTCTGCGATTTGCTATCATGCGATCTGCTGGCTGTTTGCTGCCATCGCCTATTATCCTGCGACGCACAGCGTGCGGAGAATGGTCGAGGATGAAAATTTTGCGCAGACCTGGTATGTGTTCTGGGTGCTGCCGCTGGTGTTCATTGCGCTGAATCTGTTTATGATTCCCAAGTATGCGGACACGCTCTATACCGGGCGTGTTTTGCAGGGGTATTTTGTGATCAGTATCACACTTTTGTTTTTGATGCTTTTCTTCAACGCAATCTTCCTTCTGATGGCGATCAGCATCAACCGGAATGTGAGATTGCAGCAGGAGAACCAGCTGCTTTCCATGCAGCAGCAGCGCTACGAAAGCCTGAAAGCTGCCATTGAGGAAGCCCGGCAGGCGCGGCACGATCTGCGCCACCAGCTATGTCAGCTCGCTGCCCTTGCAGAAGAAGGGGATCTTGAAAAGATCAAAGCCTATCTCTCCGGTGCGGTATCCAGAATTCCAAGTCTTGAAATGCATTTCTGCGAAAACCGGGCGGCAGACGGCGTGGTCGGGTATTACTGCGCACTTGCGAAGCGGGAGCAGATCCCATTTTCCGTGCAGCTCGATCTGCCGGAACGTCTTCCCGTAGACGAAATCAATCTGTGTCTGGTTCTCTCGAATCTGCTGGAAAATGCGCTGGAAGCCAGCCTGCGCACCGCGCCCGCTCGACGCAGGATCAAACTGACAGCCTATCTGCATGGCAACAGTCTGGCACTGATTCAGGTTGAAAACACCTACGACGGAGTCATCCGCGAAAAAGGTGGTGTCTTTCAGTCCTCCAAGCGAAAAGGAGACGGCGTCGGACTTCAGTCCGTCCGTCACATTGCAGAAAAATCCGGCGGGGTGAGTACGGTTACCTATCAGGACGGCGTATTCCGCGCAAGGGTCATGCTCCGGGGATAAAGGCGGAGAGAGGGAACGCCGGACGCCGCAAACAGAGTTGGACTCTGGGAGATATCGGAGCAAGCACAGTCCGCTCAGCGGGCGGTGTCGCTCTGCGCAGCCCAGCGGGGCCGCGACACCTCGGAACAGCGACGCGCATAAGCGCATCGCTGTTCCGAAGGCTCTCTGCGTTCTTCGAGAGTACACCCGGCCAAGACCCAAAAGCGGCAAAGTTTGCCGTTCTGACACCCGGCCCGGGGATGTTCGTGAACGTGCAGCTCGTGTCGAGGGTAATGATAGCGCCCCCGTCCGAAACGCCCCCTGTTTCGCTGTGTGTGCCGCTGTGTGCGATTCTGTTGGCGAAGGTGAGTGTGTACCCGCTTTTGCTCGTGAAAGCAAACGTGGGCCGTTTGTGCGAGAAGTTGAAAAGTGGGATGAGAAACGGTTGGGAACAGCGTTGTGACGGTAACTTTTGGGCGATATTTGCGGGAACGGTTTTGGACGAAAAAACGAACTTTACAGGGAGGTTTTCTGAGTGATGAAAGCCGTTCGATTTTAGTACAGACCGGCTATAATTTGTCAAGCCGAAATCTCATTTGGGATGTAAGGCGTATAGGCCTTGTTGTCCCGCATAACGGCGTAAATGATGGAGACCATCTTCCTGCAGGCGTGGCCCACGGACGCCATGTAGGGCTTCCCTTCATCTCGTTTTTTCTGAAAATAAAGCTTTAGCGCCGGATCGTGAAGTACCGCTGATGAAGCCGCCAGCCAAATGGCGTGCCGCAAATACGGTGACCCTCGTTTGGACATACGGTTTCTGACGCCGTTGTATTCACCGGACTGCCGCATGGTTGGGTCGATCCCCGCGTAGGCGGCAAGCTTTGCCGCGGAGGAAAAACGGCTGATGTCTCCGATCTCGCTGAGGATGTACGCGCCCAGGGTCGGGCCGATGCCAGTGATGGTAGTGATCGGCGTGTCCAGAGTTTCCATGATCTCCGCGATCTTGCGGTCCATTTCTCGTACCTGCTGTTTCAAGAAATCAAGGTGCTTTGCATAGAGTCGGATCATTGTGCTGAAAACATCGCCGGCCATGGCGAAGCCGAAGGAATTGCGCGCGAGCGCCTGAAGCTCCTGTGCCTTCTCCGTGCGGAAACGCTTGCGGCTGGGGACTTCGATGAGATGACAGAACTCCTCAAGAGGCATCTCGGATAATTCCTTTGGCGTGGGGCAGGCTTGCAAAATTGCCATGGAAGTATCGCCAAACAGATTGGTAAAAGCTGTTTCATATTCGGGAAAGACCTGATCCAGCAGGGCAACGACCTTTCGTTTGATATCCGCCTGCATGGAAACGATGGCGTGCCGTCCACGGCACAGTTCCCGCAGCTCATAGATGTTTTCCGGGTGCAGGGTAGACTCGGAGAAGTGTCCGAAACGGATCACCTCTGCGATCAGCAGGGCGTCCCGCGGATCTGTTTTGGCCTGACGGATATAGAAACTGCGGATGGAGTTGGTCTGCACCGGGTTGATGACCTGAACACGGAAGCCCTCCTTCTGAAGTCTGGTAAAAAGAGCGAGCCAGTAGTGTCCGGTGGCCTCCATTGCAAAGGAAA